>JAAUXT010071469.1_pt1 | contig 61616 bp, 53 predicted proteins | sample 7278171 | NCBI WGS metagenome assembly JAAUXT01 (sample SAMN14350112, study PRJNA611818) | marine sediment metagenome | isolation source: surface marine sediment (1.8m) | place: French Polynesia: Moorea | collected 2018-08
CAACTTCCTCACACTACAAACTTGCACAGTTCTTCAACATGACACCACAGGAGGACTTGTTCGACCACAGGACAACACGAGACTGAAGAAAGTCGGCCAAAGATCGGCCTATGCCAGACAGCGCAATGCACAAAATTACTCAGTGTGAAATCGTGTCAGCGATACACTGTCGAGAGAATCGTCATCATGTGTGAGCTACGTCGGTCAAAACACTCGAATTTGTGTGTTATCCTCTCAGAACAGCGCGAGTGGCGGAAGCCACGAGTGTTGTTCTGAGAGGATAACACACACATCCTCGTGTATTAACCTAATCAAAGCGGCAAGATTTACTGTCTCTCATGAAAGATGCTCTCCTGATTTTTTTTCACTTTGTTTTTGCAAAACACACCGGAAACACAACCCCTCGGTCGAATATAATCCTAAACAAGGACAAACAGGAAACACATGACTGCCACCAAAGGCTGGCGTGGACCATGGATTTGGTTGGAAAGACCAAACCACCAAAGTTTGACGAATTGCGAAACACAAGTACAAATTTCCACCTGGTCCTGGGAAAGTGTACGGGTCTTTCGGCTCATAAAATTTTGCTATTTTTACTGAAAGAGAGACAGGAGTGTCGCACAAGACGAACCTACACTGCTTCTGACATGGAAAGATTTATACAGGCTTGGGTCGTCTTTCTGACGGTTGCACGGCGGCAGAGGAACCTTCCGCAGAAGCAGTTCAGGAGACCTGATTCTCAGAGTCACACTGCAAAGATTTATGACCGTTGAAATGTGTGGCGTTTTTCTTGGGGCAATTTTCCCTGCATATTTAAAATGTAGGTCACAGCGATACATTCGGCAATTTCCAACTTTTGACGCATCTGAAAAAGACAAGCGATCTGAGAGCGCACGATGCGGTTTTCTTCGCACGGAGCATGTGTTCCCCAAGTGATCTTGATGAAATTCTGTCACTCATACATGCACGGGTCCCCATCTTTCCAATATCATGCAAAAGCTTGTCGTGTTAGAAAGGAAAAATTGCAAGTTTATGAATGGTGTAAATTTCAAGATGAATATTAGCACCCGCGGAGAAAACGAATCAGAGGCTTTGATTCATTGTCCAGGTAGAGATGCCGATGAAATTTTAATGTGCCGCCAAATTGATAAATTGCCGGGAAGAGGCTTCATATCCTATTGGTATGATGTATTGCTGCGGATGCTTGCTTGAAGACAGGCAGAGCATGAGCTATTGTACGGGGCCCTGATGAGTCCCATGTTGCTGATTTATGGTGGGCACCTGCAATACCAACGAGCAGCTACCTGCTCAAATGTTTCTTCATTATTCCTCGTGTGACAATCAGCTTGTAGTAATCGCCCCGCTGTTGTCAAGAGGCTGGGTTCCTCCTCCGCCCAACTCAATGCAATAATCATCAGATCCTTGTTACAATTTGCCTTGTGTGGGTTTTGCCGAGCGCTGCCCCGTCTCTAGAAAAACGATGAAAGATTGCCTGCAGAGTGAGTTCAAAGTGGCGCACAACAAGCTTTATTGTTTATTTTGAGAAAAGAAAGGAATATGTTTCACGGTAGGCCGACTTTTTGAGCCGTTTGGGTCCTCTAACATTTTGGAAGACCATCGACGCCCACCACAAGTTAATCCTCTGCCGAGGCGGAAACACCAATCTCAAAGTGGTGTTTCACCCGCTGAAGGGTTTTGTGCGTGAATTCCAGTGCAACCTGACAGAAGCAGAATCACCTGCAGGCATCACCAGGGGATTTCTGTTGGCAGAATTTTGAAAGGGAAAAATTGTTCGATTTCATTGTTGAAATTTTGTTTTATCCCATGAGGCCCCAATTGATGCCAATGTTGTCAAAAGAACCATTCCCCTATTTTGGCTCGTTTCTGTGGCCAAAACCAAGTGGCCAGTATGTTCAATTTGGTGTGGGTTTTTTTTGCCTTTGTAGCATGGAAAGGGTTGAAATCTCAAATCAAGGATATCTTTGAGACTTTTTTGGAAATTTAAACTTTTGGACCAAAGAAGTGTTGTGTGCTGTAGTGAAAAAGTTCAAAGAGGTTGCAAAATTTTAGTCTTTCAAATGTAGGAGGAATTTGTGGTATATAATGCCCAAGAACTTGAAAAAAAATTGTAGGCCCAAAAATGGGTGAAACGCGGGGGTCCAAAATGAAAACTAAATGGGCAAAAAATGCCTTTTTAAAAATTGACCTTTTTGCACTTGTTTTCAACTTTTTGTGGGCAATTGGGCTCAATTAAAGAAAAAAGGGTGCTCAGAGGAAGAATCTGGTGTTTAGATTGTGTGAATTGGGTAAAGTGTTGTGAAGGAATTCTGGAGGTTCATAATGGAGACAAAACACGCCTGTTTTTCACTTTTCAGGAAGAAAGAAGCGACAGCAAAGAAGGGGAGCCAGTCGAGGAGGAAGACTGGCAGCCAGACGAAGAGGCGACGTCCAACCCGACTTCCTACAGGTTCGACGCCTGGGATCAGACCTTCCTTGGTTAGTGGGGTCTGCATATCTTCAGAACGTAGTCTGGGCTTTTTTTTGGAGCGCTGAAGCCCGATTGCTGCTGGATACGGCAATGATGAAGAAACGGACGCATCTGCTTGCTTATGAATGCAGAGCTTTTCATCTTGGGCTTTGGAAATACAACTGCACTGAGTGCATAAATAAGTAATTTCGAGGGGTCGAAAGGGAAAATGCCTACACTTGAAGAACCATAATGGTATGCTTGAGTATTGACTCACGCGCTCATTGGGGATCGATTGCTCGTCCCGTGCGCACAGGCAAGGATTACCAGGAGGGCAGGAGGCAGAAAAGGGAGAGGAAGCAGCCGCACACCATTGCGGATCTCCCCTATCTACACGCGGAGCGCACTGGCCAACCACCTGCCGGACCCTACGCTGTATGTTCTCATTTCCTCTCTCTGGTGACTGACCGCGGTGCGTTGTCGCCTACAAAGCAAAGATTCGACTGATTCGTTTCGCCCGACTTGTGACAAAGAGAAAACACTCACCATCATCAAACCGAATGTCCGCCTTCTTTCTTCATGTTTGTGTGCACCAAATGGGATACGCGTAACGAATTGGCGTTTTCAGGCCCTCGACACCCCAAGTCTGGGGGAAGTTCGACCGTTGTGCAAGCCTGAATTTGTGCACAACCCGCACAAGTTCTTCTCGCAGGACGCGGGGTATGTCCAGCGTGTAGCCTCGGGCAGGGTGCAACTGCCTGCACTGCCCAAAAGTGAGTTGTGCTTCAAACCCACAGACACATAAATGGCAAAAAACGTGTTCTTCGGTTTATCTGAGGACTTTTCCTTGTCTGGTTGTTTCGCAGATCTGAAAGCTTCCTTTGACGAGAAGACGCTCTTCCCCAAGTACGTCCTGGACTTCGAAACCAACATGAAGCAGTTCCACCAGAAAACTCTCACTGAGCAACAGGTACCTTTGTCTTGTGTTCTACATGCATTTCGGTGAACATTCAGCAAGATACATGTACGTCAGCCCGTGCAGTCTACGAAGGACTTTTCTTTTGGATGCACATTAGCTGAATGAAAAAAAAAACAACACATTCTCATTTCACGGAACACAGAGTGCCGTTATTTCCCTGTGTACTCAATGCGATTTCACTTTCTCTGGCAGAACAGGGAGAGTCACGGATCTGTGAGGAGCACGGCGGGGTTGGCAGCGAGTTTCCACAGCGGCGGGAGACGCAGCGTAGCTCCGCTCCAGTTGACGAGGCTGAAGCCAATCTCCAGCAAACCCGAGTAGCAAGCAACATTCAGGCAGTGTGCAAAGGATTGCCTCAAATGATAATTAGTGACGATTTTCCGGCTGCTGGGCTCATTAACATGGAGCATCTGAGGTGCTCCTGCTCAGAGTCCGCGCGGTTGGACATTCACCATCGCCATGCGTGGGAAGGTGCTGGTGCAGTGACAACCTCCACAAAGAAAAGAAAGAAAATCGCAATTGAAAAAGATCTGTCCAAATCGTACAAATGTGTTGTGTTTTTGTGTCATCGCCGAGAGAAAAACGTTCTCGGAGCCGTGTTGCATTCTCTATGTTGGGCACAAAATCCTGAGTGAACTCAGAATGAAGCAAAACTGAATTTCCCCAGATTCTCATTTCATCCAACACGACAAATGCGATGAAAAATGGATGCCAATTTCACAGGAGTGGAAACTCGATTCAGAAAGGAAAAGAAAATTCACAGGTGCACAATCTGCTACTTGTTGCACAATTAATGATGATCGCAGGGCTTTTTTCCTTCGGCCTTCTTCTCTCTGACCATTGTGTCTCCTGCGCCCATCTTTGCCTTTGTTTTCAGGATAAGACTGTTGCTTGGAGCCGGTTATAATTGAATGAAGCAAACGATACATCATCATTAGAGAGGTGGAAGTGAAGCTGTCGTGGGACACTCGTGCCCTGCCTTGCCCCCTCCCTCCTTCCACTCTTACAAGTACTTTCCGAGTCCTGTGCTTAATCATGCGCTGTTGCCATTACGACAATAATTTAAAACACTGTGCTGCTTAAATGGTCTTGAACATCCTTTTCATGGAAGGATCTCGCACAAGTTCAGTGCAGTTGTATTTCCAAACACTTTGTGTTTGCCACTTGGACCTCAATTTTGGACAAACTGGAGGAGAATTTTTTGGGGAACGGGGGGGAGTCGGGGGAACGCCTCCCAGGATTCTCCCTTGCATCGGTCAACCTGGGCCTGACCTGTTGCCAATGCTGGAAAAGGTTTCCCATTTTCGAACCCACCCACTGTGCATGGCAAAAATTGCCTGAAAAAAATGAAATTTCCCTCACTCCTCCAAAAACAACAAAGCTCTTTTTGAGACCTTGTCTTTCTTCTTTACAAGCCCAGAACTTTGGCAAATCTGCTGTGCCTTGGCAGGAAGCCCCTTCTTCTTCTTGGCTGGTGTGTAAATATTTTTGTCATTGTCACTGGTAGAGATCCCAGATGATTACAATGAAGAGGGATACGCTTCTTCTGGTGTTATTCCTTGCTGTGTACCTGGACATTCGGAAGGACAACCAAAAAGGACAAAGTCCAAAAAAAATGGGTGGTGGTGGTACAGGTCTGGGAGCGGGCAGGAAAACCTGGTGAGCCAAAAAATTCATAAGGTCCAGCAAAATTGACAAAGACCAAACATTTTTGGGTGGTAGTGGTACTGGGGTACAACTCAGAAACCCAGAAGGTCCACCAAAAATGACAAAATCCAAAAAAGTTTGGGTGGTGGTGGTTCTGGTGATAACCTGGAAATTCAGAAGGTCTGCTAAAAATTACAATCCAAAAATGCAGGGGGATGGGGGAAACACAGCAACCCACAAGTTCGGGTCGTCCAAAAATGTTTGGGTGGTGGCTGGGGTGAACCTGGAAGCTGCCCAGTTCATGGACATCTACATACAGTACCCGGTCAAAACAATATCAGCGCAAGCGGCTGATGAACAGAACCTGTATTGATCAAGTTCCGTTGAGGAACACGCAACAGAACCTGTCCGAACTGAACACGGGGTCACCCCCGAAAGTTGCTTGTCTGTGGGCAGTGAGAAGGGACATAAGCCAGCATAATTCACAGATGCTCACACAAAATTTGCCGTTTCACTCTGATGACGTCAAAATTTCCTTTTCCCCACCCCTGCAGTCCAGCAAAATACGCTGGAGTTGTTTTGGGCGCGCATGTATCTGTCCGTAGGCTGGACCGAATTGCCCCGCTTCAAACCACCATCCAAAACTTTTGAACTTTGTTATTTTGGTTGAGTTTCCAGAATTTGGGTATCCAGGTTGCCCCCTCCCAAAAACTTCTTCCAGCCAAACATTATCGGACTGCCATTTATGGTTGGGCTTTCAGAATTTGGGTTTCTGGGTTGACCCCACTCCCAACCACCACCACCCAACAGGAAAGCTACGCTTTGAGAACCCGCGGTTCTCAACTTGGGTAAGCGGCTTGGTGGCTCTGACTATGCTAGTGAGTGTGTGTGTGTGTGTGTGGGGGGGGGGGTAACTCCAGAAACACATGTAGAAACCTGCGGAAAAGCTCAAATCCCTCTGCACCATTCATGAACTCTGCACAGCCAGCACAATGAGGGTAACAGTTAGAGCCTCTGCACAATTTGGGTAACCTTGCAGGGCCAGTGCACTAAACCAGCACAGTTAGCAGCATGCAGAAACCCTGTACAACAAATGCTGAATGGTGCATAAAGTGTGAGGGACCCGAGAAGCATTCCAGTGGGTTGGCAGCTCAGGAGTGATTTTGAAAGCCAGGACAAGGCTGCAAAGTTTTTTTTTTCTTCCAAAATCCAAGATGGCAGCCAAACTTTGTGGCCTACTTATGCCAAACAGCATGTATGCGAGGGACTCAAGATGTAGTTTGGTGGGTTGTCAGGTCAGTGCAGGCTCAGTAGAGTTATAGCCTGACTGTTTCAAAATCTGATATGGTGGTGAAATAATATGACCCACTCATGCCAAACACATAAAGTGTGCTAGGGACCCAAGGAGAATTCTTGTGGGTTGTTAAATCAGTGGCTCTAACAGTGTGGGTTCAGCAGAGTTAGCCTATCTGTTACAAATCTAAGATGGTGGCCAAACTATATGACCCACTTAATGACAAATTTTTGTGTAAAGTGAGGGATCCAAGGAATATTCTAGTGGCTTGTTGGCTCAGTGGCTCAAAAAGTGCCAGCTGTGCCATGTTAGCCAAACTGTTCCAAATCCAATATGGCAGCCAAAATTTGACCCACTGATGCCAAATGATATGCAAGGTATGTGAGAGACCCAATGAGTATTCTGGTTGGTTATCAGCTCAGTGGCTCCAACTGTGTGGTCTCAGCAGAGTGAGCCTTACTATTCTAAAATCCAAGATTGCAGCCTTTCAATGATGACCCACTTGTGCCAAATGGCACAAAAAGTGTTTTTAGGACCCAACAAGTATTCTGGTGGGTTGTCAGCTCAGTGGCTCTAACTGGGCAAGCTCAGCTGAGTTCACCAGACTGTTCCAAAATTCAAGATGGCAGCCAAACAATGTAACCCACTCATACTAAGGGGCACATAAATTGCACAAACCCACAGATGAGCTGGTAGAGTTCCCCACCCCTGTGGCTGTGAGACTTTGCACAGGCAGACGTAGAGAGACCGATTGCATCAAGCCCGCGGCCACGGATGCCTTCGGCGACCGCGCTTTAAAACAGACTTCTGGTTGGGCTTCCGGAATTTGGGTGGACGAATGCACACAGGCGCTAACTACGTATCATAAGCACTTGGCTTTGCAAAGCTATATTTGTGGGTCAGGAAATGTTAAAGAATATTTTGAGTTGTGGCGGTTGACCGCCCCACCTCTTTGCACCAAAGTGTACACACACACACACACACATACGCCCGTGATCGATGTCCGTTCGCCCTACTCTCCTGCCTGCTGGTCCAGCACGCGCCGTCTCACATAAGCGATTTTCTATTGCTCTCAGCATTACATTATCTCCCAGCAAACCACTCTCAAGTTTTTGCTTGTGATGGTTGAGAGTTCACTCACTCCAAGGGCGGGGTGACTGGGGGGTAGAACACTTGATATGTTTGTCAAGTGAAATATTTACTCGTAAAATTCCAAGTTTGGTGGGGGGGGGGGCAGGGTTTAGTGTTGGACCTGCCACACAGGTCATCGCCACCAAGGGAAAAGAACTTCCGGGGCCTGCGCCTACCCACGGTGGGAGGCACACCCTTCAATTCTGCCCACGAAGACCTGGTACCCTGCCGGTGCCCCCCTCATCGTGTCCACACACGCGCAACTACCACCATCGGGACGGCGCTACTGGGGCCGTCGCACCCTCGTTTCCGTGCGACTCTACATCAGGTGGGTAAATTTAAATTTTCCTTCCCAGCCCGGTATCGATCAACCCACGAGAGGTTTTTCAGTCACGTCAAATGTCAGCCGAGCAAAGACGACCAACGCAACATTGCACGGTCGTCGCACGAAAACAGCGGCAGTCTTCAAATCAGAACCTTCACTTCCGCTCTGTACCCAAAACCAGAAGCAGCAGTCAACTTGGGGAAGTGTGCAAACGAACCCCATTTTTATTCCCGAAACTTTACACAGGTAAACTGGAATTGAAAGGAAACTCATTGGTGCATTTGGTACGAAACAGGCAAGCAAGCTGTCCAATTGTCTCGCCGGTTGTCCACACGATGTTGACTCGGCTCCTGTGATGCCAGCGGAATCGGAATCGAGTCTCCATGTCTTTCGTCCCCGTCCACTTGGTCTGCCGCTCTATCTGTCCACAAGCCCTTATCAGTTCTCCGTCCATTGCCTTTTATGTCAGAATGGACCAAGAAGTGGTAAGGAAACGTGGCAAATTAAAAGTCGCGTGTGTCCGCCAGTGACCATCGCCATTCCTAATTTTCTGGGTCCCTCTTCTCGTGGTTGTCGACTCAGAAATGGAAGTGTCGAGCGAGTCCTCGAGCCGCCGCCGCGTCGGAGAAACTGGTCAAGTCACCTGCAACTTCCCGACACGTTCAACACGTCCCATGCCACGGTCCTTCATGTTTCGTTTCTTCACAAATCGTAAGACTTGTCCGACTGCAATGGAAACAACCGACATACACTTGCAAGGTAATCCTGCGGAATGTCATCAAGACGCACACTCTTCACCGCAGAGCAAGTTGAAACTTGCTCACATGGCTGTGGGTATTTTTTTGGCCAGATCAACAGTGCACCTGACATGCACGTTTTGTCTGCAAGAAACACGTGCGCAGGGGAAGTATCCTCGGAGTGGGGGGCGTTTGATCAGAATATCAACGTTATCTACTCGCCGTCGAAAAAGACGAAGTCCCGATACAATCTCGCAGATATTTGATCACTTGAGAGTCGTAACCAGGACATTCACCTGTGCTTTTCTAGTCGGGCGATATTGTGATAAACAGAAGACGAGTTTGGACCTTTGCTCACCTGAGTCGAATGAAGCAACACGTGGTTGTCGGCAGCGAATACCTCCGTTTCTGCTCCATGCCACGTACAATAGCTTGTCACCACTGATGTACCGCCAGGAATGTTCTCTGAATGAGCACGGTGGTCGCTGACCCACTCAAACAGACGGGTGCACCGAAGACCCTCCAATCAGCATGCTTGTCGCGTACACCCCTGTCAATGCACATCCTCACACGTACATACCTGGAAAACACCACAAAATCCTTCGCTCGCACTGAATTGAATAACTTCGTGTCTTCCAACGTGCAGAAACGAGGCAAGAACTGAGATTGTCCGGCGACAACTGCACATGTAATCGCGGTGAAAATGGCAGGAATTGATTGGGAAGCCAGACATGCAATCACAACATAAGTCTCATCGATGCAACACGTGCCCCAAGAGCCTGTGACTCCATTCCCGCCGACAGCGTCAATACTCAACAGTTCTCAAGAGTAGAGCAATTCGACATGCGAATTTCAAACCGTGTTCTACAACTGCATGTGCTAATCTCACGATGCCACGAGGTCGACATGAAAGCACGTTGCCATACCTGGGTGCTGTGCTGAGTGTTTCACGCATGTAGGCCATCTGTTAGCAAACACAGTCGGTCATGCTACTTCCTCCTCACTCGCTCCCTCCGTCAGACTGACTACTTGAGAAGTGCATCATCGTGCCGATATCGTTCAAATGTTCGGGAGGGGGGGGGGTCAGTTCATGCACAGCGAAACATCGATCGGTTTCTCCTGGTGAGCGAACTGCGCACGAGTGGCCATGGTCAGTCAAGTCTGAAGCCATCACCACGAATTATCAGTTTAGAATCTGTACAGCCGGCCTCGGCCAAAATGAGAAAAAGATGCGGCGTGATTGGACCACATCGCATGTTCTCTTATCTTGCCAGTTGACATGAACAAACATTCTGAACGCTCGCAATATTTGTGTTAAGCGTATTTGAAGCACCATTACACATTTATCTCAAAAGCAAATTTCCGCTGGAATATCATGAAACAATTAGCCTCTTATCCCAACATGAACATGCTCGCAACGAAACCGTCGAGTCGCCCCGACAGAATTACTTCCGCACCGTTTTGAACTTGCGCAGCAACTGATGCGTGCAATGCAAAGCAGAACAAAAACATTTGGGAAAGCCGCTGGGAACGTTTTTACACCTTTTGGCGTGCAGGCCAGAGGCCAACACGACTCGCAGCAGAGCCAAACTGCAGAAAACTGGCTTTTGTCCTCGCAAGAGCGTTGACTGCACCAAGTGGCCACGAGCATTTCCGTCGAAAGCAGCAAAAACTCGGTCGATGAGCAAAGGCCAGCATTTGCAGCTGGTGATGGATATCCATAAATGAAAATCCCGACTTTATCAAAGCAGTCCGAGCCATATCGATCTCGCTGCCCACTGAAGGCGAGCGAGACCAAACTGCACTCGCTCAAGCTTTTTCTGTCAAGCTCATTTGAAACGAAAATCTATTCGCCGGAACTGTGGCATCGGCATTCAATAATGCCCCAAACGAAATGAAGACTTGAGCCTGCAGAGCAGCGAATAACTGGGTGCACAAATCAGTCTGGCAGCGGTGTAACGCGCCGAAGTGGCAAGTATTATTAGATGTACGACTGCAGTGTAGCAGCTGTGTGAAGCAACACAGCCACAACTACATCAAAGACTGCTGCACGGGTCAGGCGGTGCTATTGTGATGGCCATTCGTACTGCAGTTTGTGTTGTCGGAAAACACCCTGGAGACCTGAAGAACCGCTTGGCGTCGGGCCTTTCGGAGTCGTTCTTACCTTGACAAACCCATCGTTGATCAACACGTTCGGCATTCAAGAGTCGAGAAAGTCTCGCGATCAACTCGAGCACTGACCCTGGCGCTCCTGACACGTGTTTCGCCAGGTTGCCTCGACCAAACCCACGTGGGATTCAACCATTTCGTTTCATTCATTCTGTGTGCACATGCTACGAATTCTTCTGTTTGGGTGGGGCACTGAAAACATATCACCCTGTCCAAAATGAGACGGGAGAACAGCGAGATCCGGTCGACAGTTTGGCAGGACCGAACCCACGTGCCATCCTCGATAACCCAGTGAACCAACAACGGCTGTACAATTCACAGCGAGTCAAAGGCCAAACGGGTCTGACAGTCGAACTCCTCGTGCAGAGTTCCTTCTTTCGTTTCTCCGAGACACGTGGACATGATACAAAATCATCCCCGTCGTCTGTTCGGACTCTCAATCATGCTTTTGTCTGGAAAAATGTGCTGTACATACGAGTAGATCTACTCTCAGGAATATGTGAAACGAGAGATCAAAACACAAATCGCACTGTCGCGTTTTGCCAAAATCTGCCAGAACAGGGAGTCGTCCAAATCTGTTGACTGCTGAGCAAATGAACAGCTACGATCCAAAATAGCCGCACAAACATCCCTGCATGCCACCAAAAATCTACGTCAAAGACCACCAATTCCAGCTTCTACTCGAAGGAGATCACAACGAGAACGATTTGAAAGGGAAAGAATGTCACAAACCTCGGCATATGTGGAGGAAAAGCAGTAAATTTGGTGAGGAAGTGAAGCCCGTCCATCTTGGCTCGGCGCACATGTTGGAAAGGTCGTCGCGGCGCATGCGCCGAGTCGCCGGAACCGAACCGAGCAGCAGCCACGCGGCCGCCGCGCTTTCTGCTGCCGCTCAACCATCAACCAGCCTCAAATATCAAAAATAAAAATACAAAATGCGCATATGTGCGATTCTGCTGACATTTCCTACAGAAAAATGTTCATCTCAAGGTCTGCAAAAGAGAGTTTTTGTCTGGATCTCACACAAACACGAGAGCAAATGCGCACGGAACACACGCACTGGATCAATAGTCTGCACTCAGGACTGGGCAAATTGTCACGCTCTGCACAGACACCACGATCGTTCAGACCTGTTGTTTCCATTCGAAATGCCTTGAAAATGAATTCACCGCCGAAAATTTCGGGATGAATTGTTTTGCACTGAGTGAGGATTTTGTGTGTTTCTGTTTGTGCCCGATAAACTCTTGAATACTTGAAGCTTTTTTGTTGAAAACATGTTTTTGGAGAAAGTTTGAGGCTGGACAAGGACCAGCACGGACGCTTCTGAAAATCGGCACAGCCACTCGAAAGGGTGTTGCCACTTTCCTGGACTGAATGCACTTTTGAAGCCATTTCACCCTCATGTTTTGTGGTCTTCCACCGACAAAGAAAAGCACCTAGATTTTCTAATCATCAAAAAAACAAGTACAGGTTTGGTGACTGAAAATGGCCACCAAAGTTCAGTGCAAATTTTCAGCCTTTGGCAACCACAAATGGGCAACGTTTTCAAGGACTCCCAAGACATCATGACTGCTGAGCAAGTGACAGTTTGAACAGGGCCCAGGGCAGCCCCCTCAAAGTTGCGTGGTGAGGCACCTGGGCAGGTAGGACACGGGGCTGATCATATCTGCGCCCAGCGGGTCCCGTCAAAAGTCGTGGGGACCCCCCCCCCTACACACACACACACACACACAGCACCACCACCACCACCATCCAGTAGGACTTTGGCTCAGAAGAAGTGTTGTCGGCCACTTTGCAACCCTGCGACACCTGTATTTCGGCCACACAACAACGTCCATTTTTTCGCTCTGGCGGAGCCAGCATCCGAAAAGGTGAGGGGATCTCAGTCAGAGGTACTGTACAACCTGGTGCACTTGGGTGCAAATTCAGAGGGAAAAATGACCACTACCCCCATTTTGCATCTGACACACAGCCTGTTCTTGCTTTTCTGTATCCTTTCAGGTTGGGGACCCCTGACCCTCCCCCGAAATCAATCCCCCCTCTCTCTCATTTTGCGCCTGCTGCATTCCGAGGGTAATCGTTGGCTGAGACCGAGATTACACCCCTCCTGGCCCAGACCTGGATCTGCCGGTGCTGGAGCGGCTCCTGTCCCTGTGTGGGCCGGTCCTGGATCCACCAGAGTTGAGCCCCCAACATGTACTCTCATCTGGGATCTGTTGAAGACCACAACTTTGTGGGGAGTGAACAATGAGTCTGCACATGTTCACCGATTTGCACTTGCTTTGGTATTGAAAGGGATCACAGAAAGGCATTAATTCACACAAAGAAACTAAGTTTAGGGGGCACTGTGCTTCCCCTTGTCACCCAACCTGGGACAGCGAAAAGGCCAAGAAGCTCCAGCAAATGTTTGAAAGTGAGCAAGCTAATTTCCGCAGCACGGACAGCAATTTTGGTCGAAAAGCCTAACTCTGATGAGACAGGCTACAGACGCAGGTAGTTTGTCGTAGACCATGACAAAAAACATGTACCCGAAGAGACCAAGAAACAACTTTGCCACAACGCCTGCCTCTTGTGTTCTATCCAGTTGTCCCTTCAAACAAAAACACAAATGACAGTCTGTTGAGCTTGATCGTTCGATGCCCGAGACCCTGTGGTGTACGCTTCAAAGGAAAACTCGTTCCAACTGCAGTCATAGCGTACGTGTGTCAGCCGTGTGTTGGGCGTTTCACGGTAGATGTTCTTTGGAATATCGGCGAGTGTTCACATTTCAACATCACAGTCACATTGTCATTTGTGACCTCGAAAGTAGATGGGATGAAGACCAGGGCTGACATGACATGGATTCGCACCGAGTCAGAACCAGTTGTGGAGTGGGGATTGGTGGCTCAGCAATCCCAATCCCGAAGGTGCAGCCACCGACCAGAATCACTTTGACAACGCACACATCGAACTTTGGACATTCGAACAATCGAAAACTGCAATAAAATTTTCTTTGCATCCGTTTCAGAGCTTGTCCTTTTTTGCCTTCTCCAGCGGACCCTGAGCCTCTGATTCCGGAACATGTTTGCACCCTTACGCCAAAATAAACTTCTTTTTCAACCTGGATCATTTTGTACAGGAAAAGTCATCTGGACTTCAGGCAAAATACGTGATGAGGGAAGGATCTGGGGCTCTTACCCCTTGATTTACCCCTGTGACAGACGAAAATCGGTTCCATGTTCGCATGTCCGGGAAGGTCTTGATCTGACATCCCAAAAACCGATGAGAAAACTTGAATATTTTCAAGCGTCAGGGGACGTGTCGCCCTCGTGAACTGTCCTCAAACTGAGCGCACCGAAGTCCAGTGGATGGCAGTGACCCATCGCAGTCAGGCCCTGGGCACAGCGTCATACCCGTTTCCTGCGGATCTTGGCTCAAGGTATTGAGCTGAGCCACTGGCATACACTGCAACTCCGAACTGTGGAAACTCAGGTTTACGCCAGGTGATGCCAAATGTTTCTTGTTTGAAATTGCGCCCTTCCATTATTGGTGATTGAGAGTGACACTCCAAAAGAACCTCCAGTCCAGAAGCTGCAAAAGCCAGGGAACTGGGGTGAAACGAGGTTGGTAAAACAACAACTTTCATTTGTGTTGAAGTTTGTGGAGCTGCGTACATTTGCAGGCACTGGAGGCACTGGAGGCACTGAAGAGGGTTGGTCTCTGCTCATTTAGATCTGGCCTCAAACGAGCAAAAACTTCAACGCAAGGCAGCACAAAATGCGTCAACAGACTGTCTTCCAGGGATTCGAGGGGTGAGATCTCCAGTCTCCCTTTCGGTGGTAAGAGGGACCCAGTGCACTTTGGTGCAGGCAGATCCACGTGGATTTCAGGTGCCGCTTGAATCAGATTCCGTCGTCTTGGGTTTTGTTTTGGCTTTCCCGGTGATCCAATGTGGAGGTTCTGCACCAGATCTACGGGCGCAGGAAATGGGTCCTTGAACTCTTCAATACAACAAAAAAAAAGAACGTAATTTTTTCACACGTTCAAATTTCAAAGTGAGGCTTTGGACCGATTCAGAACCTGACAACCTCACAAACCCTGACATTGGCTGTTGCAGTCCAGATATCGGAGAGCTTGGACCTCCTCAACCCTGAAACTGCCGTAATTTTTGCACCGCCTCATGTTCCAAACCTCATGTTTGTTCAGCTTTGAAAATGTTGAAAAGAGATTTTTGGCGTTGGCCACCCTGACCAAAACAATCATGGGCCCCAGCAGGGGATCAGAAGTACTGCCTGCCACCGGGTGCCTCCACCTTTCCAAATCCCAGTGTGTCAGGTGAAAATAACTTTTCCACAATCGTTGTCGAGGATGTCTTCCAACCACTGAGGGTCACACGTCAAACATTACGACGTGGATCGAGCGCTGAGGTTGCGAGAGACACTCACCTCAGAAACAACCAAAGGGCCATTCGGGGTTGAATTTTTCTGATTCCAAACCGTGGCCCAAAACACGCACGAAGCACAAGGACAAACCACTATGACCTGGACTATGTTTCGTGAAAACAACTGCTTCACTGCAAAGCAAGTATTCAAAGGCATTCATGCACACATCGGCACGTATCACAAGGCAAAAATCTTCAGAAATCTTTTGGCTCCGAAGAAACGTCACATCGCTGAACGTCAACGAACATCTCACAAAAGCGAGACACTTCCTGACTTCAAGGCATTTTTCTAATGCCCAAGGATTTCGACAACAAACGAGCTTCTTCTGGCAGCCCACGTTGGAGGAAACATCCTTCTCACCTGCTTCCAACTTGGCAAATTGCGTACCCCGAGCCTTGGAGAATTCGACACACGACAAAAAGCAAAGCTGTTTGTTCTGTTTGTTTCAAATTTGCTCCTGAGATGCGAACACAAAGCTCCTCATGCTTGGAAGTTGTGTTCTCGTTTGTTTTGAACAAGCGGTACAAGGATCTTGATAGCCCAAAATCTCACCCCGTGTCTCTTCGATGCGTGAGGTGCTGAAAAACTGAACGAACGAAGTGCTTGGGGGAGTTCACCCTGGAAGAAGAGCACCAGTCGCTGAAATTTAAGTTTTCGCGATCATAGAAGGACAGAAACGTTGACAGCGGTCGGTTTCATCAGGCTGAGCTCTTGGCTGACTGCTACCCTGTCCTGATTTGATGAAAAAATGTCAACATGGAAAATAGCACAGCACATCCGCGGATCCCAGACGGTGATGCTCAATAGTCTACTTGAGATGGAACAGGTATTGAGTACGTGAAATCTTCTAACTTGCACAATACGTGTTTACCAAGAGGGTTGAACGCTCCTTTTGCAAGAGTTGTGTGCACAGTTTTCACTTACAAGAACTGCATGCCTCTCCTGTGTGTATATTTTTCTTCGACTTCAAAATGAAGAAACAATCTCACTTACCCCAAAATTACGTTTTTGTCTGCATGTGATGAATTGCTTCGATTTCACCCACCTTCCTTCTTCTGGAATGACATATCCATTTGTTTTCCTTTTCAGTGGTGAAACCACTTGCAGGGATCACAAAATGGTATTTATTCCACAGCGCACGTCAATGTCAGTTCACACGAAGCCGTGAGTAACAGATTCCCCGAACCCGGATTCGCTGCGCAGCCTCGGCGTTCAGCGTTGAGGGGTCATTTGCAGACATGTCATCTGAAACACATGTGAACGAAAAGCCCATTCAGATTTGGTGCTGTTTGAGATGTGCGAGGTTCAGAGTGGCTGTAAACGCTCGTACGCAAATGTCGGGCTTGCTGTTTATGGAGCGTTGCTGCTGTGATGCCGTTCGCATGAGATGTACCGGAGAAGCAACAGGATGCTGCTCGGCCGCTCGCTCGCTGTCCGCGGAGTGTGGCGCCGAGCTGTGCGCGCGTCGGCTGGGAAGTGTCTCAGGAAGGCTTGGATCCTTCGATCAATTGCTCGTGCAGCATTTTTTGCGTGACGAGCCCACAAGTCGAGGGAAAAGTTACGACTGTGCGGGGACATGTCACACCTGACAGTGCATGTGGACTGTTTATTTCGTTGACTGGGAAATCATGTTTCCAAGTCAGTGGGTCTCGCGGGCCCCGTCAAAAACTACGGCCGTTCTCAGCCGCATCGTGCAATCCACATCTGGATCAAGTCTTTCGTTCAGCCATTGCAAGATACAAAGGGCGCACCCTCATTGACACCTGATGCTGCGTGATACGCTCAGTGGCTCTAAATCACAAATAATTATATTTCTTTCAATAAGCCATGAAAAGCCATCCTGGTGTGACACAAGAGGAAGCTCCATTAGATCATGGGCCTTCAGGGCATATCACTAATTTCAAAAAGCCATTTTGCCCAGAGTACATAATCTGATTATTCCTTGCAGGATCTTCCACGTTGATGGACAAAAAGTAGTGTTTAACTTTGTGCTGGCTCCATAAATGAGGAAGCTTGCTTCATTTAGCATATGCCCGAGGGGCGGGTACGTGCTTATGAAGGTCCCCAAATGGGGAACGCGCATGTTTTATTCATACCTCATCGTTCGACTCCAGCCTGCCGCGTACGAAGCAGATATTCAAGCGAAACATTTTGGAGAGCAAAAATAGAGGCTGTTCTTTTTTCAGCATGAATGGTGTTGAAATCCTTGTGTACTCAATTTTTCTTTGGTCAATTTTACCCAACGCAAGATCCTCTGCTCTGGAGGAAAAAAGAGGTGTCATAAGCGTCGAAGTGTTCAGGTGAAACATTCATGTCAGACTGGCAAAATTCTGAACGAGAGAGCCGGTTCAAAAGAGCAAACATCACCTGAGACAAGAAAGTCTATTTGTACTCAATAGCAAATGAGACGACACTTCAGAGATGAAAGGAGAGAAATAAAGATGACATGTCCGTCAGTAGACAACGTGACCCGCGGGAAGACTCCCATTAGTTAAAGCCCCTACATCAGAGTCACACATCCTGTTATTTCGGAACAAATCAGCGTTTTCGTGTTCGCTCAAGAGGACCTATCGTTCTCGGCCTCTGCTTGCGGACATCCAGATGCACAGATTGTCGAGCCATCCGTCTGCTTCAGGAAAAAAGACATCTTCTGCCAATCTCGACCAGCTGGTCCTTTCCTTTTGTGCTTCATGAGATTTACCTGACCATGATTGTGTCAGGTTTATCAAAGAACAAATTGTTAGCTGAAATGGAATTTCTCTCCCATCTGAGTTTGAGTCTGGTTGCAAGGTACACCCGATCTCAGCTTCTCAAAATGTTGTTTTCTGCGTGCTGTGGATTTTCAACACTTTGGTGAAAATTTATGGGGTTCAGTGGTTTCAGCTAGAAGAGAGGTGGGTTTCAAAAGAATAGCACGAGTGAAGAACCACTTGATCAATGGAGATGTTGGCGAACAACGGAAGCTGGTCGATCCAAGACAGGCCACGCAGCGACAGTGCGCCCAAGGCTGACAGTGGCGCTGCGAGAATTATTCATCAGTGACACGGGGAACAGTTCAGCGACAAGCGGCTGGTAATGCTTCGGACAAAGGAAAAATCTTCAGAGCCATAAATTTTTGTGCTGAAAGGCTCAGGTGCGGAGTGTCAGGAAAATTCAGCCTGGAGGATGAAAGGCAATTTGCAGTGTACAGCACATCATGAGCAAGAGAAGTTAAGTGAAGAGGAGTTTTGACGAATGGCGGAAGTGCACAGTCTGCCTCTTGTCGACTCTAAACTGATTTGCCTTCTATTTCCTGACCAGTGCCAGTGGAAGCAAGATGGATTGCAACCTCCCACCGCATCCTCCCGTCTTCGATTCATCTGTAGTTCTTCATCCAAATGACCTTCATTTGCAACAAATAGCAGTACTCAGGAGAATTGCAGATGAAATTGTTGTGAATATGTGTCTGGAGATCTCAGGAGAAATTGTGACTTCTTGAGTCCCGAAGTCAATTTAACGTCGACGATTCAATATGCGCTGCTGTGATGAATGCAAAGAAGTATCGTCTTTAACTGACATGGATCAAGATTCCCGGATTTTGCCTGGCTTCTCCAATCGTTCGACAGCCATTGTCCGGTCAGACTTCGAGAAGAGCAGAATGGTTCGTCAGAAGCAAAGCTGGACGAATTCCTTTTGTGCTCATGTTGTACTTCATTGTCCTCTTTGCTCTCATCGGCTGCAAAGTGCTGAAGAGCAAATCACCCAAGGAAAGGAAGTACCAGTGTTGAGTTGTGTTGGTCTGATGTAACAGCATGGATAATGTTTCAAAAGTCCCCGTGACATATCAAACGATTGGCTCGTCGGAACTGGGTCGACGTACAGACACTGAGACCGTCAGCTCCGGTGCTGAGTCTATGAAAAAGCTGGTGCAGCCCGAGGGGGAACGTGGTTAGGGAATCACATGCCTCACATCCTCACATCCATATAAGTGGGTGATCCGTATGCATGGCAAAGGCTGGTTGGGTACCCGGGGGAAAACTTGGCAGCGGCGAAAAGCTGGGCAGGGGAACTTGCCCAGTTGGCCAATATGCTTTCAGCGTCTTATCTGTGCCTCAGCAGAACACTGTGGTCCCTCGTGGTGGGAGCCGAGCCTTTCCACTGAAACACAGCACGCCTCGACGGTGAATAAACCACAGCAAAATCCAAACTGGAGCAAAAGAACTGCGTGCATTGTTGGCGAATTAATATGGAGTTGCCCAACAGAAAGCTTGCGTCTGAACACGAGCATGTCTCTCTGAAGTGGTGCTGTGCGCCTGCATACGGAGTGCATTTGGATTTTTTTCAATTCGTGACAACGCAAGTGACAAACTTGCCTGCTCGTACTTGTCACCTCACCAACACGTTTTGGTCGCTGGAGTTGGACACCGATCCCAGAGTGCATGAGAGGAACTCTGCTCGATGTTGACGGGGTCACAGACGCCTCTGCTCAGGCGCGGTGCGCCAGCCAAGTTCGATCAGATCTGATCACGCGACGCCACATCAAACGAAATCTGTTCAATTGCTTCAATCGAAAAGCATTCCGCTCCTTGTGCATCATATAACCTGCTGGATGAAAGAGGTTCCCACATGCAGTGGGATTCACCGAGCGAACTATTGTCTTCTCACTTGTCGGTGGCATCGCTCGGGTGTGTGCTGTCGTCCTTCGTCTCTCCCTGCACCATATTAAACAGCCAAAAGCACTGAAAGGAAGCCAGCTGCAGGCAGCGAAAACAATATGCAGAGATTAAAAAGCGACGTTGTAAGGAACTTCCTCCCCCGGTGTGTTTGCAATGCCTGATGGTGGAGAAGGGACCAGCCTCTTTCAGGTCACGTCCGCCGATGTCGAAGATGCAAGAAATCCGAAACGCAGGAAGTTTTACAAGTGGCCACAGCGTTTTTCACAGAACCGTTTGATTTGGCTCTTGGGATAGTTTGCAGAAGCGCACAATGCATTGGTGGAGCTGGTTGATTGTAAGTTTGAGCTCATTTGTCTTGAGCCTGCGTCAGGCAGGGAGAACCTGGTTTGTCCCGCTCCGGTACATCTATCAAGGCGACTAATTTGTGTCGCGTGTCTTCTGGCCGCACCTTAGTGCTGACAAGTCAGGGAGAAAACTCTCCATCTGCAACTTGTTTAATTATCCTGTGCCTCCTCTGGAGACTTTGACTGATGCGAAATACAAGACTTAACAATCAGCACTGAGGAAATTGGCTGTAGATCTGGCAATCTGATTTGCTGCAACGATTATCGGGTCTTTGTGACATGTCAATATACATTTCCATCTTCCTGGTTGCATTGACACGCCCCGTGCAGCTGTTTCCGATTTTAATTCAATTGCAGATTTATTGCCATTTTGTTGGTGGAGAAATGCTGTTGCAGGGAAAGGTTTTTGAAGCAAGAATCGTTTGTTGAAACTCGGGCACGCTCAGTCCTCGACTGCACGTCACAATTCGTTTGGGGGCACGGAGTGTTAATGAGTGGAGAACTCATTAAACCTGGCTTAAAACAGCCCTGGGGAAATGTTTGCGGACACCCCCGAGTCCAATAACTTCAAAACTTTCTGGAAGAAGCGGTTTGGCAGATTGAACTTTTGACAATGCGAACCACTGCCAAACAAAGCCACTCTGATGCGTGAGGTTGTGTCGTCTGTGCCCCGCAACACCAATCTGTCCATTGATCAATCTCTGGATCTGTGACTCGAAGAGCACGCGACGGTAAACGCCACAAAATTATTATTCTGAAGAAAGGGATGGAATCAGTCCCCACAACAACAGTTTGCAGCGAAACTGCCTGTGTCCGGCACACACAGGTCATTTCAAACAAATTTACGAGAACATGTCCGCTGCGTTGAGAACGTCCATCATTGCGAGACACGGTATGAGGGAGGCAACTTTTTGCTGAACAGCTTGATTTGTCAAATAAGTATTTGGGCCTGGCTGTTTGCATAATTCATGTGCAGCGTGCTCACAAAGAGACTTATTGATATGCTGTCTTCTGCAGAACATCGCCAAAAGTCTGACTGTGTGCTCTGCGTTCCAAGTCCTCACAGATTGCTCGTGTCACTGGCAATGAGAAAAAGACTTGTCAAAAAGTAAAATGAATTGTTCAATCCCCGCTCAATGGTATCCCGAAACTTTGAAAGGTATTCAAGATCACCATGACCGTTCACACGTGAGAAAGTTGGGATTCGACTTGACTGCATGGGAAGCCAAAGAGGAAACTACGTCTGAATGTGCAGAGTGTGATTTTGTTCTCCCTCAATGAAGCTTCTCTGTTGATCTCACTCTGCCACATTGGCACAAATTGTGAACCAGACAATTTACATGATCATGATTTGTCCTTCACAATACAAAAACTTTTCATCTGTTGAAACCGTGGCTACAATTCAACACAGCAAATTTTTTGCTTGGATCAAGAGAATTTCTGCAACTACTGAAAATTTTTATGGCAAAAATTACTTTTTCTCAGTTTCTGCCCTCTCTCTTCATTTCAAGGAATGTCAACGCTTGTTGAGTTTTTTTTTCCAACACACCACACTTGCTGAAATTCTCGCGACCATCGGGATATTATCTGTACCAAATTGAGGAAAAATTGGTCGGTGAAAGGACAGTCGTTCGACAAACATTCCGTCGAATTCTTTCATGTTGATTGTGCTGAAGAATTCACACGTCTTCGATGGTGATACGAGGATCAGTGAAGCTGTAAATGTTTGCTAAAGGCGTTAAAAGGAGTGCGAGAGAGTGTCGTGGCTAATGTCTGTCAGTAATACGAGAGCAATGGATTATCTTTGGACAGGTCCTATTGCAAGTGACGGACTTGATTCGATGGACTCGGGCAAGAATTGATTCCCATCTTACGGGCCGAGGCATTTCTGGCATCTTGTTGCTGTCAGCGAAAGCTGCGCGGGACAGGCAGCTTCAGAGCTCGGTCTCACGGAGGGTGGTTGGTCAGCGGGTCCACCCCCGGCGCGGACATGAGCGACGCCTCCCAGCGCAATTGGGCCGCAACCCGACTGCGGCTGCAGGACTGAGCTCAACAGCAGCGAGGTCCGCGCCGATTGCTTTGCCCTGTCGGAACCTGGTCATATCCTGAGTCAACAAAGAAACACTTGCCATTTACCTGGCCTCTTACTGCCTTGATGTAATCGTTTTACCCACAGGCTATGTTTGCAGCTAATGCAATGTGTCCATGGTTACTCGACATCCATGGGGTTTGACCATCTGCCACGGACTTTGTGTTGCAGCCCAACTAAATTGTCATTGTCTCATAAAACGGCAGCGAAGGGAGAATTTGCTGAAAGCCATTTGGCCCTTTCGATCACACAACATGTCCACAAAGATTCTGATAGCAGAATCACTTGTGCGTTGTTTCTATCAAAAATCGATTTGCATTGAATTTTCCTTCCTCTTCTGCAGTGTCCGTACGGACTTGCCATCCAACACTGCGATGCCCTTGTGCAAAGAAGTGGAGATGCGCTGCAAAGCCAGTGATATTCCCATGAAACTAGTGTTCCTGGGATCGATAGAAATATGAAGCAAAGCGTGAGATTGGGGCAGAGGGCATGAGAAGAGGAAGCTTCTCCTCTTGCCCATTGTTTCACAGCAATGCTTTCTGGATGAAGTCAGTTTGATCAGTATTCACTGAGCACATAATGGTCAGACCACGGAAGCTTGAGCCAATATTTGACCGGCTTCCTCCCATTGGTGGTGAACGCATGTAAATCAGGGGCAGGTGGCCCTGCAAAACAAGCAGCGCCGTTTCCAAGCGCATTGCCGGCCGCCCCGCTGCAGATGCATGTTTCGCCTCTGCTTAACGCGCAAATTTCTAGTTGTCACTGCGATCGATCTTCAACTCGTACAAATTCACAGAAATAAGACCATCTGTGGTGGAGAAAACAGTCGAAGAACAGATCGGGTTGCAGTGGAAAGCGAACGGCTCTTGACCGAACTTCATTATTGGATTGAAACGTCGCAGCGAAGATGCGGCTCGCGCGATGAGCGGGCACGGGTCCTCAGAACGCTGACAGGAAGGGCGCTGCTGAATGCGATAGCTGTGATCAGCCCTATTCAGTGTCATGCAACACCTTCAGGCAATATGCCATTTGTGGCCAAATGAGGTTTGCGATCGGTGCAGCCTGCAGCGCTACCTGCCTCAAATGTGGTTACGCGGCTATGGATTTGCAGTCAAGGCAGAGCCATGTGTCAAAGCATGGTGTCCCCCAAATTAGGCTGCAAGAATTGTCATGAATATTTCCGACTCATTTCTGCAGGAAATGTGTTTTCAAACGCCCGCATCTGTCATTAAACTGTGGCCTGCTTGCCCTGCTTGTCAGAAGCTTCAGTTACTTTGTGCGGTTTCTTTGTCACCATTTTGATGGAGTTTTGCACACAAATACACGAACAGTGTGAAAATGCAACAGCTCCGTGTGAAGCCTGTGGGAAGAAAATCCACTTACCTTCATTTGGATCAATGCTGCCTGCAAATGTGTAAAGTGACGCTGAACTTCACAAAGACAACACATCACTGCGATGAATAGCGACAACGCTGCTGCTGAATTACACGCTGATGGCTCCATCAGCATTTCTCACAGCTCGGGCCCACCGTTCACCGTTTCCTGCGCAAGCCACTCTGCCAGTGAACTGTCCGCGCGGGAAAGAAGTGGGAGGAGGCTCCCCCGGCCCACGGAGCCCCCAGCCTCATCGACCAGTCTGCCGCGTGTGATGACACGGACTGCTCGCCTGCCTTTGTTACACTGGCTGTCAAACTCCTCTGTTTGTGTTGCCGTAATGTTTCTATGGCAACCAGAAATCATGACTGCTTCAGCCTCCAGCAGCTCCCAATTGGCGACTGTCACCAGCAACAAGGCCTCTCTCTACATCATCCGGAATAGGCAATCCGAAATGACATCCGGAATGAAACATGGCGGGCAACGTGCCGAAGCGATTGGAAGAAAAGTGGTATCAATATCGACGCTCTTCAAAAATAAACTGTGAGAAACATAAAATTGCTTTCTGAGGCTTCTCTTCTGGAAGGAACCCAATAACGTTTCTTGACGACAAATGACAAAAAGATTTCACAGCAGTTTTCAACTCCCCCGCGCCACGCGTAAAGCTGTTTTTGAGAGAAGTACAATAGCGAGACAGTCAAAGTCTCCAATTAATGCGGCTGTGCATGCAGGCTGCAATTGCCCATTCTTGGCTTGCACAACCGAGTACATTTACCCGGCTTCTGAAAGTGCGAAAAGGAAATGCACCCGATTCCAAGATGTGATGCTATCAAACAGTCCCCGACCTCTCGGAGATTTATTGCAGGTTTCCATTGAACAGTGGTGGGGAAACACAATGTGACCATCTGTCCCAAACAGGGACGGACGGGTCGCGTCGATTTGCGCACAAAGCCAAGTGCAAGTTGTTGCTTATTCATGTGAATAAAGGACGACGCATGTTTGAAAAAAAGAAACAACGTGGCATCCAAAACCTGAATTGTGGTCCTCAAAGAAAATGCAGGTACAAGCTGCGCAACAAGACGTCGTCGTTCGTTCTCGAAAAGCTCTGCATTCTGCATGGCGCGACGTTTCCAATGTGTTTTTCACGCCGTTAGTGTCACACTTCTCCATTGGTAGACCTGCACTGTGTCTCGATAGAACTTTAAGTCACAAATATTGCACGAATCAGCGTTCAATATGTGTTCAGAATGAATGAGTGCACAGCACGAGTTCTTTCTTCACATATTGAACACTGATGAGTGAAATAGTTGACTTATACTGCAAGTGAAATGTCTGCAAACATGAGGAGTGCAATTACTGGTCAGAGAATGAACAGTCGCACTCTTAGATTTCATGTTTGAAGATATTGCACTCGTGGTATAACTGTGGATAAACATGCACAGTTTGGAGTTTTGTGGCAAGTGAGATGTCTGCCATGGATCCAAAATGTTGTTCCTGGCTTCTGAACATCCAGCCTGACACACATCAAGAACAGGGCATAACAACTCGAAATCATACTTTCTCTCATGTTGAGACAAGCATTTTGGTTTGTCAGGGAACTTGACAGACGGATTTGCTTGTGTCCAATATCAATATTCAATCAATGACGCCGCATTGTGATTCCCACGGGATGGCACCTCGCATTGGTTCTGAGAGGAACAACATCGTTTGGAGCGGTTCCCATGCGGCGGGGCTCGCTCCACTCTGCTAATGAACAGCAACACGTACGCGCAGCGCAATTGTCCCATTCATCCACATTCATCCATGTCAGTTTCAACGATCCAAAAATAGCGATGCCCAATCTTGTATCATTGAAACCGGGTAAAGCAGAAATGATTAACCATGGCAATTGCTGTGATCGTATGGTCTTTTTTTGATGAGAAAAAAGACAACAACAAAAATACAGTGTTGTTATTGCCGCACCGAAAACCTAATGTTCACCCACTGTGTGTGCGTCTGCGTCAGTTGCACGAACACAAAAGATAAAACATTGAAATTTTCATCAAGATCGCAAAACGCTCAATACTCATACTGACCAACCTGTCCTGGACAAACACTCGTGTACTTGCACAAACGACAGACACCACGATGCTGGACCCAGGGTGGATCCAAGGCTCTCTGGGCCCCTGATTTCCGAAAGTATGAGCTGCTTCCTTTGATATTGCGTGGTGGAAATGTCCTTTGCCGTGATGTTCAAAGTTGAAGGGTTCACCCCCTTGACCAAATCCTTGATTCACCGCACACTCAGGCGATTCGCCTGTGGTGTTTGCACCCCAGCGCAGATTTTGACGTGTTCGTGTTCAAAGCAAACGTGACTTCAGAATTGAAACTTCTCTTTGGTGTTGGTGACCCAACATTTTTGGCTAAATTTAGTGCAATTTCAACTTTGTGCACAACAGTCACTCCAGCTCATGTTTGCCAAAAATGTGCAACACTTGCACTCTGGATGGTTAACCTGGCCTCAGACGCTTTGCTCCGTGCTCCGTGCATCAGAAAACAAATTGAGACGCCGGTGCGTTCGAACTGAACAGCTCCATCTGAACTGTCGTGCAGAAATATGAGCTACAAATGCCAAACTTGGTGAGTTCACCGCATTGGAGACGAACAACAACAGCAAAAATCGTGGTCCGGCTGCGTAGCTGAAAGCAACACGTGAAAGTCGCATGTTGCTTTCCAGCTGGGCGCTGCAGATCTTTCTGAATTTGAAGTCTGATTTGCCACAAACTCTCTCACTGACCGCAAACAAAATGGACCGGGGGAAATGGACCAGTGGACTGTTCCAAAAATCACAATTAACTTGATCCCGTCGGCCACATAAACTCAGAAACTACCCACAAGTAGTAAGTTATCTTTTTGTCTCTTTTGCAGGTGTTTTCTTTCTCTGTCCAGCTTTCTTGCTTGAAAAAGGATCCCTTGTTTATTTCAGCAGGAATTAGCTTGACTCCGTTTGATTTTTTATAATGGAACAAGTTTCCAATCGTGGGTCAAAAATTTTCTTGGTGTAGCTTCTTTCTTACCTTTGTGACAGCAACCGTACAAAAAGTAGCTCCATGGAGCTCGCGGTGATTTGATGATTTGAGGAGCGACCGAAACACAGAGAGACTGAAACCCACAGCGACTGAAACACAAAGCAACCGAAAGACATAGCAATCGGAAAACATGAGAAAAGGATCAAATTCAAATCATTTAGAATTGTTTTTTCTTTTTAGAATGCACCCAAATGTACCCAAATTATCTGTACTTTTTTTCTTGTTTCCTTGTAACTATAAACCGAAACAAAATCTTGGCTGTTTTTCCATTTGAACACTTTCCTGGAATCCTAAATTTGTATCCCACCTAAAAACCATTTATAAATTTTTGAAAAAGAAATTATCAATGGCACCAGTCCAACACCTAACCCTTTTCAACATTTCATCAATTGTACTTTCTGAGATATCATCCACTTTGTGCAGTGAAGTCCAAAATTTTGTGACCCCCAAAAAAACTTGACAAGTACCACACTCGTACATTATCCTTGATCCAAACAAATTTTAAAAAAACCTGCAAGATCTTTGACAATTTATCTTCATCAAGAAGCAGGTGTCCACAAGCTTTTTGTCAATGTTGCCTGCAGGTGATTTGTGTCAGTCACCCATATTTCGCTTGCTCAAAGTTGGTTGACCTTTCAACCTCCTCAAATCACGTAATATCTGCACCAAAAAGTCTCAAAAACATCAGCGACCATTTCTGGCAACTTTTCTACAAAGAGGGACTGGCTTTCAACCTGAAAAGCTCATTTCGCTTGAAAACAACGTTTGTTTTGAGGGTCTCTGCAGTTTTGTTGAGCCAAACGAACGGGGCCCAACCTTGGTCCTTGGGATTTGAGCTGAACGTTGAATTGACGTTCCATTTTTCTCCGAAAGGAAGGCAAAACAAGAAGACACTTGGTGTGCCAAGCATGTCAATTTGACCACACATTGAAGTGAACAGAACTGAAGGGATTGGTGGGTCTTAGCCAAGACTTGAAAACAGAAGACAAGGCGCAGAACGTACCTGCAGAAAGAAACAACTGTTTTGTATTCAGATCATGGTTCTAATACTACGCAAGAACGGCTTGTTTGCCTTTCTATTTTGGAAACAGGTGTAGTGGTTCAACACTTGCAAACTAGTTTCATCAACTAATGGACATCTAAAGAAATTACGTGTTCTCCCTGGAGACAATTTACATCACTTTTCGATACAAAACTTTGCCATTACATGCCCAGGACGTCAAGGGGAATCAACAACTGAATGTTGGTGAGTAGAGAATTCTGTACGGAGATCTTTTCTGGTAATTTTACTTCCAAGGCAATGTCTTTGTTCGTCCCGTTTTCAGCAATTCAAAAATCCGTAAAAACGGCTCGAAATCTGCAAGACATGAAGCATGATACTTTGCACATGCTGTGTTCGGAAGCTCAAAGATTTAGGATGCAAGTTTGAAACCTCGCAACAGTCGAGAATCGAGTGGAAGAAAGGCGAAGTCAAAGCAGCTGAATTTAAAAGGCGTGGCTTCTCAAATGTCATGACCTCCAGTCTGCGCTGCTTCTCAGAGGCACATGAACGCTCTTACGGATCGGGCACTGGCGGGGAATAAATGAAACGGAAAGGAAATTGCAGCTCTATGGTGGACAATTACTGTGCACCTTACTTCAGATGTGCGTACGCAATACAAATGAAATCCAGTAAGTGGCTTCTCGAGACAGAGCGAAACCTCTGTTGAGGCTTTCTGAGGTGTGTTGAGGACATTTGCCCCACAAAACAACTTGTTTTTGCTCAAAAGTGATCTTATTACAGTGTTTTTGAAAACCATGTCAGACTGTTCAACACAAATTTTGCAAACACCTGCACTGAACCAGCTGCAAAAGGGATATTCGATGACAAAATATCTTGCGTGCTTTCCATCCAATGCATTGTCTCGTGCAAGAAACGCCGAATTGAAAAAGCATCTTTTTGAGACCGTGGTCACCCCGTTGACAAAAAGACCATGTAGGAGCTTTTCTGTTCTCATTGACACGAGCTGAGCCGATTACTAAGTGCACATTTCATCTTGTCTTTATTGTGATAAAAATGGACCCTCTTCATGATCACCTGTTCTGGGAGGAATCGCTAATTGCATGTTCCTTGATTAATATTTGGTGAGGCTACACACAGTAGTTTCAAATGGATCGCGTGGGCGAGTGGGAAGGAGGGGAAGCTTGCAGGGTCCAGCCATCCGTAGGGCAAATTTCTCAGTCATGGCTAGAAAAGATCAACCGCAACGCCAAAAATTCACGAAACAATCCAACATTACGCCTGATGCGAAATTTCCTTTTGCAAAATTGCAGAGCTTTGTTGAGATGTTTTTCCAACAGCAATTCACGTGCAATAGAGTCAGTCAGTCTGTCAGTCTGTCTGTCTGTCTGTCTGTCTGTCTGTCTGTCTGTCTGTCTGTCTGTCTGTCTGTCTGTCTGGTTGAGTTCGACACCTGGTACTTCCCTTTCCTGGGCATTTCACGCAGCAAGTTTTCGTTTTGCAGCCAATGAGCCAAGTCTGGTGTGGTGTGTTTGCTCTCTCTGCCTGGACATTTTGATGCACGGCTTGTTTCTTCTCAGCATGCAACCACCATTCAGAGTGAAGTTGCAGGCAGCAGACAGGATGTTGCTATGACAACTTGGGCAACATGTGCGGACAAAAGTGAAATGGGCACACTTGACTGGAATAAATCCCCTGTTGATTGCACTGATCTGCGCACTGTGACAAACACAAAACTCGTTGCCACGGCAACACCTAAAGAGCCAAAATTGAATCAGCCGGTTGTAGCAGATTCGTCTGTCTTTTGCAGATTGGTTCTTCCTCTGCGCTCAAACAGAGAGTTCATACATCTTTTTCTATGTTCTAATTTTCAAGGTCTTGAGATCTTCACGTCAAAATTCGACAGAGTCTCACTGCTTGTCAACACTGGCACAAAACAAGCACACCGGTGCTTCCTTTTGGTGGTGGCTGGTGAGCAGGCACAAGGAGAAAATGCTTTAACGAGTCTTTTGTTGCTCACATTCTCTTGCAACAGATTTTATCAATACTTCGTTCAGTATTTTTCATTTATCCTTTTCATTGACAGGACTTCTGACTCGCCGGTCATTTGAACACCAGAGACAAGTGAAGCCGCTGCAGGAGGCGCCATGGAAGAAGTCTGCGCTGCATGGTCTGACATTGTGCGACGCTTCTTGAGGAAGCTGTTGGTGTTCAGGCTGCATTATGAACCGACATTAATCCTTTTGCACCAGAGACAGTGGCTTTGTATTGATAATTTCTCATGGCGTGGTGACAAGGTAAATTGACAGTTATCTGCTAAATCAAGTTCAGGAAAGGAAATTAGCACATTTACATCTCAGTTGGCGGGCTGAGGACAGCATATCCCAGCTGCTGAAACGTTTGTAACAAAGCTGAGCAAAGAATGTTCGACAGTGATTGCATTAGAAAGTGAGATTTGCTGGTTGCACGCACTGATCCTGTTACGATACGTGGGTGGGTTTCTCCTGCAGTACACGAGTCTAAATGTGGGTCTTTACCCGGAGAGGGTTGCTTCGAAGCGACAGCAAATCGAGCTTTGATGGCGGCAAATCAAGTGAAATCACATGCATCAGTCTCAGCAAAGTGCACGTTTTCCCTCGATTGAACGATCTCAAGCCCTGCAATAATTCACTGACACTGATTTTTCATGCACTGGCTCCAGCTTCAAATCATCTGACACAGGGAGGTGTCGTTGTCCCAGACATTTTACACTGAAGCAACACGGCGCTGGCGAGTGATCGTGCAGCCGTGGGTTGGACGGAAGCGCGGCAGCAGACGAGCCGAGCAGGGTGTGGTCTCTGCACACACTGCAGGGATGCGCCACAGAGCAGCAGCATCTGCACATCCCGGTGTAATTTGTTGCAAATGTGAAATCGATACTGCAAATATTTCTAACCCCTTTCGGCAATGTAATTATGAAAGTGCTCCACAGATCAATACAACAGGTTTTTATACCGCGTGTAATTTTACACCTTATTCCCACAAGACGCAAGACTCGGTGGTTGCAATTAAAAAGACCAGCTGCGATCCCCCACTTCTGCGCTTACATCACGATTCCACGCGCACTGCAGCGTTCAGTCTTCAGTCGTTTCCGTCTCACAAACACAACCACGAATCTGTCTCCGAGTCCGATGCATCGTGAAGCCAAAGAGAACATCTCTGACAAAGCGCAAATTTATGGTAGTTTCACAGTTGTAATGTTCTGGATTTTAATCGATTTCGCGCTACTTTGGCTGCAGACATGCTGTACTCAAGGGAAATTATGGTAGTTGTTGCTCGAAGTAATACCCATAAACAACAGCAAAAAATATTATCTTTCATTACACTGCTGGTTTCAGCTGGATAAAGTGAACCAGTATTGAGTCGCGCCAAGCAAAGCAACTGTGTCGTTGTGCTGCATTGTACACTCGTAGCCCTGAACGAAAGGCAACAAAACTGTAAGAAAATCTTGAATGGAGAACGATTGTTTGTTCACGCTCTGCATCGGATCTGGGAGTCCAAAGCTTCTGCTCAGGGCTTGGTCCAAAATTTCCCGCTCCCTTTGTTGGAAGATCGATCGCTGCACGCATCTTCGTTGATGCTTTGCGTGGAAATTCATTTCCAAGTTGCAACGAAATTGACATCACGCATCTTACGAGGAACTCAGATTCGTGTTTTCCACACGCGAAGATCGGCAGAACACGAGAGAAACAAAACGTGGAATCAGGCAATTTGGAGCCTGAACATCGCTCAGTGCGATTGAGACGGCACATCATGTCCGGGTCCACAAAACGATTATTCTGACCGCACGTGACAAATGTCCGTCAATCGAAGATCACGGTCCAAAGAGAAAGCGGCCAAACCCCTCTCAAAAGAACTTATTAGCGGTGACAGGAAGCTCCCGAGCCACGAAGCCTGCACCGTAGGCACGCTTGTTGATGTGGCAGGGCTAGTGTGATTAAAGCTTTGATGCTGAGCACTGAAAGCACACGCAAACGTCCCGACGAATTCTTAGCGTAATAACTAGTCACCATTTTCTGGGTTTCAGAAACGACAGAATTCCAGAATTAATTGTGCAGAGACATGCAAAGTGGAAATAAAGCATTGAGAAGGAAAGGCGAGTGCAAGTCAAATTATAATAAACGGTTTTTATGTCGTCATTAAATCACATCCGTTCGGGACTAAATCGCCAAAGAGAGCACTGCGACGCAGCTTCCAATTGACATTGTCGGCTCAAATGGCATCTACATTCTGCTGAACGAAACAGAGCTGAAGAGAGTTCCCACAGCACCGCTGCAGATGGTTTTTTTTTCAATATGGAGAAAAAAATGTCGCACCAATCCTTTGGCATTGAAAGCGAACAAACACTTCTGTAATAACAACCTGACTATGAATAGACGAACAGCGCATAAGGATAGAAGGAGGATTAGCCTTACCTTGCGCTGCCAGTTCTTGCGTGAGACGGAGAAAGAAGCAAGAGGATGTGTCGGATGTGTGCCTCCATGGCGCTCTGATGCTGCTGTTGAAGCAGTGCGCTTGTCGCTGAGTGACGCTGCTCGTCTCCGGGTTGGGTCGCAGCGCGTCGCGCAGCTGCGCCATCTTCCGCAGCGAGAGGCGAGCAGGCGAGGCATCTCCACCACATGTCGAGGCCAAGTCCAGCTCCAGAGTCGCAGTCTTGTGTCTCATCCAGTTGCAGTTTTGTGCTGTTTGCCGAACAAAGTGGAAGACAGAAACTGGGGAAACAATTATGCTCGCCGCATCTTTTGGGTTTGCATGTGAGAGTGACTGTCACACCTGGATTTGGTTTCGGCGACCTGCACGCCAGCGATAAAGCCGCGAAACGCAGCCACCAAGCTGGATCCGTGACCTGAAGACAACTGCCCTGCAACATGCAATGTTCAAATCAAGTTGACTTGAAGCAAACACAAACTTCTGTCCTTGAAAAACGTACTGACAGTATCCTCAGACGAATCGATGGTGAAGTAACAAGGTGCGTCTCCCCGTCTCAGTGACCACGCCCATATCTAACAAAGTGGGAGTCATTATGCGATAGAAACCGCTCGGTCATTGTCAGCAAAAAGCTGTATGCAGCGGTTCGTTTCATTCAGAAGAGTCTCCGGGTGAAGACACAAAGGAATGGAACAAAACTCACGACCTCAGCCAGACGAGGGATTCCTGTTTTTGTCTCTGCTTTAAGTTCATTGCAGTTGGACCCTTCTGCATATGCTGCAGTGCGTGGTGTAAAATCCCATTAGAGACAATTTAAATGCAGTCGCGAGGGTTTGAGGACCAGGTGCTTGTCAGAGAGCTGAGCCCGCGCCATTTCGAGGCAGGTCTTTTCGCTGAAGTGTTACCCTCTGCGTGTGTCGCAACAGCCGACTTCATCTATATTCAGCTCTTCACACTTGGTGACGGTCAGTTAACGAGTGCGACACATTGCCCATCAAAGTATCCATTACATATAAATTACGATGTGCCAAGAAGTGTGCGTGAGGCCATAAAGTTTGCGGTAATTTGAAACCTGCCATTATGATTGTTAGTTATCATCGGGTAGCGCGCCTGCAACGTCTGTGCGTTCTTTTCAGGCTTGTGCAGAATCGAGTAATTAGCGACTTGCAAATTCCGAATCAAGACCCCTTCCTTTGTCGTCAGGTTCCATTCATGTCCAGGGCCGGTTTGATTAATTTGCAGATCGCAATCAAAAGACGAAATGCTTCCTGTCTACAAGCTTGACCTGGCAGATATGACAGCAAGCGATGCACAAGCGTCAAGTCGAATTCGCCAACTGCAGCTGTAAATGATATTTGTCCCAGTTGTCCAGCTTCATCAGGTAATCTCAAATGTTTCTCGCTTGAAGAAACATGGGAGAGTGGCTTCCCCCGTAAATGGGTTGTGGCAGTGCTGTGTGGCATGTGCAAGTGGGAGAAGATGTGATAAGTGCCCGAACTGGGAAGTGTTACGTTACGTGGTCAGATGACGCGCAGTCCTTTCACGCAGGACAAGGCTATGCGTGGGTCAAAATGTGGGCTCAGTGAGGGGTTTTTAAAGTAAACTTGCGCTCAGATTCCTTCGGACGGGTTCTTTGTGGCTTGCGAGCTCAAAATTTCACGTCTCTATTTCGTTGCCAAAGCTGGGCACACACAGTCAGGCACGCCAAAAGAATCAAGAGGCTGCGTCCTCTTGAACGGTCGTTGGAAGCTTGATGTTGCCCGTCCACACCGTCCATTGTGACCAGGAAGTCTGGTGAAATATGGACTGCCGCGCGGATCGGGGACAACAGCGTCATTTGTCACCCGTCCAGCAGCAGAGATCGGATGACTCAGGTCCTGCCCATCAATTTCTAATAATTATACAACAGGCGGGGAAGGCACCGGAAAGGGTTTGAAGGAGAGTAGTTGCTGTGAAACTAATCTCTTCGGAATACGTGGGGAATGTCGTCGCTGATCGATTCGCAGGTTGAGAGAATCCGCTTCAGTCCGCTTCGAGAGCTTTGTGCCGTCGTCTTCGTCTGTTGAAATGCAGTGTCGTACTGGAGCCACGAAAGTAACTTTGGTGGAGAATCACAAAATGTTTGATTGCAAAAATTGGCACAGTCTCACATTGACATCAGCTGTGTTTTCCTCAACTTCTTCATGGCATTTCAGCCGGAATTACGTTCTTTGCCACAGTCAAGAATTCTGTGTAGACTTCAATTCAAAGGAGTGTCATTGTGCCTGATGTCTCACGGCACTAGGTTTTGGTGGATGTTTCGCTCACATCACGGGGAAGAACTTTTTGAATGAAACAGGTGCTGTTGACTGCTTACCTTCCTCTTTATACTTGGCTCCCCAACAAACAGATCAACGAAAAAACTGTCTTGGAATTCAGCGCCCCAATGGGTCAAGGACTGCAAAAAAAAAAATTCCAAAAAACAGGACAGCTCTTTGTGCCTGTTCAAAATTTGCTGATAGAAAAGAAGAAAAAACACCAAGCCCGTCGATTTTCTCAAGTTTGAAAACGCATCGGCTGAAAAATTCTGAAATGGGTAGATGATAAAATTCAAAAGTCTGCCCACAACCTGGTCAGCAAAAACATCAGAATGAAGAAAATGAAGAAAAAACGTATCACAAAATATTTCTTCGTCAGGAAACGATTCTTAAGTTGCCTGGCCAGGGAAAATTGTTTGAAACTGTTGGAAGACAGCAGGTTGGAGATAAAATCTGCTGGTGTTTGGGACACAAGTGTGGGGAAGCATTGCAAGAGATGGCGATGGGTGGAGTGATAACTACAAACCGTCGGGAAGAGAAGGACGAGGCACAATACAGTTTTCCACTTCTGAAGAGGGGGTTGCGTTGCAGAACTGGCAACAGTGCTTGGTTTTTGGATTTTCCATGGGAACTGTTTTCGTTGCTGTGAAGTTTACCATATTTGGCCAGCAGCCTTTTTCGGCAAACGGATCTGATGTGCCATCTGTTGTAAAGCGATCACTGTTCGCCGGCGGTGTGGAATAGATGGCATCAGTTTCCCGCAGCGCTCATCACCAACTCACAGATGTCATCAGGGTCTCGTTCAAAGCTCGACTTGGAGCGGTCTGCACGTCTCAATTGGGAACTTTCTTCTGAAAATCATTCGGACAAGAATCACAGATGAATCCGCAGATATTTGGCACCCAGACTTTTCTGAAGCTTGTTTACCTTTCCCGTGGGAAGAGAGGGAGACTTCGGATGATTTCGGAGTGAACACTTCTTCCTCTGGAAAGACCAAACAGAACAAATGTCTTTTTCTGTACATGGCCATGTCTGTTTTCACTTTGTGTTGGAGGGGGAGCCAAACTTTTGTGAGATGTTTATGAAACAATGAGTTGATCGACATGACAGAAGATTTTGAAAGGGTGAACTGCAAGTTGACAATTCCAGCAGAATTTTCAAGGGAACAGTGTCGTTGTTCTCATTATCTGGAATCTCAAACACATGTGGAAGAGCTTTTCAGAGCAAACAAGAGCTACATGTACACAAATGTTGCGTCCCACCAACAAAGGATACTGTGTTTCTTTTTTGATGAACATGAATTGAAAAAATGTGATGACTGAATTTACAAGTCAAGCTCTGCTCCCATGAGAGTGCCAGGAAGCTAACTCTTTCCCTTCTGATCCGCAATGGCACGAGGTGCACACGCTCTGATCACGGAAAGCAATCAGTTACCATTAGGTGGCTTCTCTCACCACAGATTTGTTCCACATGATGTGTGACACCTATTGGTGCTGTCTGACAGAACTTTGTAACAAACATTGCACAATGTACAATCCATGGATCCATGAAACTGGGCTTGTGTTTGTGCGCAAAACAGCCCTCAACACACTGGGAATGCAAATGCAAAATGACAATTTGTGCAAAACACCATGTCTGTTACAGACCTCTCAGCACAGTACTGCACAGAACTGCATACAACTGTACAGTACCACACAAAACTGCACAGTACTGCACAGAACCACATCTGGTGCAGTTCTGCGCAGTTCTGTGTTGTTCAGGGGACACTTCTGAGCGTACAAACACAAACGGGTATGCCTTTCAGGACTTTTTTTCGCGGAAATACCCTGCCATTATTCCATATGAGCCCACACCATGCTGCTTAATTCATAAGAAATAGCCCCAAAATTACCTCAGCCAATCAGAATGTATGGCATCCAGAATCAAAATGATAAGTACTTATACTTCTTGCTTCTTCCAGGGCCACTTGCACTTGAGCCTTGGTATGAGCATAAATAATACTTAGCCAATCAGAATATGCAGAGAAAGATGTTGCCTCTTTGGCATCCAGAATTGAAATGATACTTATGCTGCTTCTTATGTTATTTGCATGTGTGCCCTGACCTGAGCATAAATGATGCTCATGGGGGGTGTCACATAAAGTGTGACAGACAGGCATACTGACAATATAAGTTGCATTTCTATGACCAAAACATGCAGCACTGCATCTGGTGCAGTTCATTCTGTGCAGTTCTGAGCAGTTCTGAGCAATTTTCTTGCAAAATCCATCTTGTTTTTTTTTTACATCCACAGCTTTCTTTATCCGATCTGCATCTTCCACACACATTCACACACATTTTGGCCCATATTTTATGAAATCCAAGCACTGCATCCAGAATAGGGTCCTGCTGAATCCCCACAAAAATCGACCAGTCCATCATAATCCTCCAATGTGTTTGTGCATCCTCAGTCAAAACCTCTTCATTTCTGATTTGTGGCAACTTTCACACACAATTCTGCTAATATTTTACTGAAAAGGCAAAAATATGGGACAAACCTTGAATGCTTCCTTCCCACAATGGCTACCACTGAAGAATGACCAAACCAATATGCAAGCTCTTCTCTGATTGGCTCTCACTGCCCAAGTTGGAATCTTGATGCAGTTACAGTGTAGTTTTCAAAGTCCAAATTTCTGGAAGTTCCTGTTTTGAATTGTGTGATGGCTTTTTGCTAAAATGTTTTGTCATCATCGATCTTTGACCTTGCAAATGAAGTCGAAATCGTGGTTTGCTCACACAACAAGTAACTGATCCTTCTGCCACGAAAATCGACAGTTGGCTTCATCCCAAGTTATTTCTGTGAACAGAAAACGGACCAAAGCCTGCATTGTGTAAGCAACCTTCGAAAATGAAGAGAACTCAAGTCACAGGGTGCGGAGGTTCAGCAAAACGTGCGTTATTTTTGTACGTCCGTGGCTGACGTCGGTTTGGGTAACCGTTCCACGTGTTCTGAACCCTTCCAAACATCTTTGTTGTGTACAGGTAGCTCTGCCGCCTGGGAAGGGGCTAACCATGCACTTCAGCGTGAGAGATAGCTGCTCACAGTACCATTGTGTTGCAGCCTCAGGTTCCAACTCAGCTGTACCAGACGGAGAATAACTCTTGCAGGCATACCAGTTTATTACAATTGTCTGGTGCAGAAACCATATATAGTTTCACAGGGTGAGTGTTGTACTGTGGCTTTTATTTCAGCTCCAGATACTGGCCTCAGAGAGCAGCTTGAGCCTTGTGTAGCTCAGCTGAAGTGGCTTCCCCGAATACTCAGGACTCCCTCGAAAGCTGGATCTCATGCGTGGGAAGATGCGATATCTTCCACACGACACTTGCGTGACTCCAGACTTCTCGACGCTGGCTTCGGGTGTGTTGTGTTCCTTGATTGTTCGACAAAAAGATCACAGATGAGGAGACTTACCTTCTTGTTTGCGATTCAAAGTCAAAAAGGCAACAACGGAGTGGTTTGGTCCGGGACAAAACAGGCCACAAATGAAGAAAGGAAAGATCAACAGAGAAGCTGCTCTTGGTCGTCTTCTTTGACAGACATCGTGTTGTGTTTCTTGAATTTCTTGAGGATAAGAATCTGGACTCAGCAACTTATGTGCAGAGTCTGAGGTAAATGCGGCTTGCTGTATTGAAGGCAATGCGCTGCTTTGTGGAGAGGCCAGCACCCATTTGTGCTTCATCATGACAGTGCACCACCACTTCAAAAAAGAAGGACAGAGAGATTTTTTCTGAGAACTTACCCCACTTGTCTCACTCTGCCTGCTCTCCAAACTTGGCACCTGCAGATCTCTTTTGTTTCCTCGCACCAAGAAACACCTGAAGGGCCAGAAGTGTGCAAATCGAGTTGCATTGGCACACTACACATGGCAACGGACTGGATCATTGGAGAAATCTTCGCATTTGAGTTTGCAGAAGCACTCGATGCCTGGGCTACAAGAGCTGGGAAATGCGTTGAGTTCAGAGGGATGCATTGAGAACCACGACTGTTGAACTGCTGCACAACAAGAAATAGTCGAACTTGCGACTGTGACTGCAAGATTCTGTGCGCAAAACGTTTCGACATTGCTTCTTTGACATCATTTGTGATCAACAAGAACAAATGGGCAAGACTCCGAGAGGACACGCCACTGAAAATTGACCGCGTGCAACTTTTGAGACCATCTCTACAACAATGAGAAGTTGATCCTTCTGTGAGAGAAGATGGGGTCAGCGAAACGCGCAGTTGGTGGTCAGCCACTGGCAGGATTTATGTTAGGGCACGGTGAAGAGATCGAGAAGGTGAACACTTTTGATTTTACTCTCCAGGGAAATCTTGGAACCCAAGACTAAACAGCTTGAGAACCCGTGTGTCCATCTCTCTGATTCACGCTCGTCCTCTTCGTGTGCAATCCCGATCCAAAAATCCTCACGAACCAACTGTGATGCTCTTTTGTTGCGCCGGATTCTCACAATTTCCTTGACTTACAACAACAAATTTTCAGCTGTTTCTGAACTGTTTTCTGAAAAATAACACAATGATGCAAAAGCTAGTGAGATCCATCCATGGCACATTCATTGGATCTGCAATGCATGTGCAGCAGAAACGATGCTTTCTGGACGGCACAGGACTCCTCAGCACATACAACTGCAGAAACAATGGCATCTCTGTCTGTATCCTTCTTCAGGGAAAATGTGGGCGAAAAGAGTTGTTTTTTCATGGTCGTCTCCTCTTCCAAAATTTTTATCGCCACCACAATGGCGAGGGATATGTATCTGAACAACGTTTTCTTTGTTGGAGAAAATGCAGAAGGAAGAAAAGAACATCCAAAAGGTGATGTTGTGTTCAAACGTTTTGACTCTTTTTCAAGAATCAAGTGTCCCATGCATGTGTGGAAGAAGGTTTGAGTCTGTCGCAGAAGTCTGCACCAGGGTCAATACAATGACTGGTTTCCAATTGTAATTGGATTGTCCGTTTTTGTCGTAATACCAAGGGGGGTCCCCCATACTTTGTGACAGCACTATCTTTTACCTTGAATTTTCTGTCGAGTGGGGGTAAATTAGGCAGGAAAAAAAAGCTTTTTTCAGACATTGTGTGTTCCTGATCATTTCTAGATACTTCAAAATCACTTTTTTGTCCAAAAAAGCACAGAAATGATCAGGAATACTTCCTGAACACAATACACTTTAGAAATATACAAAGACAAAAACCTTCCATCTGATTATAACAGGAACAAAATGCTCCACCTCGGGTTGAGGTGAAGTCAGACCCTCAGGGTATGGTCCATCATGTTTGGTTGGGGCCCCTGCCCTTCGGGTCTGACTTACCTCACCCTCGGTGGAGTACTTTGTTCCTCAAACCTTTTTGACTAAAATATTTGTCATAGAATAAATTGAGCGAACAAAGAAGACATTGATTTCACGAGTAGCAGTTTCAACCACATTTTTTCAAGTCTGTTGAAGGAATAAATATGACAGAACAGACGTTACAGGGACATTTGGTTGCAGCAGAAACCGAGGATGTGTTTCCATGGTTTGTTCTTGAGGAAGGAGGACCCTCAAGGACAAAGGAATTAAAAATGAAAAACAAAGCAAATTTGAATGATCCCTTTGTGCTCCAAACATATTTTGGCAGGTCTTCGAACTTTTGCTTCTTTTTTGCCACTGAAGCGATTCATCGTGCTCTGTCGTCGAACAATGCACGACGATTTGATTTGAAGCAGCCGTGGAAGCTTCGTGCTCCATCTGCCCTTTCCATCAGGTCAAGAACGATCTGGAAATCAAGATCTTGTGAAGTGCATCTGTTTCCCGATCTGGAATGGGTCAATGCACTGACCCAGCTGGAGGCGATCACGCCTCTCGAAGAGGGCGCAGTTGCCATTCCACAGAACAGTTCAGAGCCTCTGTTTGTGGACTCGAACGACTCAGCTGATGGCTCTGGCCTCGAAGCCACGTCTCACAAGAATTTTGGAGCGTTATTTTGGTGCGATATGTACGTGGTCGTTGCCCGAACAGCCTCATCCCACTCGAAGCACGACGAAAAGTCAAAGCCGAAGCCGTGCAGTGACAGAGACTGGCCTTGAGAACTGGCCGTTGGTTTGTGTGAAGTTGTCTGCATAGACCTGGTTTCATCTTCTTTCCAGACTGAGGACTGTCAGCGGTGGCAAGTTTCGTTCTCGTATTTGAACCAACCAACCAACAGATTTTTCTTGAGCTTGCAGAAGTGAAATCCGCCCCTTGCTAAGTCAGTCGAACAGGGTGTACGAGGTATGCTTTCTATTTGGCCGATCCAACGCGATTTCGGCGCAACGGATAAATTTCAAAATTTGCAAATGCACATTTTATTTGCTCCTGAATGTGTTCCAACATATGTACAATGAAGGAGTCAATTTCCTTCAGGGGAAGCACAAGTTTTGAGCATGGAAAGAGTCAGTGTTTGTCATCATCTGCGGAACTTCTTGTGTGACAGAGAGGCATTGCGTGAGGCAGTCAGTCATCTGAATCCGAGTCTGAATCAGTGTCCGGATCACGGACAAACAGAGGGTCAATGGAGATGTTGTCTCCCTCAAAATAATGACCATCAGCTGCACAAACTTTCTGCCATCTGCCAACCATTTCATGAAGGATGTCGTTGAACACTTGAGGTTTCCAACTGAGGAGAATGCGCCTGACTTCTTGCTGGAGTTGTTTGACAGTCTGGAACCTCCTGCCCCGGAGTGCAGCCTTGAGTTTCGGGAAAAATCCGTAGTCACATGGCGCAATGTCAGGGGAATTTGGAGGGTGAGGGAGCTGGGTGAGTCCCCACTTGTTGATCTTCTGTTGGGTCATGAAAGATGAATGAGGTGAAGCATTGTCATGGTGGATGAGAAATGATTTGTCCTTCCACATTTGGGGGCGCTTTTGCCGGATGCATTCCTTGAGCTTGGCCAATGTTTTGATGTACTGTTCCGAGTCAATTGTCTGTTTTGGCTGAAGCCATTCCATCATGACCACGCCCTTGCAATCACAGAAGAGAGTGAGCATGGTTTTCTTGTTGCCAGGGATGCGCAGAGCTTTTTTTGGACAAGGGGCATTGGTCGGCAGCCACACAGATGAAGTTTGTTTGGACTCCTGGTCACAAGTGTTGACCCATGTCTCATCACCAGTGATGATGGAATGGAGGAACTCCTCAGGATCAGGGGCAACACAGAGCTTCTGGATGTTCTCCTCACAGGTTTGCACTCTTGTTTGTCATTGGGCATCTGTCAATTCCGTTGGCATGAACTTGGGTGCACGTCTTTTGAGCTTCAGTTCTTTTTTCACAATCCGGACAACCACTCCCATCTTCAGATCAGTCCTCTTGCAGATCTCCCGCAGACTCAGTTTCCCCTCAGCTTGCAACAGATCAGAAACCTTCTGGATGTTCTCAGGAGTCAGTTTGGATCTCGGTCTTCCACTCCTTTTGCCATCAACAATTTCATCTTGGCCATTGACAAACCTCTTGTGCCAAAAGTGCACTTGAGTTTTGCACATCGTCTTGTCATTCCACACAGACCGCAATCTCCTCTAGCATTCAATCGGTTGAAATCCAGATTTCGCAAGGAACTTGAGGGTGGCTCGTTGCTCTGTCCTTTCCTGAACCTTGGTGAGGTTTGCAAGAACCAGGACCAACAGACAAACTGGACCAAACATGGTGAAACTTGCCTGTTAGAAAACGCTGCCAATCTCCATGGACGACACGACACACACGATCTTCAAAGGTCAAAAGATCGAGGTCACAACATGCCACAGAGGATCAAACTGCTCCAAAGTGAGGATGAGTAACCCAAGAAGACACTGTGAAAAAATTGTTGTCCTAAAAAAAACCGATCCCGAGATATCGCGTTGGATCGGCCAAATAGAAAGCATACCTCGTACGACGTGCTCGCTGTTCTGCCGATGGACTTCTGAAATGTCTCAAGAAATACCACACAAAATCGGAATTGCGCTTGGGACACAGGGAAGAACAAGTCTCGAGAGCCTGATACTTGTATCTACGGTTCAACAAACGTGTTCAGCTGGTTTGTTCGAGGAAGGCAACACGCCATAATTGTTCAAACAGGCAAGAGGCAAACGATTCTGAAAGCGGGAGGAAATTGACAAAGTGGAACCATAAACGAAATGTTACAAAACAAAGGACAATCTTTTTTGGGATCACGAATCACCACAATCGAAACCACTCATCGCCAGCTGCCGAATCTTGTTCGCAATGGAACTAAAGTGCTTCGTGCAGCGACCACGATGCGCTGGGCGTGAAGCATGTGACGCAGGTTTTCATTGCGAAAAACAGAGACGTTATTGTGAGAGACTTGTCCAGCGGCCGAAAGATGTTCAGCGCCAACAGGGAACCCACACAACTCCACACAGTGAGGTGATGCTGCTCTGCCCGCTCCGGGGCCTGAGAGCAGGAAGGGTGACAGGACTTTGAAACTGCTCACAAACTGTCACACACATGTGCCCAGATATAAACTCAGTGTCATTTCCCAATTGGCGAGCATGTCTTGGATGATAGGGGGCGATAAAAATCCAATGGAAAGCACTTCCTACGAGAACAAATTAGCTTGCGACAGGATCGGTTGCTCCATTGGTGCTTATGAAGCTGTCGCGGTGGGATGCAGCTGCCAGCTTCAACAGTGTGATCCCGCTGTTGAATTTGAGCGGGAAAGTGGAATACACGAAAAGCTCCGCATCAGACCGGGATTACATCACAGTGGTAGAAAGCGGAAACAAAGCATCTTCGTTGACAGCTGTGAAACGGACGCATCTCCAATTCTACATGACACAGAATATTGGCTTCTTTATGTTCTTTGCTTTGCCAAAAACAGGCAACGTATTGGGAGTACATGTGTGATCTGTCATTTGGGGTAGACAGTAAATGGACGCCCCTCCACTAACACTGAGTGGTAAAAGCCATATCTTGCAGCTTCCAATTGGTTTATCCTTCCATTGCCGACTGGGGATTAGTTGAGGTTAATGGTCAGTGAGGTTGCCGGGCAGCTCCACACAGCAAAACCCGCACCGCATTCCTCGCTGCATCACAACTACAACAGTAGTTACCATTTGCACATCTCGTCTCCAGCTCAATTGGATTTGAACTCCACGACTTTGACGCCACCACCGAGTCTTCTTGCGGGACGGAACGCGCGGGTTTCGCTGCAGGAAACCCAGTCTGCGGCCCACACTGCGGTGTGCAGATTGTTCGACCACTGGGCGCACAGACCCAGGGACAAAGTGCGTAAAGGATGGCGGACGACGAAGGGTACGACCGAACGATGGAGGACGCGACGGCCGAGGAGAAGCAGCCGATCAACAGCGTCGAGCGCGGAGACTACCCCGAGGACGGGGCGACCAAAGGTGCTACTCGCGACGGAGACGTCGTCGTCCGCAAGAAGCGGGGACCAAACGCTCCCGGGTGTATCATGACCAAACTGCAAGCCTTCTCGCTGCTTATCTTTGTTCTGGTGCTTATTGGTATCACGGGACTTTGCACGTACTTTCTGGCGACACCCAGGTGCAAGGAGGAACCTCGGTATGGTTTTCTAAGCACCTACAGCAAACCCAAGCCGACAGTGCAGCCTGGTCTGGCTTGGTCTGACATTCGCCTGCCCAACAATTTGGTTCCGTCCTTCTACACGCTGGAACTCAAAGTGGATGTCGACAAGTTCACTTTTGAAGGAGCAGTGGATATTCAGATTCAGGTGAAAAACTCATTCGAATACGTGATTGTGCACGTGAACGCATTGGACATCACTGGATCACGGGTGTTGGTTCGAGACCTTGGGAATAATGAAGAGGTCGAGATAATAGAGCAGATTCCCGTGAAACCTAATCAATTCTATGTGCTTCATATGGCGACTCCGCTGGAACAAGGGAAGCGATATCTTATCAGATTTGGCGAGTTCAAAGGAACCCTGGAAGACGATCTGAGAGGATTATACAGAAGCTCTTACAAGGACCAACGCGGCAACATGAGGTAAACTTCGTGCAATCACCAATTACGTGCAGAGCAAATCTATTGCAATGCCAAGGTGACGACATAAAGCTGAAGAGTTAATGAAGTCTTTGGGTGTTTTCAAGTGGGGCTCATCACGTCGACCATTATGTTTCTCTGACGGTAATGGAACCTGACGTGCAAGCTATGAGGATGCAAACGAGGTGCCGAAGGTCCAATTCGTAGTTTCTCGATTCCAGCCAATGTGGTTTATGAACCACCACCACCAAGCCAATCCCCCTTTGTCTCATGCTGATGCCGTTGTTTCTTTCCCTTTGCTCCTTGGTTTGCTGTGCGTGAAATTTTGTCCGGAATCGATGGGTCTTCTGTGACAACGCGTCGTGCGCTGAGGCTTCGTTTCACCGACACAACTTGCAAGACGCTGTGTGTTGAGGGGAAGTGGATCATTGAGCCACGTGAGGCGCCCAGTAACAGGATCACTCGAGCATGCGACAATGAATTATTTATGAATTTCTTTTTTCAAGAATTATTTTTGTTGTCGCGTCTCCCAGAGGTGAAGAGCGCCTATTCGACTGTTCGAAATGAGGCTGTGTGCCCAGGTAATCATAAGTCGACGCCTCCTGCTGTCTTCTCGCTCCACACGGCACGTTCTGATTGCATCTGGTTCATGACTGTGAACATTGCCCTGTAAAAAAATACGCGGCTTTCTCTGGCTTTTATCACGCTTTGGCATCCACTGGGAAATCAGAGAAAAATGTCCGTCTTCCCCCTCCATAAAATTTTGCTTCTGTTTCTTTTTACTGTGTGAAAAGTAAAACTCATGGTTTTGAATGACACTTGCAATGATTGTTTAGTTGCATGTGACCAGTTACGCAGTGTCTATCAAGCCCTGTGCAAAGCTGTTTAACACACTTCAACGTAAATTGTGACCAGTTGACCCAAATTCTTTCGTTTTTGTGCAATTTGTGGGAAGTGATCGAAAGAATGGGGACTTTCCTGTTGGAAAATGTGTACTGGTCATGTTTTTGAAACGTTGTGCAAAAGTTGGGAGTTCGCGCCGTCGGATGGCTGGAGACTGGACTTTTCCAAAACCATGTGAACTGTCAAAGGGAACATTCATCAAAGGGTCATGTGCAAGCCTGGTTTGGTAGAAGAATGCTTCGCTCAAGTTTCTCTGCCCTGCTCTCTGACAAGGAATAACAGAGAGAAAGGAATTCAGATACAAATGGACTTCTTGAATTGTGTTTTTGGTCCGTTTTGCAGATATCAAGTGCTCAATATATATGTCAAAACTGGCCAAGACAAAATGTTCACTCACAGAATTCAGAGCTGCACAGGGATATGCTTTGGTGTTTCTGAAGCATCTCGTATGTTCCACGCAGTCGCTTGCATTCCGAGACAAAAAAGTGTGCAGTTTTTGTCTTCCTTGATGTGCTGAAAGCTTGGCTGAAACTCCAGAATGGCAGTTTTGCCATGCAGCATCTGTCACGCTTGCCATCGCCTTTCCGTGGAAAAAAAACCAACTTATTTGATCAATCGGCACAAGCACAAGCGTCCGTTGGTTGTGTTTTGTATTCAGCCTGTGTCACTACATCGCAGCTTGGGACATAAATCGCACCACCTTCTGACCCTAAAAGGTATTGACAGGAACAATAAGAGCAAATTACCACTTTATTATACAAGCTCGACGCTGACATCGCGCTCCAAGGAAGGAAACTCCCACCGGAAAATGGGGAGAGAAGCACGATATTTCTGCGGTGTGTCACTGTGAGTTGGTCAGCAGCGCAGTCAAGCTGCTCTGATTAAATCGCAGTTCGAGGTCAGCGGAGCTCTTATTTGTGCAAACAAACCTGAATGCCGATGTTGAATAGAGACGTACGAGGCGGGGATGTCATTGGGTCTGATTGATAGGCGCGTTGGAAAATCATCCATGCCCAACGTTTATTGATCCAGCAGGAAAAATAAGGGGCGAGGGTCAATGGTAGCAAACATAAACCCCTTGATTCCTGCACAAAAGCGACTGGTTGTGCAAGCAATGAATGTGACATGCTCAAAGAGCGCGAAGCCTGAGGCGCAGATGTGGATTTTGTCATCCTCAAGATCACAATAACAGCAGCGAGGGTGAAGTCACTCTGCGGAGCGAGCTCGTCTTCCGACCCCGCGGCGGCCAACTTCAATTCGCGCTATTGATCCGCCATTCACACAGACATTAGATTTGCGTCAATTTGTCTCTGAACTGTGCTTTGAGACGCATTCAGGGACAAGTGATATTTCACGCGCTTGGTTTCAGTGGCTGCGCTCTGGTTCGCGCAAACACCACGCGGACCCTCAGTCTTGTCTTGCACGAACTCGGCCAAACACAAAATCTAACTTTCGCAACTTTATGCCACACCTTTTTCCTTCTCCAACCATGCCTCCTTCAAATCTTGCCCACCAAAGATGGGAAAAGCTGGGTGTATTTCGTTCTCCACCTCGTGAATGCTGAAATTGTGGGAGTGGTGCAACCCTTGCAAGAACTTCGAGGAAAACAATCAATGAAAAATATTCACCCAATGTTTTCAGCTCACGAAGACGTTTTTGTCTCGTAACAAATCAACGGTAAAGAGTCGGCACAGCACTTTTCCAATTCATCTTATGCCTTGCGCCTTCAACCTGCAAATAGGTCTGCCGGAGAAGCAAGCAAAAAGAAAGGCACCTTCCATGAACGTATTGCAGAGTCGGCACTTTCATCAAAACTCAACAAAGCTCTGGTTCAAACAATATTTGTGACAACCTCGTGGTGTGTTCTTTGACGCCAAAAGTGAAGTTGGTTCATTCACTGTGGCACCCGTTTGGATTTGGTTGGTTCTGACAACTGCTATTGGCGTGCCATCCTGAAGTTGATTTCTGCAACGTTGACACGAAATGCCTTTTCAACTGGGAAATCCGTGGGATGTGCTTCCAACTCCAAATGTCACTTTCACAGCATGTGTGTGATACATCTCAATGTTTTCTGGTGGATTGTGCAACGTGCACGGATGCTGTATTTGCATCACACCCGTCAAAAAAGTCTAACCAGCTTTTTGCAACAAAAGCACTCAGTTCTGATGAAGAAGGCTTTCAGGTCTTCTTGCACAGCAACGCACTTCTTGGTTGTACCTTGCGGAATAGAAACCCATCCACCGTTGTATAAGGTCTCTTAAATGTTTCACAGATTCCCTTGTGCATCATTTTTCCCGGGAAAGCAGACAGAAGCCAAGCGAGTTGAATCCTTCCAAAGCTGTTGTGTTCTCGAAGCATATTTTTCATAGCTTCGAAGAAATTCATGTCATCACAACATGATAAAAGTTGCATTAAAAAACGCTGCAACTTTCATCATGTTGTCAGGACAAAAGACCACAACGGAATTTGTTTTGCTGTGTGCAATGCACTTGAGTGGCGCTGGTGCTCGAACGCGTACGCGTCATCTGTGATGTGTGGAGGGATTTTGCACTGAATTCGGTTGTCTTCCACCTCAAAACTTGTCGCTTTGGTGTCCAAACACGCAAAAGAAGCGGTGTTACAAACGAACTGATTCAACTTTCAAGGCATTTCACAGTATCGTCTCGTGGTTCTGTACGCTGGAGTGGGAGTCTTCATGGCAATGCTGAGCTGAGGGAGGATTTTGTTGCGGCATGAACAAGCACAGATGGGGGTTAGCCGCAGGATGTGACGTGCTTACAGATGTCTTGATTGTGGTTTTATTGAGGGAAAGGATCATCTCACCATATGGTCTTGTTGCACAGAATCATGGCGTTTGACCTTGGTTTGTGCCGTTCAGAGCTGCCTTTGTTTTTGTCTCTTGTTTCTGAGCAGGTCTTGATGGTCAATGTCATGCTTACATTTGCATACATTTTGCGCGGGTTCGTCCCTGAAACTTCTACAGTGAATACCAAGCAGTGAAACATGTTCCGAGGAGAATGTAGTTCCTTCTCGTGAAAGGCAAAAGGAAGAACACAATGGCTTTTCACATTTGAAACCTTGAGGTATTTCTAAATGCATCTCTTCGAGCAGAACACCCTTCTTCCATTCCTCGATATGTCTCTCAATGCTTTTTTGCAGACTGTTGCAACAGTGAAAACAATGAGTCTCTGTCAAATCAATGGCCACACAAATGTCTGCTTCGAAGCTGACGAACGATGAAACGTGCCCAAAAGCCCGCACATACTCACGGATCACGCTGAGCTGCACTGGTCTCTTCGCCGTGTGTGTCATTGAAATTTCTCGTTTGGAAGGCGAAACAACTTCCAAACGCTCCATTTTGGGCGGATTGAAATTTCAATGAAAGTGCGAGGGCTCCAAATGAGCGGCGTTAAAACGCATCGATTTTCTATTACAAATGATCAACGGGACTCGAGACTCAGATCAATCATCTGGAACTGTCAGTGCAGATGGACTGTTGCTCATTTCATTTTGATCTTGATATGGCCTGCTTGTCATTTATCAGACTCGAGGGTTTAATTTGATCAGTGATAATGTGCCGCCCGGGATTTCGTTCTCCCTTTCATGTCGGCTGCGGCTCCTGAACAGCGGTTATTCCGAGTCAAGCGAACAACAGGTGATCCAATTATTTTTGTTTTTCTCGTCATTATGTCACCCGACTCCCGAGCTCTCGGGTCTCCGTGCAGCTCCCGCTCCTTTCGCATCGGGCTGAGGAAGCGATGTGTCAGGCGGCTTCGGATTGCGCTCAGCAGCAATATTCCATTAACTTTTGATTTATTGAGGCCTCTCATCTGGTAGATCACAAAATTGGTTGGGCAAGATTTCTTGGCGCACTCAGAAATTGGAGTCGCTCGCCAGATATATTTCGGTGGGAGAAGATTGCTTTGCATATTTTTGGTGCAAACTGCGAGAGAAGCCAGGACTGAAACGACTCGTACGAATGAACATGTGATCAATGTGCAGCAGATCAGAAATAGATGCGTACAGATGGTAAATAATTGGTTTTTCGACACGACCTGTGACATGAAAGGGATAATTTCCACGTCGCTGCAAAACACCACAAAGAGCTCTGTTCTGCGACTGAATACAGTCAATTCCTGACAAGTTGTTAATTTTGACGAAGGTGATCTCCGAATTGCCTGGCCAGTCTCTGGTGAAATCGGTGGTCAGCCAGTTCTACGTGAGGCGCATAGCGTCCGACATCGTAGGCGCTGCTCTGCAGACCTTCCTGCACATTTCTGCAGATCCACTCGTCCTCCTCCTGCACCTGGAAATCACCGAGGGAATCGGCTTGAGGAAGATCACACACATGGACGGCCCAAAGATCTAGTTTCCTTCATCTGCATTTGGCCAGCTGCATGGGAATTGTCTGCCAGCGGTGACTTGCCTGTGGTGTGGACTCAAGGATTTAACGGCCCATTGTCAGAGGACAGAAGGAAAGATAAACGCACTTGGTTACTGTCCTTCAGGCTGGACGAGATGAATTGCTGCACTTGTTCGGAAGTCATGGTTTTGAACTTCTCATCTTCCAAGTAATAATCGTAGATCACTTCGCATTTTTCGTGGCCCAGCGGCAGCACCAGATTTGTGTCCATCCACGGTCCGTATCTGCAATGTAAAAAGATGGACTCACCAGTCAAAAGCTGGAAGCTTCATACATACAGATCGGGTCGTGTGTCATACAACTTCTTGTTGGCACACGCCGAGAAACCATTGAAATGTTAGTGTCCGCTGAGAATGTTTTGCTTCAGCTTTGCATGGTGTCAGCAACCGATGCCTGTACGATATGAGACTTCCTGCATGTAATCCAAAACCACAGAAAGAATGGGATGTCTAGCGATACTTGCAAGCAAGTTTTACTGCTTTGTTGGTGTGTTGTATTGATTCATGTCTTCGGGACATGGATAAATGTGTCGTTACTGGTGACAAGTTATCAATACGTAAATGCCACCTATTTATCATGAAGTTAGGATACATGTAGACATAATAGGCTTTGGATCCGAGCCTGTCTTCTCCAGTGCCGTCACACGTCTGGACGCTGTAGTTTTCGTTGGCTTCTACTCTGTAGCTATCAAAGGTCATGTTGGAAGTGAGGTCCTGGTGCAGAACTGGTACGTGGTATCCACCTGGTGAAAGAATCTCGCAGAAAAGATTCAATGTGCGCAAGATGCACTCAAACGGGGGTTCAGTTGTGAACTGTTGGCCTCTTTACCATCCAAATAGTTGTCCACGAAGACTTTCCAATTGCAGCTGACAGGATACGACACTCTTTTGACGAAGGTCAAGCCTGAGTAGAAGCCAGCCTTATCGACTAGGTCAGTGGCTCCTTTGAAGTGGAATTCCAAGTCTGGCGGCTCCTCCTTTCCAAAATAGACGAAAACAATGGGGCCGAGTGTCCGCGTCCTGTGTGCGAAAAAGAAGAGTTTTTCTGCGTCGTTCAGGAGCCGACTGGATCTTGTCACTCCAGGTTTCCGCGAAAGATGCGTTTTGCGTCACAGCTCAGCGTGCCTTACTTTATTGGAACCAGGCTGTGGTTTCTTGCACTGAAATTTTTGATGCCGCGAAGTCGGGTTGCTTTCGCCAGGCGTCCGTTCAGTGAGTAGGTCCAGCCGTGATAGGGACACACTATCTTCTCGCAACAACCTTCGCCTGCACGCAACGGGAAGAAACCGTCATCATTCGTCCGCATTCACGCAAATTCAGCACAATGCAGATCCACGGTGGCCCACCTGCTACTTCTTAGGTCTATGCTTGAGGCTTGTACAACTCTATTTGCATATTTACCTTATTTTCGTTCTACTATGCATGCCCCGGGCGAGTAAAGAGTAGTATGCATGAAACTCTCACCGTTGGGAAGCAGTCTGGATGCGTGGTGACGACACACATTGTAAAAGGCCTGCAGCTCGTTGTCGTCGTCTCGTGTTACAATGAACGGCTCCTCAGCCACGGATCCTGCAAGGAAAGCGATCAAAGGGGCGTATCACGCTTCCGCTGCGGGGAATCTATCTGTATCAAGTTGTTGCTTTGATGGCTTAATATGGAAGAGGCCAGCCTTCTGAAAACCGTGTCTTGCCAAGTACCACTTGTGTTAACCTGCGAAGTATTGCCCAGGCTTTCGCACTTGATCTACTCTGCCCACGGCGATCCAACATTTCCTGAACACTGCTTCCTTCTCCAGGTGATAAAAGTCGGGCCAAGTGAACCTGGAGGCAGAAAAGAGAGACATCTTAACACGCTGGAGCGCCGCAGCACTCGCCGCGCGCCTCGTACAAACACCTGATCGGCAGATCGCGTGCAAGCATGCACCGAGTCCAAATAACTCTAAACGCTTTGTACGTATCTGTCACATTGATGTCACGACATCCGAAGCTGGAGGAGTTTTCCAACATCATGGAAGACTCTATGCTTGGTGACGAACAGGGGAATCGAAGCAATCTTTTTGAGCTCAATGATGATTGTGGGGGACAAGGCTGCGATGTGTGACACCACACACTGGCTTGCTGTTCTGTGGAACCATTCAGCACAGTCTCACCAAGAGGAAGGAGGGGTCGATGCTTCTTCGACCGGAAGATCAACTGCAAACTTTTCGACCTCTGCCAGCAATGGTGTTGCTTTTTCATTGAAACTACTCCCAGCCAAGCTTGTCGTGGCGCTGCGCGTCCTCACAGAGGCGCGCTGAAGCGATGCGAGTCGAGAGGCGCAGCAACCAGCGAGTGTCTGCGGCCGACACAAAACTTTGAAGGCTCTTTCCATCTTCTAAATCCAGGATAAAACGGGTAATGCGTGTTCTTAATGCTCGTTCTTCTTCATCAAAGAACAAAGTCTGCGATAATTTCTTGTTCCATCTTGCAGCCTTGCTCAAAATGTGGGTCGCACGCACGAAGGAGCTCAAATTGAGACAAGAATAACAAACTCATCAGTTAATCTGGCGATAAACCACGCGCTGTCACTGCGTTTTTACTTCACAGCGTTTTGAATTGAGATCGTCCTGTGTGAATACCGTGATGTTTGTGGATCGCTCGCAGTCCATAGTCTCTCATCATATCCAATTACAAATAGCTTTCTGCACGCATATCTGTCGTTGTAGCAATTTCATTGAGTTCGACACCGGTTCTTTCTGGTTGTTCAGCTGACTCGCTGCGGACACCGAAGTCGGAGCGCAAACTCTGCACATGTGCAGGGAGAACCAGGTTCTGTAAGTCGATGTCCTTCACTGCGTCTGGCAAGAGCACGTGCACGCGTTGGAACATCTGAGCAGCGCAGGAGGGCCCGAACCGAGCAGTGCATATTAATTTTCGTGGATCATGACGCACTGGCCATATATATTATAACTCTGCTTGTTTTGCTGCCGAAAAACTCAGAAACAGACGTCTCTCAGTGAAGAGAAAAGCGTCAGCAAATTCTGGAACGCCCAAATTTTTGGGGATCGATTCGTCTAATGGGCCGCATCGTAATTTACAGACAATACACGTTCAAGGTACTTTTCCGTGGTCAATTAATAAGTCTCACAAACAGCTCGTAAATGGACCAGCAACACACAGCTCCATATCAATGAGGGATTGTCACCGTCAATCTTCGTACCAGTCTACATTCTCCTGCTGAGGGACCAAGGGACAGGTTTTCGTTTCCCAGCTTTGGTCAGAGTCTGATCCTTTTGCCTGTGGCCCGCACAAAAAAATCCAGCAGCATGCAGGACCTCCCGCACCCCTGAATCAGAGTGCACATGCAGCTGACTGTGCTCGTACGTCTTCGTGTTTGCGGGTTCCGTGGCTGATCCCACCACTGAGTGACTTGGAGATTGATGGGTGTGATTGACTATCTGACATCTGAAATGACACTCCGCTGGGTGGCTGAGTACCAAAGCATTGATCCCTCGATGGGAATGGACTCTGACACAATAATACGATAAGCAGTCCCTCGCCAAGAATCACAGAATGTGGGACTCAGGCTGCAACTCCCAGCACAGCTGTCAGGGATCCATGTAAAATATTTACGATGCCGGGTCTGTCCACTTCACGTCTGGGCGCTCTGCCCCACAGTGCACTCTGCGGACAGCAACAAGTGGCATCGTTTCAATTTACTTGTCACCTTTCATTTCAATCCAGCTTTTCTTGCGACATTGTTGTCAGAGAGGAACTGGACAGTTGCACCTCATTTCTGCGCAGCCTAAGTGACTGAGTTCCTGGTGAACGAGCAGCGATGCGTCGGCTCCAGAGGAAATGTTCACAAGGATGCATCTGTCTACGGTTCTGCTGCCTCACAGGTGTTGTTGAAGGTTTCTGAAGAATCACGTTGTTGCACTCGATAGAACTCGTGTTGAACTTTTGAAGCTTTTCATCAACGACCATTTAATTAACAATGTTGCAGAAACGCCACATTGGGAAACAGAGCGGTGCTTCAATTGATTGTCTGAACCAACCGAAAAACCCCGTCCGTTCTGAGTTGTTGTGGAAAGCAAATGACGAAACCTCTCAAGTCTGGCAACGAACAGAAATGATCTCGAGTTCGAGCAAATGTCACAAGTTTCTCGATGTGTGAAGCTGCCAAGGATTGAAATTCTGAGCACAACGACAAAGGCAAAGCTTGTTTGTCAAAAAGAATGAGAGAAAAACAAACAGCACAGGCAGCAAATGAAGACATACATGCTGCATATAAATTGGTCAATTATCGATTTCAATTTGCATTGAACTGCGCTCTGTTTGGTTCGAAATTCTTATCAGATCAACACATGAAGCCACAACACAGGCTGATAAAATTTTAATTTTCCATTTCGTGTGACAGTGCAACAGATGCTGAAAGGTAACAGATACATCTCTCCAGCGATACGTCGGCTGAATTCATCTCATTTTCTATTGTTTGGACAAGGGGTGATACTTCTGGATACCAAACATCCGTTGCAGGTTTTTGTCCCAGTGTATTGACTCGGAAATCTGCTCTGTGCAAAAACAATTTACCCGGCAGAAATAACGCGGACTTTGGAAGGGCAAGTTTGCTGATTCGGAAAGGCTGCGACACTCCCCAAACCAGAATTCATTGTTCGTCTTACTCAGTGTCGGTCCTTCCCACGTAGAAGGTGCACGGCGTCGTTCTTGTTCACGAGGACCCTTCTGAGTCCCGAACACTTCACGGGGATGAACCAGCATCACGTGCACTCGGTAGGCATTCGTGGTTCAGCCTGGATCAAGGTGCCGAAACGTTACGTACATGTTCAACATCATTCTCTCGAGTCACCTCCGACTTTTGTTCCCCAACAACCCGCGACCTGCTGCCTCAGACAAAGACAACGAAGCAGGATGTGGTTTGGACCAAAGACGGAACTGCGACAAAACTGTTTGAGCTCAAAATTATTTCAAATGCAGCGCAGTGGTTGGATCAACAATCTAACATTCATGCGGTTTGTTTGTCAGGTTGTGTTTAATTTCTTGTCTGGCCTTTTCGTGTCGAACATCCTGATGGCGCTCCAAATCTTGGACCGGTCCGGAGCACGAAGGAGCCTGGAATTCATTTCTCCATTCCAGTCCAACTTTAGTCTGTGAATGGCATGCGGGTTCGACTTGTGGTCAAAGTTCATGTTCTGTAAAATGAGTCTTTTCATTCACGGGTGCCTGTTGAAGCTCTCCCAAACGAGCCATTGAGGGAAATGATCTCTTTAGCTCGCGGCCTCTGGCGATTTTCGTGCTGATGGTCTTCGAGAGAGAGTGCGTTTCTCTTTGCCTGAATTCGGATAATGAGGTTGTTTCAGGAAGCCATACTTCTCAGTTCCGCCAGAACTCTGCTCGCAATTGGCCCCAGTATTAGATTTTGTTCTGGATCATTTACATTACCTCACGGACTGCACGGAACCAAGTCATTGCATCCTTACGAGGCTTTCACTCGAGTCGCAATTGAAGTCTATTTGAAAGACAAAGGATCCAGTTATTTCCAACCTCAAACTCAAATCAAAGTTGCACCAAAGAACTTTTATTGTTCATCATGCTGCCCATACCCTGCAACAGACCAACGCTTCACGACTGAATGTTGTTTCGGTGAATGCCGTTCGACAAAAATTCCTGCAACCCGTAAGTTGATGCCGAACGTTCTTTCTCCGCCGCTCACTCACCACACACCCATCCAGATCATCCTGGATGAAACGCCAAGTGAAATCTGACAGATATCTGCGAAGCACATTCAGTCTATTCTTACTGCATTTGTGCAACAACATTCTTAGTGGCCACACGTTGACGGCAGGTGAAACAACCTTGCTTGCGATGGAGAGACAATATTTGTAAATCAGAGGAATAGATTGGCCTCATTATGTCCGTTGGATGTCGATCCAGAAGACTCTCGTCTTTGTTTCGATTTGGCCGCAGACAACGTGCAGGACTCACGCTAGAGGTGCAGGACACATCTGTTCAGGAACATGGTGAACGCTAAAATGGGACTTGTGAAATGGGACTTGCGAAGTCGACAGTGAGAAGCTGAGTTGGTGCACGGATTCACCTCCTTCTTCTTTGCTGCCCTTGTACGTGATGTTTTGCACTGCAAAATTCTGAACGTTTCAGAAGAAAACGAACCTTGTCCTGCAAGTTCACGATTCATCAAGGCCTTGGGATTGTTGTCGTTGAAGAGTATCGGAAAGATTTCAACATCTGAACAGCAAAGACGAGGGCTTTGTACACAAGTCCCTTTCGAGCACGTGACTGCAATAGCAATTCTGGGTTTTCTGACGACATCTGTTCGACAGCAACTGGTTTGTTTGACACCGTTTAGTTTTCCCATCTGGCCAGCCTGGATGCGGAGAGTTGGGCATCGAGACAGACGTGGAATGTTCTTTCTCTAATTGGACAAGTCAGGCTAATTATCAGCTGCTCCTCGCTGGAGCATGAAGAGTTCCATACATCATCTGGCGCGCACCAGACGTCCTCATCCGCACGCCGTTTCTCCATCGATCAGAGGGAGAAGCTCAGGCCCATTTCTGGATAAGTCTTCTGGTTCTTTTGCATGCAAAAGGCAAGGATGACCGCAAGGCCGTGGATTTGCTCTGCGGGACAAAATTGATTTCTGAAAACACAGGAAGAGGTCAGACTAGGTCTGGGCGCTCGTGACGAGTGGATGTTGGAAGCAAGAAGGAAAGGAAAAACTAGAGACACCACACCCGTCTTGAGTTTGTACTCATTTTTGGATGCACGCCTGTGTTGTGCTTCCAAGAGCTGTGGCAATTCAGCCCAAAATCCTGGGAGCCCCCCCCCCCCTCAAAGGCTCGTGTGATGCCCGGCCTGCAACCCTATCACCGCGTCCGCCCGTCCCACCCAACGAGCCAACCTGTTTCAACTCACAAAATTAGAGATAACTTCCAGTGATTTTGTGTGTGAACTTCTCAGAATTACCCATGAGCTTTTGGCGATTTTCGCCGATACCGGTCAAGTACGAAGCACTGGGCGTTCAGGGAGTTTTTCTGTGAGCAGCATTTTTTCACCATGAAAACAATGCACTTGCACCATTTCATTCTATTTGGTCCGTTGGTTTGTTCTAATTACAGGATAGTACGGTAAAACTAATTTTTGTCAAAATGCAGCAACAAAAGTTGGCACCATTCCACTTTACTCTTGTTTGGTGCAGTTGACCTCAAATCACACGAGCTCGCTTGAGCTGTTGTTTTGAGGTTCTTCAGCAAAACTAACGACTTTTATTGCTGCAAGCACTCAGAAAACCAGAGGAAGGTCCAGGGGGTTTCCCATGACAAATTATTAAGGGATCTTCTGCCCCCTCCCTCAGGTACGTATGAAGCTTTGGAAGGCTGCTGTGCAGCCTTTGGTTGTCGTGACAACTTCAGATCATCCAGGACTTGGACCCCGCCTTGTTCCAAAAGGGGACGGGGCTCCACTACACACGGATTGGAAATGGTCGGATGAACGTTGGCAAGCTTGGGATTTTTTGCGTCTTGGCAGAGCTTTGTGGAACTGTAACATTCACAGGGAATGCTTGCTTCACGATGTGTTGGATGAAGGGTGGATGGGTCGTAAGCACGCGTCGTACACGAAGTTCGCCAGGGCATGATTGACGAACAAGGAGCTTGAAACCTCAAGTTATCTTCCCCTGCACAACACGATTTGGTAAAAAGTCAAAAAAGACTTTTGCAAATCTGGGCAACGACCATTGATGTAGACTGCTGCTGCAATGCGAGTCACAGAACGTTTCGGAGAAGTGTGAGCAGCGACATTGCTCCATCGTTTCCGTCTGAGCGACAAGGAAGCAATCGGCGGAGAAGAAACATCGACGGACGGCATGATGGATAACGTTGTTCGCAAGCCATCCATCTTCATCTGATCCACTTTTACTGGTCACTTTTTGATTTGCCAGCTTTACAGAACATCTTATTTCTGACTGAATTCTTTTGCAAGTGAGACGACGCACAAAGTAATGTTTCGCCATTTTCCCAAAGCATGAAGTTCGAAGGAGCAAAGAACAAACTGCCACTATCATAACAGCATTTTGGTCACAAGTAAAAAAAACATCTGAAAAAATTATTGTCTTGAAAGCACTGTAGTCTTCCCAACAGCCTGACCCCTTTTCTCCCTCAAACCAGGAAAGCTGCTTGGTAACTGGCAAGTGGGAGGTTTGGGTCTTTCAATCTTTAAATGTGTTCACTCTGTTCGTTTGGCTTATTGCGTCGCATTTCGTTCAGCTTTGGCTTCTGCAAACAGACGAGCCGAAAAAATGGCCTGTTTTGGGAAGCGACCTGGGCAGGCGATGGAAATCTAAGATTAGGAATCAAGCGACACGAAAATACAGTCGATTTGGTGCTCAGGCGTGCTTTGAATCGGCTGCTTCGGCTCCGTGTCGATCATAATGGGGATTTGGGAGAAGCAGGCTCGCTTTTTATCAGACGATTCGAGATTAACAAAGAAAATCAATTTCAAGAAATAATAAAATAGCCTTGAAGAGAAAGCCTGGGTATCTGTTCAGTCTTGTGATGTTATTTGACAAGCTGAAGAGAAGAAATGACTGAAGCTCAAAACAGAACATCCAACACAGAGTGACGCACATTTTGCATCCACAGTTTTCGTTTTCTTTGTTGTGTTTTCCATGTTATCTTCGCACAAAATTAATAATGCAGCTTGTTTTTCACGAGTTACCTCGAGAAGCTCCAGCCAGAAATGGGCACTGATGCCATCCCGGGGGATGGAAGACAGTGATTTGGGAGGAACCGCTAAAGTGCAGTACTAAACTGTGTTTTCCCTGAACGAATCGCTGCAATAAAGCCTCTGGGAGCATTACGGATTGAGCCGCTTTTCTCTGCCATGTTCTGGTTGAATTATGTACCAGTCTTGACAACAGGACCAGCTGGCAGTTTTTGATAATCCGGGATTATGACTTCAACAAGTAATATCAAAGACATTTTCACGAAACTTAGAGTGCCAGATCACCTGGTCACAGACCAAAAGGAACGTCCGATTGCTCAAGAAAGCGGCATCAAAACACTTTCTGTGTCGGCAACTTTGTCCTCAAAGCCAGGAAGTTTTGCATTGTCAGCCTTTGTGATGTGTTCTTTGGTCATTTACACAAAAACACGCACTGCATTGATGACTGAACACGGGCAACATTTTGCGGCCTTCCGTTCAAGGTGCGGTCGTTTGCACTCAGCCCAGGACTGCATTTGCATTTCAGGTGATTTGAGTGGCTTTTTCTGGTTGTTTCAGCAACCGGAAGAAGCGACCGCAAATCTGGCACACGCTCTAGGGGGTCAGGTTTCTCGTACAAATTTTGGGTTCTTTGGTCTATTTGCTGTGTCTTCGGTCCTGTTACTCAATTTTTTGTGCAAAAAGTTTAAAATGGCGGATTCAAATTTTTGGATGTGGGTTCTTGTTTTGTGCTGTATTTTGAAAGTGACCAAGATTTGGTCGAGGGTGTATGGTGATTATGTTTTCATCATATCAGAGGAGAGGTAAAGTGGGTGTGTCGTTGTGGTGTCAAACAAACTTTGCAATGCTAATCTGGGGTGGCTTATTTTGCACCACAGTGATAACATACATGTGGAGACACTCATATTGGAGTTGTTGTTTTTTTTTTGTTGGTTGATGTGAGAGAAATTGGTTGAGGTAAGGGAGGTATGGTCATGCAAGGTTGTTGGCAGACTTGATTGGCCAAAAGAGTTTTGGCATGTGCCATGTGAGGGTGGAGAGTAAATTGATTTTAAATTTGAAAGCAACCAAAATGAGCCACCGTAATAAAGCACCACAAGGCCGTGGGGCCCATTTGTTCAAAGACTGTGTTGGGTGCGGCCAGACGCGCACCCCAAGGTCTGCGGAGTTGAAGCTATATACAGCTGGACTTCGAGTACGCCATGCCAGCGCATGCATGACTTTAGTCTCCCACCCTGAAGTCTTTCCCTTGTGCCGAACTGCCATGATAACTGTTGTGCAAGTTACCTTTCTGTTCCACTGCAAAATACAAGCAAACATCGAAAACACTCAGGTTTATCGTGCACAAGACACTTTTTGAAGCAGCACGTAAGAAATAGGAGCAGCGGTTGAGCGAGATGCAGTCTTGAAGTCAGTCGGGGAGGCAACACCAAGAGTCTGCCAGATCTTGAGCAAAGATCTCCAACGAAGGGGTTTGTTGAATTTGTGGATTGTGAAAGGAGCTGCGTCTTTGTTTTCACACCTTTGATGCAGCCACCAAACAGTCAGAACAGGCAGACTCACAGTGGATCAATCCCAGGAAACAATGCCATCCACAGAAGGTTATGTGTTACTGCCTGAACAAAACCGTATTGATCCTGCGCTCCTTGCTTGTGGCTTGTGACAGCCCATCGACACGACATTCACACCACCCAGATTCCAGATTTTGCTCAATTTTTCTCTGCTGTGACTTCAAAATGTAATTTTGAGAGAAAACAGGAAACAAACACCAGAGTTTTGGGTGAACATATCTCGAAGAATTCTGAGTGATGATGCACCGTGCCACTCAATCAGAGTGATTTCTTGGTCCAGAACCAGATGACCTCTTCGTACACCTGACCTTTGCTCTGGACCAGTTCCTTGCGACTTCTTTCCGTTCAAATTTTCTGAAAAGGCATCTGAGAGACTGGAGACAGTTGCAGAATGTCACACTGGAAACAAAACGCTGAAATGTTTTGTGTGACCTTCCATCTTCGGACTAAGAACAAGCGAGAGACAGACAGAAGTGCTCAGATGTGCAGAAAAGAACTTTGAGGTGGTGAAAGTTGCTTCCAGAGCCATGCCACTTGCAAGAGCTTCCACACACTGAACACAGACCTGCAATGGATTTCTGCCTGATACTTCCTCAATGAGGCTTTTAAAATGGAAAACAGGTCCTGTATCTCCTTGGTCCCTTCTCAAAAATGTACTGCAACTTGTTTGTAACTTCACTGTGAAGGCAAAGTCTGGTTCTTCTTCACCACAATCAGTGTGCCATGCTGAGAGTGCATGCAGATGGCAAAGAATCTGTTCCCATGGAACCCCCCCACAAAATACGGTCAATTATTTGGAGTCATTCACAACCAACTAATGTGTGCCATAATATTCCTCTTTTACCACAGTTTATTCACTTGTTAGTTGTAGAGCTATTCTGTGCTGAGGGACATGAACATTCAAGGTGACATGGTGGCTCTGATACATAAGGAAGAGACTCAAAAGCAGGGAATTTTGTCCAGTTCTTTTTGACAATGTGGAACACGCATTGTTGGTTCCTTTGGGCCTGACAAGCATTTTCAGCTCCCATTTGATAGAAACGTTCACAAATCCACCGCCAAGTGATCCTCTTCCGTTCAAATCTGTCATTCGGGTCACTGCGGTGTAGTCACTGTGTATGTGTCCCGAGACTTGGTGCCTCGAAACTTGCCTGCAGTTTTCCTTTTGTTCATTCTGTACTGCTGGGTTCATAACATGCCACTCTTCATAAAGGTTCGGATGGCGATGTTTTCTCAGCTGATGTTGGTTCGTTTCTGCCTTATGAACCAAATTGTGACCTGGACAGACCACAACGCGCTCGCAGAGGGTTTACTGGTCAGGCACTATAGTTCGTGTTTCAGATAAAAATGTTCGGTACTTTTTCTCAGGCAGGCAGGGCTCAGTGGAGGGACTTGGCTGCAATGGGGAACTAGACTTGGCCATCGGGGGGGGGGGGGGGGGCGTGGCCCTGGGGGGGGGGGCGGGGGGGTGGGGGCGTGGCCCCAGTAATCGTATATACGAAATAAAGAGCAAACG
>JAAUXT010098395.1_pt1 | contig 61508 bp, 58 predicted proteins | sample 7278171 | NCBI WGS metagenome assembly JAAUXT01 (sample SAMN14350112, study PRJNA611818) | marine sediment metagenome | isolation source: surface marine sediment (1.8m) | place: French Polynesia: Moorea | collected 2018-08
AATGTGGCACACAGTTCAGTCGTCATCTTCAGTGTCCTCATCACTTTCTCCTCTCACAAACAGGGGGTCATGATCATGCTTTGGGATCACAAACTGCCCTCAAATGATAATAATCATGTGAAGAACAAATACTCAAAATGGCATCAATCCACATTTTTCCGATCGCCGGTAAACTCATCGGATCGGTCAAATAAAAAGCATACCTCGTAATGTTGTTCACTGCAAATAAACACGTTCTCTTGAAGTGCTCTGGCCCCATCATTATACCAACATCGCCCACGTGTCCCCAGATCTAGTTGCAGTGTGGACAGGAGAAAGCGAAGTGCGTTGCGTTTTCAGAATGAAATGAGAACATTCGGGCTTTCCAACCAAAGGAACATTCAGGCTTTCCAACAGCAATTTTGGGAGCAAATCTACCTTTTAATTCGAGTGTCCTTGGGAGACGTCCTGAGATCTCTGGAGTGCTCATTACATGTACTGTCTCATTAGGAGGCTTTTTTTGTTGCAGATGCAGCTGCTCAAGATGATCTACCGTCCACAACATTTTTACGTCTTCCACGTCGACCACAGAGCAGACAGTGTCCGAAATGTAGGTGAAGTCTGAACATAAAAAATACACGAACTTGTCACAAAACAAGAGCTGTGCACCTGTCATTCTTTTCAGGCGTGGGTGTTCTTCTTCACAACAATGTTCTAAATGTCCGCGGTGTCGGAGCCTGTCTTTTTTGTCCACCTCAAGTCCACTTTTCACCCAGTTCCAAATTTGCTCCAAAAGCTCTCAATGGATCCTCAAGACTTTGTCGAAATGAAGACGTATTCTGTTTTGTTCAAACATTGTTTCAGAATTCTGGCACACGTTCATTATGATGTAAGATTTTTTTTTTGGGGGGGGGGGTGGGGGGTGGGGAGGTGAGTGTCTGCAGCTGGTGACCATTTTCTGGTCCAACAAAATGAAAGGGAAGTCATGCAAGTACCAGTGCAGCCATTAAATTGCGTCCTGCGTGCACGACACAAAACGAATACGCCAGGACGTAAAACGTGTTGAACACGGCACACATGCACGCAAGGAAGAAACATGTTGGCCCATCATCGGCAGGGGGCGGGGAAAAGGGAAAGTCAGGGGCCGGGGCCCCAGGCTGTCTCCCAAAGTGGTCTGATCTGAACTCTGAAAAAGGGTCAGCATCCAATTGGTCAGTCTTATTCTGTGCAGCTGCGAAGTTTCTTTTGTGTTTCAGGATCTTCAGATTCTCATAAAAAGAGAACACCCGGACTGGACAAACGTCAAGGTTCTGCCCAAAAACAGGTACATACCGTAAAATCCCGCGTGTAAGACCCCCTTTTGATGCTCAAAAATTAAAGCCAAAATTGAGGGGTGGTCTTATACATGAGGATTTAACTTTTGGTATCAAAGTAAAGAGTAGAAATGAGAAAGTTTTTTAAAGTGTTAAAAAAGAGAGGGACGAGTTAAAGGAGCATTAAAGTTGAGTAAAAAATGGGGGATTTAATAAAAAATTACCTAAAAGTATGTTTCAGAATAAGAATTATTACTATAATTAGAAAAAAAAATACTATTTATAGAAAGTAATTTTGAGAGTAATTTCCCAGGTTTTGATTCAGAAAAATTTAATATTTGCAAGTAAGTAAGAAAATGCCAAAAAGGCTTTGTACTGATTTTGTGGCTGAAAAGGGGGGTGGTCTTATACGCAAAGGGGTCTAATACGCGGGATTTTATGGCAATTGCGCACCAACGATTTGTGATGTCTTGTTGTTTTGAAAAGTGCACCATGGGCACAAAACAAAACAAACAAGGGGCGACTCTTTGAGCAAACACCACCATGGCAGTGTTTTGTTGCAATGCCACTGCGTTTTTGGTGTTCAGGCAGACTATCCGAGCCTGCACGGTGACTGCACTCTCTCTGGCCCATGGCAGACTCCTGTTTGGTGCTTGTTTCATACACATGACGACGTTTGCCAAGAATGAATGAGTTTTCAACTTTGAAAGGTGGGTCTCAAGGCTTCACCTTTGCGCTGAGATTGACTCATTGTTTCATCGGACACAACTTGATTGGGTCGTGGCCAGTTTGACAGTATCCGGTTGGACACACTGCAAATTTGAGCCAGATTTGAATTCTTTAGGCTTCAAGAGGATTTTATTTCTTGAAGCACACACCTCTGTCCTTGTTGTTGCCAGCTTGTTCCAGCCCAAACTTTCGGAAAAAAGATTTTTCGTTTTGCATGTCGTCAGTATTTTGTGTGTTTGTTGGCTGTTTATTTGTTTCAAGATACAAGAACTTTTCAATGCCTGCACTGAAATGTTCTGGGTGTGTTGGGCATTTCTGTTTTCAAGGCAAATTTGATTTTGGGTGTGGCACTTCTCATAGTTTGGCAGCCATCTTGCAAAGTATAGGTTTCCTTGTGCATGTAATGGGAAATAAACAACCACAGGTTGGTGTTAGTAAAGGTGGGGTCCAATTTTCACCCCTTGGAAGATATCACAGGACAGTGGCCCCAAAAATACGCCAAAAAGGTGGGCAATTCAGAAGTTGTCATGATAATCAGCGGCTACATGGCCGTCATTCAAATTGGAGTGTCATAGATCTATGAGCCCCAAGGCAGGTCTCCCCGGCTGGTCAGGCCCACATATATGTAGTGACATGCGTGTTATGGGACCCCCCCCCACTCCTGACCAGACTATCTCTGACAGGCAGAGTGCAATGCTGATTTGCTTGCGCTGCTTTGGGCGCTTGCAGGCATGCACTTCGGGCTGTTTCCGTTGGGTACAACGTCTGGTTCTTTTTTGCAAGAAAAAGCGACACAAGTTGGGAAAAGTTGCAACAGCTGAGTGACGGATTGCATAACAACGTGGATTTTCCTGTGTACAGATCGTTCAAGTCTACATGGGGGTCTTTTCTCATCATGCGCGCTGAGTTGGAGGGATTCGAGGAGCTAATTAGAATGGGCGTGTGGGACTTCGCCTTCGTCCTCAGCGCCTCAGATTTGCCCATTAGAAACGTGGACGACATGGGCAGAATGCTGGCTCCGTTCCGAGGTGAGCAGATTATATTTCCTCGTGCTCATTAGTCAAGCATCACCATTTGTGCAGACTCCGTGCTCGTGATCCTGAGGACGTTGACAGCCAGTTTTGAGTACAAAGCGAGGAAGCGACGTAATTCAGAACTATATTTGTTGAAATCGGATATTCCTGAGCGGAAATAGTGTCTGTGACAATGGTTTCAGGTCACTCTTTCATGAGGCTGAACAAAGTTATCGACCCTCGAGAAGACATGGGTGTCAACATCGTGTGGTTTGTATATTGTATCATAAAAGTTTGCCAACTTAGTTATTTCAAAAGTACGAAGAAGAAGACAAGGGACCCTTGTGTTAAATGCCGTGAAACTCATTTCCTGAGGTTGATTACACGCTCCCACATGTACGTCACTGAATGACAGCTATGGACCTGTGCACTTCTGCACTGAGGTCATTGCCTTCCTTCTCTGCAGTGATCATTTGTGTTCCGCAACACTTACAGCACTCTTTTGAAACGAACATGAAATGTACAGAACAAAAACACCAGTGACCATGTTGAATCCATGAAACTCAATGCAGCTGCTCAGAAAGAAACAGAAACAACCATTGTTTCCACCAGTCTCTGTTTAGCTGGTTAGAGTTTTGCAAAGGTACAGCTGGAGGCAAATCCTCATCATCACTGATGTTTTTCTGAGGCACCACAGTGTCAACAACCCCTCTTCATGCAATGCAGCTTCATCAAGGTTGCGTGGAGAACTACTTTGAGTCAATGTGACCTCTATGGAAGGGTTGGAATGCCCACTATCACACAAAGCTCTGTCCCACGGAAATTATTTTTTCTAAAACAAAACAAAATAGCATCAATAACACCACACGCCTTTTGGGAAAATTGCTCCTTTTCAATGTTTGTGCACAGTCCAAAAAGAAACTACAGTACAAACAAGTACGGAGACAGTTTCAGAGGTACAGCTGTAGATGCGAGATCACCTGTTTGTCCATGGAGAGTGGGAAACAACTTCGACAATTGCACACACACACACACACACACACACACACACACACACACACACACACACACACACACACTTGGGACATTTGTGGGGGTTTCTTTTGTGTTGTTGAGAGGCATGTTGATGGTTGTACATCTTGACATCCAACCACATCGACACGACTCTCACAAGCTCAAAGAGTTCCTCCCACTCAGCTCTCCAGTGGCGAGCGTGCAATTATCTCACTGCAATCTTTCTCCAGAGACTTGTCTGCAGCAGTGGCGACGTTTTGATTACGATTTCAACTTGCTCGTTTTTCTTTCTCGCGCAAATATTCTGCAGAAGTCCCATAAATCGGTTTCTCAAAAGTCACTGCAGTGCGAGCATGCAGTAAGTTTCTGAGACAGCACTGCAGGTTATTCGCTTTTAATCGAATGTCCAGGCACGCATGTGAGGAACATCTGTTCAACGTGATGCCTCGACTCCCCAAAAACGAGTCGATCATCAGCCACTCCACCTGGGTACTGCTCGCGAGGTAAAGACAGAACACTTCAATCAATCCATAAAGCACAACAAACCAGACAAATCAAGATTATGTTCATCAAATCCTTGAATTTAAGATTGATAGAGCATGAAGGGTGTCACCCAAATTGGTTGTAGAGATTTCGTGCAGTTGGTTGTCAACGAAGTGCGGCCCGCGGAAATGACCCGGCTTCAGTTCTACCTCATCTCCAGTCTCATTCCTGACGAGACCTACCTGGGAACGCTTCTGCAAAATTCGCCACTCAAGTAGGAGGCCAGAACAACTCCATAATGCTTTCAAAATGGGAGCCAATTTCATTCGTGCATGAAAAAGTCATCACCCGACGAGTGTTTGGTGACGTTCGTGATAATATTCCATTTCCAGATCCACGAATATCCACGCAGGCATACACTACATGAAACCCTACGAAGGAATGGACATCAACGCTTTGTGTCGCCACTCGGATGAAACAGACACCTGTGGTCAGGTACATTACCTTCCACCATTTACTTTTTGATCGGATTCGGGATCGTGGTGAGCTGCACCCTGATTTTATTTGGGGGTGCCACTCTTGAAACCCGCGACTTGGGAAAAATGTGACTTCTTGTTTTGCAAATTGCGCCCTTGCCTCAGACGCGGGTGCGGGGGATTCAGGAGTCGGAGGCCCAGGCTCCCTTGAATCCGTCCTCCAGAGCAACTTGTGGTGTCATAAGAGTACACCACCAAGTACCACCCAACTCCTTTTGTCAAACTTTCAAACACCAAACATGATGTCCCTGTCTGTAACCAGCAGGCGTAACACCACCCAGTATGTTCCCAAGTAAGTCGCCAGAGGCTTTCCTAGGGGAAGCACATGTTGCCCTCAGGTCCGTCATCTACGCTCTTCTGTTGGTGTTGTGGCTCGAAGGTCCTGAGTCTGACACAAGAAAGCAAAGCTCTGAACAGCTACTCCCAACAAGGTACAACGAGTAGAAACTGCTGCAACAGGTCACTCGCCACGCTTGTGGGATACTCACCAAAGAGGTGCAGGGGGTCAGCAAGGATCAATCTGTTTATGTCGCGGGATCGGCATCTTGAAGCAAATGGCTTTAAAACCCAGCAGCATTCGTGTGTGCGTCTGTCCACAATTTTATGTCCCTCCCTCCTCATCAGCCACCCCCCTCATCACCCCCCCCCCCCTGATCAGCCAAACACCCTCCACCCATGCACCGGTCCCTGCGACCGTGACTTTTTCATCACAGTTTTTGTGGGACACCAGGTCCAACGCTGCAGCATCTGCATCAAAACTGAGGTGTGCACACCAAATAACCAACGTTTGGAGTCAGTTCAAGCGTGTTGACAATGTTTCACTGAACGTCAAGCAAATCGCTCTTGCATTGTCACATCAACAACAAACGGGCGCAAAGCCTTTTGTGTAGCAGGCTGTCACTTCCTTCCGTGAAACACGTTTCCGGAACAAAAGCAAAGCAGCTGTTCTCTGTGTGCATGCAGGAAATCTGTTTCAGGGCCCGAGCAAATTCAACGAGGAAGACCTTCCAGCACTCGAGCTGCATTCCCACAAGTTCTTCTTTGCGCGCAAGTTCCACACCCAGACCAATGAAACCACGCGGTTAAAATTTATGGAAAGGACGCAAAACGACCACTACAAACAATTGATGACCCCTCTTCTGACAGACAAAATCGTCAGGTACGTCCTCGTGTCAGGAAGCTGACATGCTGATATGCTAGCTGAGGTTTTCTCGCTCCTTTGTGTGGGTCGACCCAAGTTCATTTACATTCAATGCAAAAAGGGAACATGCTTGGTGCGTCTCTGGTTCCCGTCGACTTCAACTGGGTTTTGCTGTTGAACAAGAAGGCTCGTATCGCCTGAAAGCGCGCGGTCTCCTGCGGGCCAGTCATCTCTGAGCTCTGACCGCTGACCACGGTTCAGTTGGCCATTTGCAGGGGGGGGGGGTAACTGAGCCGCGGCCCAAAAATTAAAGTTGCTCAAAATGGCCTGAAAATCATCCTGGTGAATTTTTGTGATTGTTCAGTAACCCCCCCCCCCCAACACACACACACCCCCAGCAAATGAACTCGTAACTGAACCATGGCCCAAAAATGAAAGTAAACTTTGCTTAAAATGGCCTAAAAATCATCCCAGTGAATTTTTGTGATGGTTCAATTGCCCTCCCCCAAGGTTTTCTGAACCAAAAGTAACCATACACACAGAGACTGATGGTGACTACAATAAGCGTGCGTCCTGTCGGCAGAGCCGGACCGCGCGCTGAAAAAAGGAAGAAAGAACCTGACATCCCCACCAAGACAAACTTGCGAATATGGAAAATGAACGGATGTTCCAGGACACTGGCAGAGATGTCTGCGCGGAGGCTGTCTGAGCGGAGTTCTCCGGCAGCGACCCTGCTCGTGGAGACGGTCGAGGACTGGCACGTCTTCCCCGCCATGAGGGCGCTGGACCCGTGTTGTGCCGAGGCGCAATGGAGGGGAGCCATGTTCGCCGACGACTTCAGACTCTGGATCGACTTCACTGCTGTTCAGGTTATTTTTTTCTTCGTGTGACAATTTGACATCTGCGTGTCAACTTGACGCAAAAGACCCTGTTCTGAGTTTCTTCAACAAAATCAATTTTTACTTTTTCAGAAGACCAGAAACCAGCGTCTTTCCATCCGAGCGTCGATAGTGAGCACCGTTCGATCACGTCCTCGATTTTTGTCAGGCAGAAAAGAAAACAAACTCGCTTTGAAGAACTGTGTCCTTGGACAAGGACAGGGTGGTCAAACAAGAAACTGTCATTTCAAGACGACATATCCAAAGGGGAGAAGATCTGTGGGTTTCTGAAGCTGCACAGTGTTTTGACACTGCGTCTGTACTTCAGATTCCAGAAGTGCCCAAGACCTGTTTCTCCGAGGGTCACGTGCGAGCGATGTATCTGACAACCAGAGGAGACACCCTCGCACAAGGGTACGATTTGTTCACACAAGTTCAGCTTGCTTGACGTTGACACTGGCTTTCGGTGGTTTCAGTGTCACAGTGTTGTTCCGAAAAATTCGTGTCATGCCAATCAATGGTTCAGTTAGACCACCGGCGAAGTTCCAGTCACAATTCAAGAGGTATGTTGCAATGGAAAGGAAATTTCGAGTTTATTTTCGTTTGCAAAAATGGCTCACTATGATGTTTGAAAATGACTGTCCACCATGCAAAATCCACATTTGCAAGGCCACACCTTCAGACCAAACAAAGTATGAACACGTTTTGGCACTGGAAGCACGCAAGGAACTGAAACCATGGCACTCAACAAGCAAGCAACCTAAACGCGAGTTTCCGAGCGGGAGGAAGATCTTTCTCCACACATGCAGTCAACGTCTGCACGAGCAGTGCCTGTTTCCTTCTGCAGACGTCCGGAGTCAATGAAACTGGGAGTTCCGGTCCCGACGGCCCCGGCCGGTGGAGACGTCTTCTGGCTGCACCTTTGGTTTCACCTCAGTCCACCAGACAACTTCTGCGCCAGTGAGTTCAACAAACGCGCGGAAACCGGCGTGCAAAACCACAAAACGTCACTCGCAGTGGAAAGCGATCAATGTAAAATTCTGACACCCGATAACCAAGGGCAATAATGAACGATATAGGGGTAAAAATACCATCCAACAAGCGCGGCTGATATACAATTGGTCAACAGGCTGTTGAGGGTGGGACGAATAATTTTCAGCGGTGGTTACCCCAATCACCACCAAGAATTGCTCAGCAGTTAACAGCCCAACTCCCCGGTGGATTTGAAAAATCAAGTGTCGATACAACGCACAACAGCAAAAAACTTATCACACCAATTCCTCTTGTGTTAATGCAATTGTAGGTCAAGGAAAATCTCAGAATATGCTCCGTCAGCAGCCTGTATATTTCGTGAAGTATCCAGAAGAGGTGGATGTACTTTTCTTTGATGTGTCCGTCTACGTAAAGCAGAGACGCATCTGGTCTCAGGAGCTCAAGATCGATCTTCCTCGCTCCGTCGTGAGAAAAGAGGTGGGTGTTCTTCCGACCATCAGCACTTCCGATTAGCGCTGTGAGGGAGGTTTATCTCGACTTCAAAGAAGCGAAACAACACGCAATGGAAACCACTGTCCTCACATCTGTGAACTGACAGAACAGCTTGCCTCACATTTGCAAGGATTGATGGAAATGTGTGCTTTTAGACCAACAGCACCCACTTCACAACACCCATCAGATGCGAGGGATGCACCCTTCATCCTGGGAAGTACACCGTCGTCATGAAGCAGGTAGAAAATTCACCAAAGGCAATACAGCTGTACAACAAAAGCGAGCGAAAAAAAAACTTTCACACGTTAGCAGTGTCAGAGTTTCATATCTTGCTAAAGAACAGCGATTTGGCGCGTTCCTTTCTCAGGGAACAACTCTTCAGAACAAAAGCAAAAATTCTGTGCGTTCCAGGTTGGAATCTACAATCCGTTCACCTACAGCCAATCAATTTTCTTGGTAAACGAAGATGGCATCGCAAGATACGAACAACAAGGTGAGAGGCACGCGTTGCAAGCTGTCATTGAAGCACAAACGCTGCCTGCACGAAGCGACACGAACCGCCGCTGACCGCGTGTGTAGTCGTTACTCGAGGTGAAACACCCCACAGCACGCATTTTCTCAAGACAATTGTCGGTGAAATCCCTCCCCCATTGTCAGACATACCCCTCTGTGGGTGGCTGAACCACCATTCCGTGGTTGCCCAAGCGGTCCCCACCCCCACCGCCGCTCAAAGACGGCAATGCGGCACAAAGCAAACGTTTGCTGTATGAGCAGACATTGTTCTAACAAAATTTCAGTGCTTGAAATGCTGCCTCAGTTGTGGAAAGTGGAAGACGTGATGATCCAGGAAGAGAACTACAATCGTTATTACGAAGCCACGACATTCTCAGTGCCAACAACACCCAGAAGCTTGAAAAGCCTGAGCGAAGCTGAAGTGCGACACGCGCACAACGTGCAACAAGATCCTCTGCATCAAAAATCTGCCATTGAAGAAATCCTAGACTTCCACCTCTCTCAACGCAAGGTGAGAACACGTCGTGTTCTCCTGCAGTGATCATTCTGTTCACCAAACAAATTGGTTCTCAGTGCTGATAGCGACCACATATTTTTTAGGGAACAAACAAGCTCCAAAGAAAGTCACAAATGGACCACACAACTCTTCAAATTTTGAAGTATGTCACAAGTTCTTTGCTGTCCCTAGTTTGTGACCTGCGTAATTCAGAACAGCTATTCAGTTTTTGGCCTGTGCTCACTTTTTGCAGAGATTCCACAGACACTCTTTACTATCTGATGTTCGGCGCAATGATGCTCGGGGCACTTTTTGTCTACAATCTGTGAGTACATTTCCGAAGTTCAAAGAACTCATCAATGTGAAACGAACAAAGAACAGTTTCAGTCACATCGGCAACATTCTCATTGCAGATGTTTATCCAAACAAAAATCTCTGGCTGATGCGGGGAAGAGACTTGTGTCGAACCCCCGCCACGTTGGTCTCATCGCTGTGGTGCTGCTCCTGCAAATTCTCTTCTTCCACCTCGGGCGAGCAGCAGCGCCCGCTCAACCCAACCTCTTGCGACATCCACGGCGCTTGGCTGACGGTCAACTTGGCACAGGGGATCTTTGAGCACAGCCAGATTCAAAATATTTGCGCAGATTCTGGCTTCCCCGATTGCAAAGAGCGTGAAGCAGAGTGTGCCCCAATGTCGGGAGAGTGTAGTCTGGTCTTTTGGTTGAAACACTTGAAGTTGGGTGACTTGAAATTGTTGGGTGGCGTAAAATAACCATCAGTGTGCAATAAAGCCACAAAGACGTTGGTCTTGTTCTCTTGTCCTTCTGGACTTGCAGAGCTTTCCAATGCTTTGACAAATTCATCCGTGCCACAGACACAAATCTGGCCTGAGATTCCGCAATTTGATTCAGAAAGAAATCGATTGGCCAATCCAGTCCAGCTGTTTGTGAAAATTCACAAAATTTATTCCCGGATTTCTCAAGCAGCAATGCATTTGAAAACTTTACAACAAGGCGCAAGCTACAAACTGCGTGTGAACAATTTTCTCCCTTGGATACTAAGTTTCAAGGCAAAATTACCTCGTTTTGCCGAAGCCCAAGGAGTAGGTGCTTGCCAGCTGACTCTTCGGTACCTCGGCGGCCTTCTTGGACAGATGGCCTTGAAGCTGCGCCTGCTTCTGGCGGTACACCTCAAGCGGGTCGTCGAACTGGTTGTAATAGTCGAGCACAGTGCGAACGTCGTCCACGTTACTCAAGGCGATCGTGCGCAGAAACGCGGCGAGGTCGACGAGCGTGCGGTCGTCGTCGTTTCCCAACCACTTTTTCAGTTGAATAGCGTTGCGCGGCTGCCGACTGACGGCATCCGGGTCACAGTCCACCACGATCACCTTGGACAGGTCGCGGTTCAAGTGGTCGAGGTCCTTCACGTGAGCGCCGTCCTTGTAGTGCGTCGCATCGCGAAACAAGCGGTACATAACGCAGCCGTGCTCGTCCAAGTTGTCAATGAGAGGATAGGCCGTCATGCCCGTTTCACGCGTGAAGATGACCAACTCGAACAGCGGAGGCGACACCTGCTGCAGGAAGTAGTTGACAGCCGGACGCTTCTTGAAGCGCCAACCGGTGTTCAGCGTCCAGTCGGGGTGTACCAAAACACCTGAAATGAATCGTCTTTGTGTGTCATCTCAATGGCTTTGTTTCTTGATGAACTTTTGGGGGCAGAGGGTGGGGGATGTAATGGGTTGACACATCTGAATGAGTCAGGGCACACTTCTCCCCCTGCTTTCGGACCCACGTGTTGGTGGGGTGCCCCTTGACAATCGTGCACGAACAAGGGTGAACATGTCGTTTTCAGCTCGTTTCTACCAGTTCGCGGTCGTGGAACTTTACAGGGACTCAAAGACACAAACAGTTTCGCCAAAATCACAATTTGATCCTCGTGACAACCAAAAACTTGGGGTGGAAGTTACCCACTCATTCAGTCTGGGTTCTTCCCACAGCACCCCCGCCAACAGTGAACACTGCAGACCCGCGTGAACACGAGAAGCGGGTGTGAATATAAGAAAAGAGTGTACCAGTGAGCTCGACGACAAGGGTGTACGGGGGTTGATAGTACGGCTCTTTCACCGGATCAGGAAGCAGCTTTGGTCTCGAGGGCTCCTGGAAAAGGTTGTATTCAAAGTCGTTGAAGGAATGACGCAAACAGGAAACAGGACATTTTCAGAAACGCCCTGTTCTCAATGCGCAGTGCGCGCGAAAACAACATTTCTGCTGAGCCCAAAAAGAGAAAGGAGATTCAACCGATTGTTTGGGATTCAAGTGATTTGTGCCTTTCCATCCAAAAGGAGTTCACTCAATTGCGATGACCAGCGACACAAAAACGCCACCAAATACTGAATACAAACGAAATGCCATGCATTGGCTGTGCTGGTTGACAACAGTGCTCCCGGTTTTGACCGTAGAGAGCAGAACACACGTTAGTTCTCCTGTGAGGTTGACATCGCAAGGTTGAAGACGTAAGGGCACCGTACCACTACTGAGCGCTGGAATGCGCGAACTTCTTTCATCGTTCGCCCCAAGACTGCCTGCCAACCGGGCAAGACGCTGAATTCGTCAGGAATTTCGTTTCCTGGAGGAAAAACAATCACAGATGATACACAGGCAATCGTGAAATAGCTCGTTCTCAGTGGAGACCAACAGGAGACACCAGGCCAAATCGAGGAGCCACAGAGTGTCTGCAGTGTTTCTCGAGGCAGGAAGCCGACACCAGAGTGGCGTCAATGCGCCACGGACGTCAAGAAGTGCAAAGAAAATTACCATCGGCATCGACCAAAGCTCGTCCGAAATTGTGAACCAGGGTGCCAAAGCACATCACTCCCATTCCTCCCAGCATGATGAGCCCCGCCTTCCAAGCATTCTTGTCTGCAACATCATTCCACATAATGTTTGCACTTGGTTGCCAGGAGCACAATGTGTCGGTTCCAAGAAAAACGTTTTCAAAAGTGAGAAACCGTCACAGGGGCTGTCCACACTGCTCCCTTCATCTTGACTCAATTTGGAGTATTTGTACATGTCATAGTCAATGTGCGTGCGTCGATGTTTGTCACACACCACACGCGAATGAGATGACAACTTACTTGAATACCACTTGTCTTCATCCTTCTCTTCACGCCGCTGCCTGGAGAAAGTTGGTGGCGCAGAAGCGAATCCAACTTGCTGCTGCATGAAGCCTTGCGTGAAGCCAAGCACCCCAAAGGTCCTTGGCATCCTGCCGGCAACAGACTGTTCAGTCCTCAGAGAATATTCACTCAACTTCCTGCGGCAAATGTTTGGTAATGATGCAAAGCTCCTCGCCGAGACGGCATTGTGATTGACCACCGAGACCACGCACGGTGTTGCAACATTTTGCAGTCCTTTCTGCAGGTACAATCTTGACGACAGTTGAAACACCCGATAAATGACAGCCATGCTTCGCTTCCTTCTTTGATTCCGGCACTAACTTTGAGAGTTTTCTGTTCTGATGCGAGTTTGCTGAAGTATTTGTGTAATTTCTGGCTGTGTTTTCCTGAACCTGGTCAGTCCCACTTGGAGATTTTCTGGCGTCTGTGGAAGGATCCGTCTTCGCTCATCGTAGTATAAGTGTTCTTGCTGTTTTCAGTCGTTGCATTCATGTATGCCACGTAACCAACACACAGTGACAGCGAGATGACACCGGTAAGCATAACAAACAGGTTCTGAAAGAGAAAATTAAAAGCAAGCATTGACGGAATTTCATTCAATTGACATGCATTGTTTTTTGGTGTTTTTATTCCACAGAAGCTTCATACCCACTCAGAACTCTCAACGTTTTGCAACACGGTTTGTGTGCAGCACGTTCTGTGGCTTTCGTGCCGAAAATGAAAATCGCAAGATTTGCCTTGCCACCTCCGAAGACTCACCGGCTTTGCGTACAACTCAAAATTGACGGCTCGAAACACGCTGGTGGTTTTCACGTTTCTCAACCCTGGTTCCTTGAACTGTGGAAGTTTTTTGTCGGCGAAGGATGTCGACCCTTTCTCCGCAGATTTGTTGGTGTTCGCTTGATCTGGGACCTTTTCAGCACGAGTGCCTTTCATACTCTGGTGAAAACACCAAAAAGAATGGTTCTGAACGTTGCTTGTTTGCATTCTTGAGCGCTTGGCCGTCTTCTCACCCAATGGCCAGTCTGCAAAGTGGTCTTCAAGGATAGTGACAAGTCTCATGTTGATCGCCAGTCTTGCCAGAAGTGAAAACTCCCTCGTATTTCCAAAGGTGGAGTTGGCCACTCTCCAGTCCCAGAGTGGCAAACTCCCTTAGTTCACGAGAGATAGAAAGTGTTCACGAGTCACACGATACTGCAAAAAGCCACTGAGAACTTGGGGGTTCTGAAAACTTCAAGGAAGTGTCACACCAAAATCATGCTCGGATGTCCCGTAAACTTGTGGAAGAAAATGTTGTGGAACTGGACGGTGTTGAACACATAAATCGCCCGGGACGTTGCACGCTCATAAGCCACCAAATTAGGAATCGAATACCAATTTGTTTCCAACACCCAACCCTCACATTTCTCAGAGAACGCACCAACCGGCAGCAGGCACCTTCTGAAAATCGCACGTGCAGAGGTCACCTAGAACCGTGTATTATCGCTCACACGAAGGAGTCTGAAGGCGTTCTCATGCTTTGTCGAGTTGATTTTCGTGCTGAACATTACCGCTGCTTGCACAATGCAAGACACTGACATTTGGTTGCAAAGAATGAGAGAAGCAAAAGCACTATCTGGTCAAATCAAATCAAATTTCAGTCAGCCTGATGTCACATCTTACCTCACAGGTTGACACTGAAACTGCGGTATTTACATTTTTTGTGACGAAGCCCGGAAATTAGCCAACCAATTTTTTTCTCCCATGTTCTACCACTTGCACGTGTGACTTTTGAATAAATGATAAGTATTTCACTTTGTGCAGAAAATGATGACAAATGCTGACGGAGAAAATGCTGAATTTCTTGGCTGCGAGATTGATTCTCTACCGCATCTCTTGAGAAATCCCAATTTTGCACTGAACCGCAATAACAACCAATCAGCGTCGCTGAATTTCCCGCTGACCGATGCGTCCCGTTTTTGGAGGAAGACTTTTGGAAAACTTGATGTCAAGGAGGAAATTGCAGCGAGATTTACGTAAATCAAAGTGAAAATTACGTTGACAGTAAGTTTGGCTTGCACATACCATGCAATTGACGTCGTATACTCAAGACAAAGTTGTGTGTTTCGCTTCTGTGTGGGAACGCTTCAGTCGGCCACATTTCAAGATGGCTGAGAGATTGTGGATTTTGATCATTCGAAATCACTGCGCGCGTTTTCCCTTTCTGTGTCAGGCGATTGTCACCGATATAATATTGTGGAACTTGCTTGCCACGCGGAAAGCGTCCATCAACTTGACATTATTTGCTCTCAGCGTTGCTGAAATGATGTTTTTCAGGTCTGTCAATTGTTCGACATCGAGAGACAACTGTCACACAAGACCTCTCTTCAGAGTTAGACTCTAGTCTAGATCTACAGATCTAGACATCTGCCTGGAATCTGGTCGATTTCCACAAAGCTTACAGATCAAAATCGGGTCTTTCTGCAAACATTTTGAGGCCGGAGTGACATTCACAGTGAACATCTGCGAGTTTCCCAACCAAACTTCCTTTAGCTTGACCGACCCTGCTGCAGAGGCTGCTGCTGGACGTCTTGAATGGTTGACAGGACTCGTTTCCAGTCTCGATTGAATATCTTATGGTGACACTTTACATCTCATTTTGATGTTGAGATTCCAGGTTTCCCACTGTCTGGTCATGACACACGTATCGTGTCCAGCATCCGGACCTGGATCAAAATGTTGCACCCATTACCTTGCCACTTTCAGGGAAGATTTCTGGTTGTCGTACTCGCACACGAGACTGAACTCAAGCAGGATTGTCAAATTCCTTTTTTGCAGGTTCGAGTGCCACAGCACAAATGTGCAGAATCCAAAATACTGATTCACTTTCCTCAGAATGCCGACTCCTCTGTTCGTGCTTTCAGAACTCAGAAGCTGTTTGCATGTGAATAGCCTTCTTGGGACAACTTTCCGCGCAGTAAAAATAAGATGTTCCTTTCCCTTGCATTTCAGTCGGGTATGCCACGCATTGAGAAAGCGAAGACTGGCAAGAAAGTGTTGCGCGCAAGAAAGAAAGTGTCATACAGACCAGGCAGAAACAAGGTGACGCAAAGAGGGTGGCAGGAATTGGACAGCAGAGCTGCCTTGTCCCGCTTTGGAAAAGGCTCAAGCCGCACGAAAAGGAAGAAACTTCCAGATTTGACAACAAAACTGAGCAGCAGGCGGCAACGGCTTCCTGGACGTGGGACTAATAGAATTGAGCTTGACTGCAGATACCTCGCGCTTTTGGACAAAGGAAATTCTTTCGTGCGCCTTCGCGATATCAGCAGTAGGACTGTTCGCAACCAGCCCGTCCGTCAAGCTCAAGTTGACAGAAGTTCCACAAGAATTCTCTGTCCCATTCCTCTAAATGTAAGTCACTGTTACAGCTGCAGTTGTTTCTTGTTCTAATTTGGTTCTTTTTCTCTCAACGCATTTCAGATTTGAGGTAGTGGGAATGTGAAGTAATAAGCTCAATGAGTCAGCAGCCAGATGTGTGTAAAGCACCCCAAGACAACGAGGGGCCGGAAAAACGTGCTGATGTAGTCTCAGACAAAGTTGAAAGGAAGGGCGATGGTGAGGGTGAAGGCGCGGCGAGTAGGGGCGCTGCACTGGCCACGCCTCTTACGCCCGTGCGCCACGTTCTCCCACAAATCCCGACCATGTCTCACAGCCGATTGGCAGTCTCCAAGGCCAGCCGCAAGGTAGAAATCTATACAATACTACTTCAGTAGTACTGCACTTCATTAAATGTTTCACTCCACATTGGTACGCCTCACAAGTTTCTTGAGTGCTGGTTGTTTCTGAATGTTGTGGACTGGATGGATTTCATGTGCTCTGCTGTGTCGTTCACCTTTCGTTGCTCATGACCTCTCAGATTATCTACTTGCAACAAGATCAGTCAAGCAAAACTGATCGTTGCACCAAAGAAATCCAGTCGGTGTTATGTTCGGACGAAAAGTGTGAAATGGAATGGGGTGGTGCCAGTGGATTTTGGATGTCCAGGCTTTGGTTTACCTTTGTCGCTGCAACTGAAAATTTCGGATGTTCTTTTGCTTCGGATTTCTTTCGCTTGTTTGAGAGAGCATGCAGTTTTTTTTATTCGATCCTGTGTATTGGCGTTGCAAATGATCCTGGGAGAAAGTAACTTTTCAGTACTTTGTGTTCTTTGGTCAAGAAATTAGTTTTTGTCCTGGAGATAAAAAAAAAAAAAAGCGTACGTGAATGAATCAAATCAACATCGCTCAACTCGTTGACATGAAATGATCTCCAAGTTTCGTCTACCATTGTGCCACATTTGACAGAAACAGCCCAGAAGAGTGGGTCTCGTGTGATGTAAAGTTGGGAGACGCAGGCTTTCACGCAAGTGACTTCATCAGTTTTCGAGTTCGGTGTGCAGAGAATGAGTGAACCCGGCGACAGATCTCACCCCGGCTGCTTCTCATTGTGTTGCTTGCTGACCAGTGTCCATTTCATAAATCAGCAACTTGCTTCAGTATCGAAGTTTGCATTGAAGTCCAAACCCCATCACTGACTGTGGGAACTGGAATGATTTCTAAATGAGGTATTCTTCTCACAGGAAACGGTACCAAACTCCTCGTCACAGCTGCCGGTTCTCAACATCGTTCCTCAGGCTGAGTTGGAGAAACCCAAAGTGTTGAAGCCCAAAACTCCAGAAGAAGATCTTGTGAACCAGAGCGAAAACCCTGCGAAGCAGAGCGAAGATCCAGTACAAAAGTGTGAAGATCTCGTGGAAAAGAGTGAGGATATCGTGAAAAAGAGTGACGATCCTGCGAAACAGAGTGAAGATCCAGTGGTAAAAAGTGAAGATCTCGTGGGAAAGAATGCAGGTCCCTTGGAAAATAGTGAAGATGTGAAGGAGACTCGCGCAGTGGCGACTGACGGTGAGGTAAAACCTGCGGAAACCATCAAAAGTGAAGACTCGAAGGAAACTTCTCAGGCAGAGGAAACCACAAAGGAAGAGATAACACACAGCGATCAGGAGGCTGTGGACGAGAAAGTCCTCCCTGTTGAGGAACCCAGCCAGACAACAGAGGCAAGCAAACTACTCGCATTGCTTCTCATTGAAATGACTTCGGAAGAATGTGACAAAGAGAACAAGAAAGCTGCCTCCTGCACTTCTGCTTTGTTGAAACGCTATTTTGAAGATGTCAGAATGTTTCATTTTCAGAATGTCGCAGAGAAGACATCTCAAAATCGTTCTGTAGAGGAAAAGAAAACTCCGATCAAAACTAGAGATGCCTCGACAGACTCTGCAAATCCACCGGCTGAAATTCCAACTCCACCGTCCGAAGGTAGACGATGCTCTCAGACACGTGAATTCTTGATTGAATTCTTGACAGAACGTTGTTCCCGCTTTCATAAAAAGTCTGTTGGTCTGTTTAATGTGGTCGAGGCCACACACACAACACAAATGTGGTGTTGTAGATCCGTCACCAAAAGTCCTCGCCCAGCAGAAGTCTCCACAGAGCGGCTCGCCTCCGACGCCCATCAAACTGAGGATCAAGAGGAACACGGAGTCTGTTCTCACGTCCTCCGTCACGATCGGCGAGGAGGGGCAGGACGGGGCCAGCATCGAGGTGCACGGTCAGCAAGACGAGCAACCCAGCAGAAGTTCATCTGGCAGTTCCAAAAGGTATTCTCGAAAAGAATCTGAACAAAGAAAGTCCTTGTGGAGATCCCAGAACCAAGTGAGATCGTGAACGGCTAAACTTTGATTTCAGACAGGGAAAATCCAAAGCAGCGAAGAAAGTGTCTCGTCGATTGAGTTCGAAGCAGCAAGAACAAGTGGATTCGCCCGTCAAGGAAATAGCAGCCGAGGAGGAGGAAGCCATGCATACTGAGGTGGGCCTGTTTCCCTGGAGTTGCCTACCGTCAAGTTCGTTCGGAAATTCTCATGGTTGTCGGTCAGAACATTGACGCGTCAGTTTGGAGGCTCTGTTGGTGACTTTGACGTTCATGTTTGCATCACAATACCGTGCTATTTGTGCTACAGCCACCAATATCGATGGAACCGACCGAGGAAGCGTTGAAGGCTGCGACGATTGACCCGAATGTGGAACCCGAGTACAATGTCGGTGACATGCTCTGGGCGAAAGTCGGAGGACACCCGTTTTGGGCGTGCATGGTCTCCAGAGATCCTTTCGACCATTTGTACTGGAAGCAAAGAGGTGAGTACCTGGTGTCGAAAGATTTTGAATTGCCTGTTTACAGCAAAGGGGCAAACGTGGACTGCGGTAATCTGCGTCCCTATTTTGATGCGGTGGAACCGTTCCCCCAACCAACAAGAGGACTTTCGAACGTTTTTGTTTGGAAGTCGGAGGGCTTTCATGTTTGGTGGACACGGACTGTTCAGCGCACTGTGGCAACATTCTTGTTGTGATGCAGATCATTATGAGATACCTTACGGTTGTCACAAACTTGGTTTTCCAGAAAAGAAGAAGCCGTTTGGACCGCCGCAGATTTTCTTCATGTACCACGTGCAGTTCTTCGGAGAGGAGGCGGAGCGCGCCTGGGTGTCCGAGTCGGCGGTGATCCCTTACGAGGGCGTGAACGCCTTTCACGAGCTCTGCAGAGAAATGTCCGTCAAGACCAAGAGCAACAAAGCCAAGTGAGCTGACGCTTTGAAGCAAGAACACTCCACGTCGTTGGTGTCAGGGTGGAGACTTTGTCGCTTGATAAGACAACTTGCATCGGATGACGTTGGTGACAGATCTTGTTGAAAATCTAGGTACGAGATAAAGGGTGGACGGCGGCGTGCCTGGGACATTGCGGTCGTGAGCGCAGAGGACGCGTTCTCGCTGGACGTGGAGGAGCGCTGTGCGGCGTACACGTTCAACTACAGTCAGCTGTACAGCAAGCACAACATGGGCGTCAACCCGGCTCAAGACGCTGCTGCCTTACCCAACGGTGCCATCCAGCGCAAGCGCAAAGACGGAGACAGGGTAGGTGGAGGCCTTCCACGAAAACTTGCGCGCACATCGAGGCTCACCGCAGTGTTGTAAAAGTCTTGTTCCTTCTTGCAGGGTGACGAACTGTCGAAGCCACCCAAGAAGAAAAGGAAGGTGTCCTCTGTTCTCAGTGACACTGAAGATGCCCGATTCTCAGTATTCTGTCAAAAACGTCGCAAGTCCGTCCTCGACGACAATCCGAACTTGACGGACCTCGAGGTACATTGCTGAAGTCAACTTTGTGTGCGTGAGATTTGTTTGGCATTGGTGGTGCGATTCAAACGCAGTGGAAGTGAAACGACCAGGGTTCTTCAAAAAGTTTCGTCACGCTCAACTGATTGGTGGTGTCGACTGACGAAGATGTATCCAACCATTGTGACACTGTTCAGGTTCTTGTCCATGCGCAGACTACATTCCTTGCGCAATTCTTTTGTTGCAAACAAAGAATGCGCTCGTCTGTGTCCAATGGGTGCACATAACAGAACATGAAGTTTCCCACTGTGGTTTGGCACATCCTCGCAAATGAGACCCACTGACTCACCGTTTGTTTGGTCGCAAATCATCAGCAACTGAAATACGAGGGGGCTTTCCTTTCTGCCAGGAAGAATGTTGACCCCGCGCAACAGCCATTTAACACAGTTCCCTTTTTGTTCTCAATCAGAACAAAAGGACATTGTTCTGTTTGGCAACAACGTGTTGTGGCAAACAATAACAAATGGTCGCACTGTCAAAACACAGACAGTTCTGAGGATGTGTCAATGGACACCTTCAAAGTAGTTTCCCTGCAGGGCGGCACACTTCCTCCAGCGTGCAGGCCACTTCACCAGCATGCAGTCCTTGTACTCCTGGGATGTGATGACCGAGATTTGGTCGTCCACTGCCTGTTCCAAGTCATTCAGGTTGGCAAATCTGCGACCGCGGAGCCCCTTTTTGAGGCGTGGGAAGAACCAAAAGTCACTGGGGGCAAGGTCAGGGGAATAGGGAGGATGAGGCAACACTGTCCAGCCCAGATTCCGGAGATGTTGGAGTGTCAATCTGGCGGTATGGGCGGAGGCATTATCCATATGGATGAACATCCTTCCCCTGACTTGCCCCCTGGGTCCCCGGCAGTTCTGGAATGCGATGTCGAAGCGTGTGAAAATTTGCCTGAAGACAATTTGGTTGACAGTGACCGGCCTGCGCACGAACTCCCTGTAAATCAGTCCTTTGGCATCAAAGAATGAGACTAACATCACCTTGGAAGTACCAATGTTGCGCCTGGGCTTTTGAGGACGTGCTTCCATGCTCCTGAGCCACTCCCTTGATTGCTCCTTAGTTTCAGGATCGTAAGAATACACCCAGGATTCATCCATTGTCACTGCCACCTTGAACACACGGGCTTCCCTTTGCCTCAGGCATGTCCAAAAATCACATATTGTAACACGCCTTGCCAACTGAGCTTCAGTGAGTAGATAGGGCACATACTTGGCACAACGTTTCCTCAACTGTAAATCCTTGCGCAGAATCCTGGACACAGTGGTGATGGACAATCCTGTTGCAGCAGACAGGCGTGGCAGAGTCACCTGGCGGTCCTGTGTCACAATGTTCTCAACGCGCCTGATGTTGGCTTGGGATCTGCCTGTCTTAGGTTTTGGTCTCCGGTGCAAGTCTACAATTTGGGTCCTCCCACTCCGGAACTGGTCCATCCAATGGTACACTCTGGAATCACTCAGAACACTCTGCCCAAAGCACACAACAAGGGCTGCTTTAGTTTGGTCAAAGTTCCACCCCAACTTGGTGCCAAACCAGATGTACACACGTTGCGTGAGCTGTGGAGTGAGTCCGGTACAACGCTTCATAATTCCCTTAATGTGTCCACACTTTGACAGTGAAGGGCAGACTGGCAGACGGTCGACCTTGTTGTGCTGCGTGCAGGTGTAGTCAATTTGGGTCGCCAAAGAGTCGTCAAGACCGCGCGTTAATCATGTTGTTCCTGCCAGAAAGGAAAGCCCCCTCGTTATATGCATCAATCAGGTCATTGACCTGCTACACTCGGGCACATTGCAAACCGCACAACAGGTTGAAGGACTCAACGCTGCCGACAACGTCCGGGATCCCTGAACAGAAACATTTTCAGACGAGGTTCATATCGATTGATGGACACCGGTGTGTTTCTAGGTTGAAGACGAACTTCGGGAGCAGTGGAGTAAAATGCCAGTGGATGTCAAGCTCAAGTTTATTCCAATGGGGTCGGACGTCAAGCACGTGACTGGGCTCATGAAAGCAAAGACTCCTGAAGGTGAATTTGTCGCAGTTGCTGCTCATTGAAGTACTTTCCAGGAACACTGACCCAAAGATTGTGCACAAGAGAAACAGGGACATACAGTTCTGCTGCATTGCCTTTCACCAAATTTCCTGCAAGAACAAGTGCATTTGCATTTGTGCAGGGAAGAGGCGGCGCTCGCTGCGGCCCGTGCGGAAGTGTGCGCAGCCGGAGGCTGAGCGCGCCGAGGAAGAGGTCGAGTCGGAGCACGAGTCCGGCCAGAGACGCAGACGGGTCAGTCGAGTCGCGTCAGCCTGTCATTTCCGAAGTGATAGTCACCCAGTTGGACTTGGTTTGATTGAGGATCGGATCGTTTTTCAGTCTGTTCGGGCGCCGGAGCCGATGGAGGTGGACAGCGCGTCGGAGAGCGTCGCTTCTGGTGCCGCCGCCGAGAGCAAACCTCAGAAAGTGAAGAGGAAAAAATCACTGCTGGACAACGTTATCAACGAAGATACGGCCAGCGAAACTACTAGTCAAAGTGTGCGTTAATTTTCGTTTCGCTTTTGTGGTGGTGGCTGCAGCTGAGGACTCCAGATTTTTATTGACGAGTCAAATCATCGTCTTTGCTTTGCAGGGAGATGATTTTGCATCGAGAAACAAGAAGTATGACTTCACGGGATGTGATCCGATGGGAGATCTTCCCTTCGATTACCACCTGGAACTCCTGAAGCTGTCGGGATCAGGTGAGTTTGTGACGTGTTTGTTCACTTTGTACAGCAGTTCCGTCGTGATAGAAACCGGCCGTTTTGTCCTCGAGATTTCACTGTCCATTGAAGTATTGTTGGCGGCGTCATGACGCGCGTGTTGTATGTTCGCAAGGTCCGAAATCGAAGGAGTGCGTGTGCGTGAAATGTGAAGAGATTGGAACCGGGGCTCTGCTACAGTGTGAGGGTGCGTGCGAGGCCACGTTCCACCCGAGGTGCGCCGGGTTGTCCCGGAAACCGAGCGGTGCCTTCAGGTGCAAAGCCTGTCAAACAGGTAATAGTCTGACGTGCTTTGCAATATCTTGCCGAACTCTGCCGTGAGACAAAGAACAACGAAGGATGAAAGTGCGAATTCGCGGTTGTTGTTTGTTTTGCAGGCCAGCACGAGTGTTTTGTGTGTAAAAAGACGGACGGAGATGTGCGATTGTGCAGAGTCGCACACTGCGGGAAGTTCTACCACATGGACTGCATCTCGGGACATCCACAAGCGCGGATAGAAAACGACAGCATCTACTGTCCGCTGCATGTTTGCTGCACCTGCGTCAACGATAATCCCAAGAATCCAAAGTGTTCCAAAGGTACGGCATCAGCCCCACTTTGCTGCATGAAGAACTCTCGAGAGTACGATTTTTTTCTGGCATCCGCCCGTTGCAAAATTTTCACCAGGTATTGTCCCAACGGTGTTCGGTGTCGCACGTGTTGAAGTCTCTGAAAATGGCCGAGATTGCATCTTGGGCTTTTGTGGGATTACACCTCAACCGGTCGCGCTGGTGTTGGTTTTGCCGCGTATCCGTGTCAGTGGTTGTTGTGGACAGTTGCTTCACTGGGGCGCGTGGGGGTGAGGGGAACAACCCAGGTTGCTTTTCAGAATTTCCAAGAATCATGTTCTGGTGGTGGGGAATGCAGCTGATGTGTACTTACAAGTCTAGTGTACTCGCGGAGGTATTTTGTTTTCAATGGTTCAGTCAGGGGGGAAATCGTGTCGAGGCACAATTTGATTCCTTGGCAAGTTTCGGGTAGAACGGATCCGACTGCTGGTTTCAGGTCGCTTCTTCAAGTGCGTGCGCTGCCCGACGGCGTACCACGTAGGGGAGACGTGCATCGCTGCGGGCAGCATGGTCATAGAGGGGAGCGTCAGCATCGTGTGCAGCCAGCACTTCCAGCCCGTCAAGACAAACAACCACCACTCGCACATCAACGTCAGCTGGTGCTTCAATTGTTCCAAAGGTCAGTGATGGAGTGCCCGCCCGCTTCCCGCGTGTTTGAATGTTGATCACGAGTGCACCCATGATGACAGATGAAGAAATATGTGTCGCAATTGTGACACAAATGTTTTCTCTTCAAATTTGAGTCTTGTTCGTCTGACGTTCACTTGACATCCAAAACACGAACAAACTTTGTCGCCACGTTGAAATGCAGTTGATTGTGCGGTTTTGCTTCAGGCGGCACGTTGCTGTGCTGTGAAAGTTGTCCCGCTGCGTACCACGTCGACTGTCTCGGTCTCGAGTCCTTCCCCGAAGGCAGCTTTTTCTGCAAGGACTGCAAGACGGGACGGCGTCCGCTGTATGGCGACCTTGTGTGGGTGAAACTGGGCGGATACAGGTGCGTGGTTGAAACTTGGCGACTGAGCTCACCAGACTGATTGTTCTTGAACTGTTCCTCACCACTTTAGTTTTCCAAGTGTGGTGTGTTGTGCATGTGACGTGTTCTCACAGCCTGTTTCACTAACCCTGCATGTACCGGTGATGGAAACTGACTGACATGCTAACCCTGTTGTGTGCATACTTATCCTCTTGCTTCTGAGGTACATGGTAGCTTGAATTTCAATTAGAAAGTCTTGGCAAGCAAATCCCATGACAGTGAGTGAACTTGTTCTGCTTGTTCCACAGATGGTGGCCGGGAGAAATCTGTCACCACACAAACGTGCCTCTGAACATCCAGGAAAAGTCGCATCAGGTGGGAGAGTTTCCAGTCAGGTTCTTCGGCTCCCACGACTACTTTTGGACGCACCAGGGCAGGTATGTCGGATCTTTGTCCACTGCGATGTGCAACAACCAGTGACAAAACTGCGTCCTGTGTTGTGGAGGGAGTTCAGATTCGTGAAGCCCGTGATGCAAGACCCTTCATGTTGCGGTCCAAGACCAACAGAGCGACGCTGTGACTGTTTGGACCGCGGCGTTTGTCTGTGATAAGCTCCCAACTGTGATAGTTGTCTGTGATAAAACAACCTGTGATACCTCATCACGTGGGTCTGAGGCTTCGCCCCAAATCCAGGTGTTTGAATGTTGTAATCGATTGAGTTACAACACCCCTCCCAATATTTTGCAGGTTGTTTCCATTTCAAGAGGGAGACCTGAGCAGCAGGGAATGCAACAGCGGAACTTCAATAATGAAACAGTTCGCAAAAGGTCAGACAATGTTTGGATTGTCAAAAGCGCAATTTGTTCAGTTGTCACAAGTATCTGTACGTGGGTGTGGGTTTTGGCGCAGGTGTGCGGGAAGCTACGGCTGCCTTCAGAATGGTGCAGAAAGTGCGGGAGGTGAAGGCGGAGGCGGAAGAGAGAAGAGGCGCGAGTAAACCTCGACCCTTCAAGTACATCAAGGTGCGTGTGTCGCGTCTCTCGGGGCTTGTTTCTCTGGTCGGAGAGGAGGAGATGCTGGTGATGTGACCTGCAACATGCTCGACTCCATCGCGGGAACTGATTCCTGATTGTCCGCGTGGTGTCGTGTCTTTCAATCAAGTTTGTGATATGCACGTGTGATCTCACGCGGTTGTCTGTGATACGTTGTAACTGTGATACAATGAAGGTCTGAGGCATTTCCGGAAGTAAAACGAAAGTCTACGAAACCAATGTCACAACTTTTTTCATCAAGTTTGCGCTCGTTGCTCGCCAGGTCAACGTTCCGGTCGGCAACGTGGCAATTTACAAGCCGGACCTGTCAGCGATGCCCCGGTGCGACTGTCGGAAAGGCAGCACTCCACCGCCGTGCTCAGAACTCTCCAACTGCATGAATCGCATGCTCATGTACGAGTGTCACCAGCAACTCTGCCCCGCCAAGGACGAATGTGAGAACCAACGCTTTCAGAGACGCACCTACCCGGAGTTCAAAATCTTCCGCACCGCCTTTGGATGGGGATTGAAGTCTGTCGGAGACATAAAGAAGGTACTGTCAACTTGATTTCTGGGTCTCAAAATGACTTGGTGAACGTGACCCCGGCATTGCGGTCGGTTTTACCACGGCGTCATCGATGAAAAACAGATTTGAAGTGAAGGACGTACAAGTACGACTCAAACCAGCAAAAATGTTGGTCACTTCAGGGTCAGTTTGTGATCGAGTACGTCGGGGAGCTGATTGACGATGTGGAGTGCAAGAGGCGCCTGATCCAGCAGCACGCTGACGATGTGGACGACTTCTACATCCTCACGCTCGACAGAGGAAGGTGCGCATTCTTCTGCCAACAACTGCAGCACGTGCTGTGTCTTGGTCAAAGAGAATATTCTTCCAAACGGGGGTCGATTCACTGCAGATTTATTGACGCTGGGCCGAAGGGGAACAAGGCGCGGTTCATCAACCACAGCTGCGACCCCAACTGCGAGACGGTCAAGTGGAACGTGAACGGCGACGTTCGAGTCGGGCTGTTCGCGACGCGAGACATCACTGCAGGTGAGAAGGCGCTGTGCAGAAGTGTCGTCACAAGGGTTGCAGACAAATGTGCTTGTGCTGATCTCGGGTGGCGTTGTGTTGTACGTGTAGGAATGGACCTGTGTCTAAATCTCTTGCAGGGGATGAGTTGACGTTCAACTACAATCTCGACTGTCTTGGCAACGACAAGAAGAAATGTCAGTGTGGTGCACCAAACTGCAGTGGGTACCTTGGAGAGCCTCCAAAGGTTGGTTCGCTGGGACACCTTGCTCTCGAGCAGTTGCCAAACCCTGTTGAGAATGTTTCAGTTCCTTCGAAAGGGGACTGTTCCAAAACTCGGGACGGTTTGCTTGTATCGATCATGTTTGTAGAATTCTGATGGCAAAGTGAAGGACAAGAAGAGGAAGAAGAAAAAGTTGAAGAAGAAGCGGAACCGCGTGCACGAGGACGAGTGTTACCGCTGCGGCGAGGGCGGGGAGCTCGTCATGTGCGACCGGTCCTGGTGCCCGAAGGCCTTTCACCTCACCTGCCTCGGCCTCAGCAAGCCGCCCAACGGTGAGCGCACAGTGACCAAGTGGACAGCTGCGTGTTTGTGGTGTGTGGTGTGCAGCTGGACCAGATTTCAGAATCAAGTCCGGCACCCAGAAAATGTTTGCGTACCAAAATTTACAGCACGGTGTTTGTGTTGCAGGTAAATGGGAGTGTCCGTGGCATCACTGTGATGTTTGTGGGAAAAGTGCCATCATGCTTTGCTCCGAGTGTCCCAACTCGTTCTGCAAGCTCCACATCGAAGACAACATCTTCGACGTGGGTGAGTGTACAAAGTGCACCAGTGCCACTACATCGAGTCTTTGGTATTCTCGTCTTGTAGGTTGCGATACAGCAGTGCCCTCACACACTGCAGATCCACGTTTCGTTACCAGTTGTCGCAATAGGTGGGTTCGGCAAACAGAACGTAGAGCCGAAAACGTAAACTTCGTGTCAATTCTTGTCTCAGCTGTCGGCGACTCTGGCGGTGGGAAGCTGTTGTGTTCGGATCACGAGGAGCTGGCGGCGTTGGAGAGTTCTCGCATCCGCGCGCCCGAGATGCCGCCGCCGGGAGACCCGCGCTTCACGTCGTCGAGCGCGAGCTCCGCGTCCGCCGCGTCCACGCCGCGCGCAGAGTCGCAGAGCGAGGACGACGATGACGACGACTCCGCCGCAGAGAACCTCGTCATCGACGAGACGCGCGGCGCCGGCGACGCAGCTGCTCCCGAGAAGAGCGCGGCGCCGGCCGAAGCACCGGAAGCCGCGGACACTGACTCGAGGAGAGCCCGCAGCCACCGCTCTTCACACAGGCCAGATTCCGGGGACAGTGCTCCAGCTCACAGAAGTGCAAGACACAGGAAAAGTGATGTCGCCCAAGAACACGGTTCCAAGGAGAGCAACAACAACATCACAGAAAATCAAGTGTCGGAACAAGCAGCAAAGGATAACAAGTCCGGTGAAAGTGCCACCACGGAAGCCAATTCTTCCGCAAAAAGGAAAAGATCGACTGGAGGACAGAAGTCCAGGAAACATTCTGTGGGCTCTAGCAAAAAGAAAAAACGCCAAGCAAAAGACAGCAGTAAGACTGAGAACGGACAGTCGCAGGCTGCGCCGGACGGTGGCGCTGGCGAGAGCAACGCGTCGCAGGCAGCAGAGACCCGCACTCAGGACAATAGCACAGACGACGAGTTCGGCAACCTTGTTATCGACATTCCACAATAGCTCCAGTTCGTTTCTCTATTCATATTGCACTTCCGTTCAGGCAACACATTTGTATTTTGTGAAAGTCGGAGTTTTTGAGCCCGCGGTTCGCCGTTTCTGGTGTGTGTGCGTGCGTGCGTGCGTGTGTGTGTATACGTATGCGTGCACCAGTAACTTACTGGGGGAGGTGGAGGAGTCAACATTGAAAGTCAACATTGCTGGAAAAGTCAACATAACAAAATCTACAAGTTTCCCGTCAGCCATGTTGGTGTGGTGGAACCGCGGGCGTTCTTGGCGTCGCCTTTTTGTTTGGTTGTGTTGACGGTGCAGTCTGATCCCTCACGTTCTGAAGATTCGTCTCCAGTGCGCTTTCTTTCACGAAATGAAAGCCGTCTTTGTGCACGTTTTGGGCTACCTATTTTGGAGTGCCATGAGTTCGAAGCTTGTGATTGCGTCACCCCATACTTATTCAGTTGCTTCCGTTAGTTTCCCAGTCGAAGATTTTCGGACTACAGAGCCATGAAGGCGAAATCTTCATCATTTAATAAAATGAATCTGTCTGTACAATTATTTCAATGTGTACATTTTCAAGCTTTGTGAAGGCTCGCACACAAATGCATGCGGTGATTCGTTATTGTCTTGAGTTGTGTAAATATTTGTACAGGTTAAACATTTAAAGTTGACAAGAAATCTTGGAATGAACGTTGTGGCCTTGAGCAGCAGAGGGGTGATTGAAGACGAAGGTCAAGAGGCAAAGGCAGCGAATGCTGTTCTTTGTCCGACGCGTTTTTTTGCCCTGTCAACAGAGAACTGATTCCAGTTATTTTGTGGTCTTCACGCACAACTGCTCCCTGTCAATGTGGAAAGTTCACTGGAAGACTTGCCATTGCAGCGGTGTTGAAAATTTTCTTCCGGATTTGTGTCCTTTTCGCTTCAGTGACAAGATACAGTTGCTGCCACTGATAAGCCCACTGAAATCTCTGCAGGGTGTAGTGGTCGTTGGCAGGAACAGACGGTTTGTGGTTCACGTTTTGGCGTTTTATTGTTGTTGACAGGTGGCACGAAAGTTTTAAAGAACAGGTTACTTTGTAATCTCTTGGAATAAAAACTTCAATTGAAATTTAGCACTTGTACGTCGGGCGTTCATTTTGGTAGTGGAAGTCACCGTCGAAACATTTGGTGAGAGCATCATCAGGGGAAATGCACTGATGCCTCATCACTACCAATGCCTTCCATCAGAAACGTTGGTGAGGTTTTGGGTTGAAGGGAAACGACCTTCTGTGAGAAGGTCACCAGTGGAAAGCGCAAATTTTGCCCGGTCGTTGTGAGACCCAAGTGACCAATTCTTGTTTCAAAATGATTCGACAGATTTCTTACAACAAAACAAAGCTTTATTCGTGAAAGGACTGGTACATGTACGGAGCAATCGGTTGGTTACGCATGGAACAAGAATACGGCTGTTGTGTGCCTTGCAGTAACTGCACTTGTTTCAGTTGTACACAAGATGCTGCAGCCAGGTTTTGTTCAGGTGGAGCCTTGATTTGAACCATGACTTTTTTTGGAGTTTGCTCAACACTGTCAACAAGTTTGGTCACAGTTTTCATGCAACTTTTGCGTTTTTGCTGACGCACGTGAAGTGGGCAAGTCTCTTTCACGCAACAAGCACACGACAGACGTGTACTGTGTTTGTAACCAACGAAAATAACCAATATTGAGATGCACAAAAATGTGAACTGCTTTGCGATGAGTGTGGCTATCAGACAGGAAGAAACGTTTTCGTGTTCTGTTGATCTCACCACTCCTACGAATCATCCACAAGCGCACGGAAAGCTACACCTGGAGATCTGTACATGTGCGAACATCGCAAACAAAGGGCAGCCTACAAAGGATGAGCAGCTTTTCTGAGGTTAATTTCAATGATCACTTGCAGAACTGTATTCACAAGGGACTTCATGGCGTCTATTTGTACAGCGCAGGAGACGTGAGTGTAGAGAGGCTTGTTGGCTCTCTGTTGCTTCTTGAACTCCTCCTTGATGAACGATATACATTTCTCGGACGTTTCCGCACCTGCAGGACGAAGAAGAGAAACGTCACTCGTGACACATGTTGCAGAGAGCAGAGTGTCGAGAATGGGATTTCACGGCCAGTATTGTAGCAGACGTCTCAGGACAACAGCGGGACACAACATGGACAAGCCTGGATCATTTGTAGTTGTCTGACCCCAGCACCGAGTGTGTGGATCAGAACCGGTCCTGCATGTGAGCAGAAAGCGCAAAAAGTCCCCACACACCCCCGCCGTCAATTGACAAAACGTTTTTCATGGACCAACTTTGTTTGAAAATGTTGGAAAAGTTTTTGGCCACGAAATATGTGGAGAGCTGCGCGTCAGCGGGGTCAGCGTCCGTTTCCTGCGTCTTTGCAGCCCCAATCTCCGAGCGGTGCAACATGCTCGCAAAGACGCAGCAAACAGATATGCTGATCCTGTCGAGTTGAAACAACTGTTTTGCATTGGTTCAACTCTTTGTTGTCTCACTGATTCTTTTGATGTGAGGTTGTGCACAAAGCCAGGATTGCATGGATAAAAGTCGAGATGACCCAGGAAAAAGACATGATCAAACCGCCACATATTTCAATAATTCATGCTTCGCAGGCAGCTTTTCAAACGTTCCGATGGTGCTTGGAGGCGGAAAAAGGAAAAAAAGAAGACTGGAGTTTGACTCCATTACCTGAATAATTTGGGAAGCACTGTTTAATGGAATGCGATTTCAGCCTTTTCTCGAACAGGTCCTTTTTGTTAAGGAAGAGAATGAAGTCTGTGGTCTCCAGATATTGATTATGCGCCACTTCCCCGAATGTATTCAAGCTATCTTGCAGTGAGTTCTGAAAGAAATGGAAAGTTCTCTTTGAGACACGCAGCTGCTTGCTCCAAAGTGCATGCTTCTCTTGACGTGAACTGCACAAAGAGGGGCAGGAGTCGTCTGAACTCCAAAGGTGCTGGGCTTGCAATGAACCTTCATTGCCGCACACGTCACATCCAGATTCTCAAGGAATACACATCCTGCAGTGACGTTTGTTTTTTGATCATTGCACATGCTGCAGGAAAACTGTGTCAAGAGTCGACGTTTGCAAAGAAAGATCCCATGTTTTCTGTGTATGAAAGAATGTGTGTGTGCACGTACGAATTCAAACATACCAGGTGTCTGTCTTCTTCCAAACTTTCACAGTAACCGTTAAGAGAGACGAAGAAGATCACTGCGGTGACATTCTCGAAGAAGTGAATCCATTTCTTCCGTTGGCTTTTCTGGCCTGCGACGTCTATCACTCTGCATTGAAGAAGACCAGCTCGTTAGTCAACTTGACTTTCAAAGTACAGTGAATAATGCCAATTTATCGCTGAAAAGAAGATGTCTGCCTTTCGTCTCCTGCAATTTAAATTGTCGTGCATTCTGGACTCTGGTCTTCTCTGCTCATTGATTAGCTTCCCAGACTTGGGCATTCGATCGTGGACTGATCCGCCCTCAATTTTGGCAACGATCAGTTTTTGGTATCAGTTCAATAAGCATGGCTTCCGAAGGTTCTTGGGGCCCAACGCATTTGAAAACAATTGATCTCAAATTTGCGTTCCGGGGCGTCCACCTGTAGCTGAGTCCGTTGACGTTGAAGCGATGCTCCATGACCCCCAAAGTTGGTTTTCGGATGTATAGCACGTCCTGCAGGCTTGGAACATAGTCGTTTTCACTGAGACGCTCCACATTTTGCAGGAAACTGCAAGAAAAGCCCATTGTCTGTGGATTCTTTGAGTTTTGTGCACGCTTGTTTTCACAACTTTTGGTGAAGGCAATTGAATTGTCTTCGTCATAAACATTTGTTTTCTTGTCGCTTTTGTGTCAAAACACACGGACATTCGCGCATCCTTCCTCTTGGCTGGTTGAAATTAATTTGAGCTTGTTGACTTGCTGTTTTGTTTTTGACAAGTTTGTCGACATCTGCGAGCGTCTTACTATTCTTCGGCTGGAAGAAACCTGGAGACGAAATCTTCTCTTTGCTCGAAACATTTTTGTACACCCGCGTCTCTGAAGATTTCCAGCAACTGACTGGTGTTGTGCTTCAACTGAAAAGAGGGAGTTTCACTTGTGTTCGAGGAACCATCTTTGAAAGTGGGTCAAAGTGATGGTTTTGACTTTGGCTGGTGGTTTACTCGGCCTCCAGCGAAAAATGGTGTGCTTACTTTTCAAAAAGAAATCTGTTGTGTGAACAGACGTCTGTGTGTTTTGTTTGTGCTTGTTGACATTCGATGGCAAAGAAACATTCGCGTTGATGTCCAGTTTGCAAGGCGGACCAGGGATCCACACAATATGGCAACAAAGGACTCCCGTTTTGTTTTGTTTTTTCAGTCGACGACCACAAATATTTCCCTGGCCCAAACCAAGCCTCGTCGCTGGAGGGACGAGAGGCAGACGCACCTTGGAGTAGTCTGCGCTCTTGGAGTGCGCGGGTGACTGCTGCACGGTGGTGATGTCGGCGACGGAGAGACGCGACGCGGAGGCGCCGCCCGCGGGCGGGTGCTCCTTCGATATCACGTACAGGTGGTTACATTTGGGGAATCGCGCTGTGAAGTCTTCTGCCATCGTCTGTGAGTGGAATTAATGAATATAAAGTGCGTTTGCTTGGCAAAAATTTGCGCATTCAGTGCGTGCAGTCTTCACCATTCGACGTTTCTGCTGCTCTTGTGCTAGTTTGGGATATTGGTGTTGGTTGAAGAAGCATTTGTACTCGCAGTGGTGTCACTCGCGCGGAGTGTCATCATCATGCTTTGATATTTTGTAGCTGGGAGCAGAACGTTTATTTTCGCGCGACCTATCGCCCCGTTTCCTGATGCATTAATTCTGCGATACATCATCGGATTCAGTACTTTTACTGCAGCATTATCCCCGGTGATTCGGGCGGCAGATCTGTAGCTGAAATAATCGAGTGAGTAGGAATGTCGCTTGAGAACACTTTGTTGGATTTACACTTTCCAGTGTTTGTTGGCTTTGTGTAATCGCAACGCCTGCGGGTCTATTTTGTGTGCGAGTGCATGAGTCTCCTGTGGACTTGGATTTGGACACGGAACGTGCGCATGAGAGGACCTTTTTGAGAACTGTATTCTCTTTTTGCTCAGCAGCGTGCGTGAGTGCAAATGAACCTGTGCTATAGAGCAGAAAGATATCCACACCCAGACACTCAGCAGTTCGTCAAAACCAGAAGCAACTGCAAAACTCGAGCTGATTTGGGAAGGTTTTCAAGGGAAGAGGCAGTCAAGCAGCACACAGGCTTTTGAAACGCTCCTTGAGGAGTTATGTCAGAGGCTGTTTCCAGACCGAGCAAGTGTCTGAGGGGTTGTTGCAACTTTGCAGTGATGAGCCTTGACACAGGCGGACGCGAAGCTGTCACAGTCAAAAATTGGAAGCAACATCGCACGTCTCTTGCGGTAAAAATCACGGACCTAGAATACGTACAACGCATCGGACACCTACCTTGTGCTGTTCGTGATCAAAGTCTATGCCCAGGTGCTTCATGTTGTCGAGGAGAATATTGAGGGCGTCAGCCAAGTTCTCGTAGACATTGATGGTCAGTTTGCGCCTCTCGGGCTCGGGGAAACCGTCCCCTTTGTGCAGCCGAAGTTGCTTGATGAATGTGCTTTTGCCGGAGCTTGCACCTCCTGAAAAATATGACAGACTTGGATTTTGCAGATTCCAGACCGAGAGTGCAGTGTACACTCCAGATGTGAACGGTCCTTTTTGCTCTGTTGCTGCCCTGCATGGCTGGCAGCAGGCTTAGTCTTCTTTCGACAGCACGTTCACGTTTGCGGTACAAATGAGGAGGGGATTGGAAGGTCCCAGGAAAGATCAGACGACTGGTCTGTTGAGCACATTGGTGTTCGTTGCTGTTTGTCAACATGGGTTTTGCCTCATCTGCATGAACTTTTTCCTTTCGGTTTGAGGTGCATTATACAGGTGAACTTGTCTCAAGTTTTCTTTTGAGACCGACCCCAAAACTCCGAAAATCCATTCCCTCCTTCCTTGGGTTCTTCGCATTTTGGATGAAAACGACCAAATGCCATGACATTCGCAAAGTTTCTCCAGCTTTTCCGTTCAGTGTCGCAATTTGTGGGGAAAATCAAATTTTGTTTTGATAATATTTCCACCAGAAATGGGGGCATTATTAGATAAAAGCAAACACAATAAAAAGCCATGGGCTTGCAGGCAAATTGGATTTCCGAAGCATGCGGGTATTTGGTGTCCACTGTGTCAACGGATGAACGCGTCTTTTCAAATTTATTTTGAGTGAGACAAATCGCCTCCAATAGCTTGAAGCGCAAAACGTTTGCATTGATCTGTGAAGCTTTGAATGGAAACAAAAATGAACAATCCCCGAAAATGGACTTGAACATGACGGTCCGACACGCACAATCACAGCTACAGCACACTCGCATAGATCTAGCTGGCTGGCTGTGGGGCAACGCAAAGCGCACGCAGCATCTGGATAGAGTCTCTTCAAAACCAATATATTCCAGATCCTATCAGAGATCAAGGTTTGCTGACGCATCTAGACTTTGCATTCCTTGTGAAGCTTTTGGTATTTTTTGGGGCAGACTGGCCCACGGCACAACGGAGATCCAAAGGGACTGGTTTAGGGCCAGACACGGAGCAAAGTGAATATGTTTGGACGCGAAAAAGCGTGCACATGGTTGCGTACACAACATGCAGCGTTGTTGCAAGGGGCTACACTCGTAAAAAGTCCTGGGAACAAAAGTGCCGCAGTGCAAGTCGGGCCTTGCAGCGTTGGACACCAATGTGCGTGAGATCCCAGCATTGTGACCACAAATGGATTCGGAAGACTCTTGCTTTGTGGAGACAAGGAATCTAGAGACCGGCTGCAAAGGCTCGGACTTTCAGGTCAATAGCGAGGCGCACATGGTGTTCAATTAAGTGTCACTTTACCACTTTGCGGGGAAGAGGTACACCGGGGCTAACCTGACTGCAGACAGCCTCTGTGGATTGGAAATCGGAAGGAGATCCATTTATCACAGCTTTGGAAGTTGGTGTCGTGTTTGAGATTCTGCCAAAACACGATTTGAATGAACCCAAAACAAGAGGAGAGCCACCTTTGCAGGTCCAACTGTGGAACATTCTTGTACATCAGAGACGCAAAGAAGGTTCCATTTGGACTCACGAGAACTTCGACATGGCCATTTAAATCTGGTCTTCCACCTCAGATGGAAAAGCAATTAGTTCCAGACATTCCAAAGCGCCGCGTGTCCTTTGATCCACTGCCAGGCTGATTGTACCCCGACAGCATGCAACGAGCACTTTGAAGCAACACGAAAAGACAACTTTGAGCCAGGCGCGCTAAATTGTTTTACCCAGGATGAGGAGCTGGATTTCGTTGTGCCTCCGTTGTCGGTCCTCGTCGATCTGCTGGTCGATACTCTTGCTGCGCGCCAGGGCGCCTCTCTTCCCGTGTGACATGTCCTCAACCTGCAACCAGAAAAAATTCTGTGTTCCACGCATGTGCTGGGGCGATACCAGTGATTGTTTCACACCACTGTTGATTCCAAATGCCAGGTTCGCTCGTCGGTCGTCTTGTGGGATGTCGACTGCTTTGTGCCTGCTCACTGTGATTGTTGTTGCACCGAAGGTACAACTTTTTGAGACGTCGAGTGGTTCTCGACATTCAAGTTTGTGTCATCAAATTTGGCCTCTGTCCCTCCGTTGCTCAGACTCACTGGTGCTCCTCAGAACCGTGGGATGAGTCTGATGTACGAGAAAACAGTGGGTCCGAGAAACACTGTGGGTCACAAGCACCTGACGTACTCGCACAACACGCCATTCCCAAGGTCTCTGGTTTGGGCTATTTCTCAACATTTCAATGTTCAAGACCAACAGTTTGTCCAACGTGGCCAGGTTTTTGCTTGCAAAGTGTTGGGAAGGATAGGTATTGACAAATCTCGCTGACGTGACTTGTTTTTGCTTGCACCAAGGACAGCTGTTGGGCGATGACACAGAAATTATTGACATGTCAAAGGGCCATTTGGAGGTGTGCCCAAACAAACGCTGTCCGAAGTCAAGTAGAATGGCGATGGCCTGTTCCTCTGCATCCCAGGAGCAAAGTAACCTTGTTGTGCTCCCCATTCACCGCGCTGCCGTAAAAGCTCTATTAACTGTCGGAGGCAGTTTCTTTCTGTGAATTGATCCGGTTCTTATCTACAGAACTGTTGCGTTCCCAGCAGCATGCTTCCTGATGGTTCGTCTGGCCTAAAATGTAGATGCTCACGTTTTCCATAAAACCTGGGGCTGCAACCAGCTTGGACTTTACGGACCCACTGAAAAAGCCAAGATAACGTCCCGATTTGAGCTATACGGCTCTGCAATCGATCCAGCACTCAAATACCATTTTCGGTGTCGTGGAAGAAATCATACGAGCCACGGTGTCGAAGCAATCTGAAATCTATCAGTGGCATGAATTATGACATTGAACATTCCCCACCACCGCAGATCCAACACTGACGGTGATCTGTTGTTCTGCCCCTGCCCTTCGAAAACTGTTCAATTTAAATCCGGGAACAAGTGTCAGCTGCAGAGGTCTACAAACGCTCGGAGTATCTTTCTGCAGTTATGCGACGTTTCAATTCGAAAAGAAAATCATGTGTGCACCTTTGTTGCACAAATGTATTCAAGGTTGAGCGCACAAAAGGGCATTTATCAAGCGAGGGACTCACTGAGCTATCGGAAACCCAATGATTTACGCCGACATCAGAAACGAGCAGAAGCTGCCTGCGCGTCCGCTGTCCGCAGATTATGAAATTGAAGACAGATCTTTCGTGAGGTAAAACAGTTTTTGTCTGTACTCCAATTGAGGTTGTTTCGTTGAGGTTGTCTTGCATGGCAAAAACTGTTTTATGCGTGGTTGTCCAGCATCACAGGTAATCTGACGGACCAAATCACTGAACCGGATCTTTGGCGGATTATGAACCTGAGGTCACCATGCAATCAAAAGATTTCCAGTTTCAGTTTCTCGAGGCAGACTAATTGTTGATGTTGAAACCTTGTAGGACTGCATCTGTCTTCCTGGAATGTTTTTGATAACGCATCTCGTGCCTACCAACAGAATCAATAGAAATCCATCGGTCAGAGACATCCGCTTCTCGATTCTCACAAAAAAACTGTTATCAAATTGGACACAAAGCTTTTACTTTGGAATTGAGTGACATCATTCTGAAACCCACTGAAAATGATTTCCAGTGACTGACTTGTTCTGATCGAAATTCGACTGTTGAGATTGTACGAATCATACATCAGTGAAACTTCACAAAACATGGGACCGATTCAGCCAGGAGACAACGCACACTTTCGCTGAGTGCGTGAACCCCTGAGAGCTGTGGAGGAATTGTAGAGAAATGAATGTGAAACATGCTTCACATTCATAGAAACTTCCTGTGTTGCGTGTCTCTGCAAGCAACTTTTCGATGCCATGCGGCGAATGGAGAGGCTTTGAAATTGCAATGCATCACGAGGCCCTGGCAGCCAAGGCTGGAAGAATAAATCATCTCCAAGTCGAGGCAATGTCGTTCAGCCAAATGGAGCTCATGTCGCACGCATTGTGAAAAACTTTGCCTCTGATGTTCTTGATGCAGTTTGTGAAGAAACTGCCAAGAGTTCTTGATCCTGTTGGGACTTCTGCTGTTTGGAGGGACACCCAAGACAGTCTTTGGCCACACCACACGTGCACGTCAAGCTTCGCTTCCACAATGGTGAAAGTAAACTGCCTCTGCACGTGAGTTGGAAAGGGTTGCTTTGCTTGCCAGTTGTTTTCAAAATCTTTCTTGCAGATCCACCTTGATGTTCTTTGCAAGGATATCTGTTTTTGACCAAATGTAAAAAGAGTTTTGATCCTTTTTGTATCTTGGCGAACAAGGCTTTCGAGTCACCTAAATTGCAAATTGTATTCTAGCTTTCGCACGAGAATGTAGACAAGTCGAATGCTGTTGAAAACCAGGCATTTCTCAGTTCTTGTACTCACTCCAGCTTGGAGTGATAATTTTGCCACTCCAGAGCCCGTGCTTGATGTCGTTAGAATTGCTGTGGCAAGGATGAAAAAAACAAACTTGTTTCATTACTAACAGCTAATGCAAGAGGACTTGTGAAGGAGAGTAGTGTTTTCAGTGAACAAGTTATTGGCTTGCTGCAAAGCGTCCGTAATGCAGACTGCAAATGTCAAGTGTGTGGACACCAGCTAATGCAGATGGGGAAGGGAACGGAACCAGATTAATGACTTCAGAAATGTTCCTGCCAAATTGAGTAAAGCTGTGTGCATCTGACCATGATGCGATTCATTGACCAATCAATTCGACCTTTGTCGTGACTTTCCATTCTGGTGAGTCCAGATTCTCGGTGTCCCACATTCGCGTGAGGTCTTCTTTCAGGTGATGGCGAAGACTTCCTGACACGTACGGTCCATGAACATCATAGAACCGCTGCCGGTTGCCAACGGTACCAATGGGGAACTTCGTCCGTGTTTTCAGGAACCAGACCCAAAACGGTCCAGTTGAACCAGACCAGTGCAACCAGACCAATACAACCACACCAGTACAACCAGATCGGTGCAACAAGTGCAACCAAACGAGAGCACAACTAAACTGGCACAGCCAGTTCCAGCTCCACTGGTATGGTTGAACTGGTTTGGTGGCACTGGTCTGGAAACCTGGGGGAGTCACTGGTCTGGTTGTGCCTGTCCACTGGTCCAGTAGATCCATGCTGGTCTGGTTCCTCTGGTCTGGTTCTGCTGTTATGGTTCCACTCATCCAGTTCCATTGGTCCAGTTGAGCTGGTCAGCGCTGCTCCAGTTGCACTGGCTCAGTTGTACCAGTCCAGTAACACTGATCTTGTTGTGCAACCGGACCAACGCAAAGACCTGCGAAAGGCCAGCGGAACATTCTGCCTTTAAATTGGACGATTCTAGCTTCCTCTTTTTGACAGAAATTGAGGCTTGTTGACCCAGTTCGTGTCTCGCAGCTTCCAAAATTTGTTTGTGTCCAGTTCAGTCCAGCAATCGGAAACAGTTCCTGTCCAGGACCCAAACCCTACGAGTGAGCACTCGGAAATGAGAACAAATTTCACAACCAGCACCTCCAAACAGTTAGTTGAAGACAAGGAATGGACTCGAGCAAAGTTTACGCTCAACAACCCCAAAATGGTTTTCTTTCCACCACTAAAAAGTTGAAACTTTCGTTTCCTCGCTCACTTCTTTGCGGTTTATTCAATGCCTCAGCTTTTGAGAATGACAGACCGATCTGCTCTCTTGCACGCACTCAAGCTGCAGGCATACTCAAAGATCTACCTGGTCAAATTAGACTTCCAGCAGAGAAGCTGCAATTCCACAAGTCTGGTGCCTCATTTCAAAAAAATAGACTGTTGCAGGTGAAGACTTTGATTATTTTTTGTTGACATATATGTGTGTCAAGGTGTATGCGATGAAATGCCCGGAACCCGACCCTGGTCAAAAAGTTGTTGGCATCTTTTCTGTGCGCTGTAAATTGTTCATTTTTTTCTGAAAATCTTATAAGTGCCAGTTGCCTCAATCCTGGATCTGTCGGAGGGCATGGCAGAATCTGGTGTTGGTCACTAACAGTTGAAATCCCACAGAACCGTTCCAATTTAGGGACCAAGGATGATAGAAATCTTATCGCGACTCTGATGTTGCGTGAACAAACTACCAGCATCAGAATATCGTGCCCAGAATGGCTCAGACATGCAGGAATGTTTCCCTTCAGCTTTCCAGCATGGTCCTTGTGGGAAGATCAGAACGAGAAGCTGTCGTCAGAACTTCCTATACGAGCAAAAAAATTCTTCCTCATGCCAAAGTCAACATTCCCTCGGGAACACGACATGTTCTTGTGGAGCGCCGCATGTCTGTGCGAGGTCTCCACTCGGAGCTGCGAGGCTGTCGCCATCATTAGATCCAAAAAGTGCAGTTGGCGATATTATTCATTTTACACACTTTCACCTCCTTTGCAAAAACAGAATGTCCACAGACATCAACCTCTGTAGGCACGACCAGTGAAGAAGCAGATACTGATGTGAACACCTGCATCAAATTCATTCTCTTCACGTTCTCAAATGGCCTTTTCTGCTGACCGGATAGTTTCTGCAAAATGGCCCGGTTACACACATGCGTCTGTATTTCGTCCCCGTGTCTCCGCTGGGGACAATGTGCTGCTGTGTTTACGAGAAAAACATGACAGAAGTGACCCCGGCGAGCCATGGGGAAGGAAAACTGACCGGAAAATACTTTGCTTTGACTTGAACACAACTGGAAAGACGAGCTTCGGAGTTACGACCTGGTGTCAGTTGCCGACTGTTCTCCTGTTGGCGCGGGGTCGGGAGATCAAGTCCATAAAAACGTGCCTGTCGTAGGCACCGACCGTATTTGCAGCCCAACATTCATCATTGGGCAAATAAACGCCTGCGGATCGGAACACGAATTGCCCCGTGTTGTCATTTATACTGGAACCTGCTCAGTTCGTGATTTCCTGTTTGCTCTCTGCAAATATTTGTCCAGTTGTGAGATTTTCTGTGATGTTGCGCAAATCACACGCGATTGCGGTTTTCTCCTTGTGAAGCGACGATTTGCAGAAGGCAGATGTCATTCTGGTTGGATCCTTTCAGTGCTCACAGCAAATGGACCAGACAAGGCAACATCACGTTGGCAGAACCGTTTTGGAAGAATCATGAGAGACACTGACGCGAACGGAAGTTTATACGTGGATATTTATTGCCTGCGACACGTATGTTTGATAGAAAAGTGGCTTTGTTGGTTGGTTTCAGCTCCAACTGACCGGAGTGATGAAGTGCCTGGATGTCCAGACATGTGCATGTCTCACACATTGTTATGTCTTTGTTTTCCTCGCCTCCAACCACAACAGTTGGCTTCAGCTTGAGAGTGGCAAGAGGGCAAGAGCGCTGGTGACATTTCTTCACTTGAGACTGTCGCAAGAGGTGAGTGCGGAGAAGCATCAAAGCCAAAGTGCAAGCTTGCAGAGTTCATCGGATGAACAGCAAGTTCAACAACCACTTTTTAGCAGCCTGCACACGAGGCGTGGGTGGATTTTTCCATTTATGGCCTGCAACGAGTGGCAGCTGCAGTGAATGTCTGCCGATATGAAAGACGTATTCAACCGGGACATGTGACTTAACCAACTGATTGCGTCCAATTCCAGTCCATTCATTCGAGACCCATTCCCCCAGATTCCTTCACATCAACTTGCGGTTCCCGTTGTCAACCTCTCCAGCTCAAATCAATGTCGAGTTCAACGGAGCCTGGGAAACAATGCTGCGGAAGTTTCTGTGGCTTTCGTCGTCGTTTGACGAGCGACTGTGAACCAAACAGCACAGATAGATTGCAGTTTTCCAGAAGGAATCCACGTGTTACTCGTATGGATGTTTTTTCGACAGTTTTCCCAGGGCAGGATGACACCTTTCTGCCATCAATAAATTCTTGGGAACATGACTTCAACAGCTGCAGTAATAGACCCGTGAGCACAGCCGATGGTTTCGGCAGATTATGAATAAATTTGTCGATGCCTCTGAACGTGTGTGTTCATTCGTGAAACAAAATTTTGAACAATTGAAGCCTGTGGAAGTCCCTCGTAACCAAGCCGGTTAAGTCAGTGTTGCTGTTTGTGGAAAAAAGGCACAATTTTTTCTTGGCTTTGGTGACTGAAAACTCGAAACAAGTGGATTTGTTTCAATCCACAATGACTTGTCCATCCTCCACGAGAAAGAACAACGGCAACACTGGGCTGTATTCGTGCAACAATATGTCCATCTTCTGGCTCGAGGAACAACCACTGCTGAGTCCCTGCTGTCGTGTTGCGCGCGAGTCAAGACGATTCCCGAAACATGTCTGACTGTTTCTTCTGCCAGTTTACGCCGTCATCAGACGTACCGGTATGTTTGATGCTGGAGTACGTAGATTCTCCACTGGGCAGACACCCGAACTATGACTTTGATTCTGGTCAGACATATCGTTTTAGCAGCACCCAATGTATTCAAAATTAGACCAAGTCAGAAAAAAGTTGTGCGTACGAGTACAGACTGGACATTGATGCTTGTGTCATGTTCAAAACCTGCAGACAGCAAGCAACTGTATCTTTCCACAGTCAACTTGCAAGCAATGTTCAGAGAGTTGCGTGATTCCGCAGTTGGTTTGCGTTCGGCTGAATAAAGTGGTTCGAAATGTTTGCCAAAGCTTCAAGTGACCGCAGAAGTAAATTTATTCTGTTTAATTCAGGACGGTCTCTCGTAAAGCAATGTTGAAAACCGTCGACACATTTGCTTTACTTCGAAGGATAAATCTCCAACCTTTCTCCACTGTGAGCCAGGCCCAAGACACATGTGTGCAGTCTCCACCGTACTTCACTCGAAGACACGCAATTGATTCTTTCAACTTCTGATAGACCCTTTCTCGACTGAAATGACCACGACCGCAAATTCAACGGTTGAGGTTGAAAGAAGTTTGGCCGCTGCGGCGACCCATCCTCATCGATTAATTCCAGGGGCCGGACAGAAGGAATCGATTCCAATAGCCAACGACTCCGAATTAAGCTTCAGATCCATCTTCAACAGTTCAGCACAGTGTGTACTGGTGGCTTGATATTCTACATGCGCAAGTATTTGTCTTAGACACCTCAAGAACTCCAGCAAATTGCGTCGGCAATTCCTCCAGGTCTGTGAAAAAGTAATCTGAGACGTAACTCAATCTGGGTCGTATCTTCTGGGGCCCGCTTTACTCCGTGTCCAGCCGACAAATCTAATTGCGGCCAATTACATCAAGAGACTCACAGCGAGAATCCGCACATGCACCAAAGTTGGCTTTCTCTTCAGCATCTCCGAGAAAGGACAATGTCTCAAAAGACACACAACAACAGGAGGCGAGAAACATTCGCATACGTGCAGGTTGTGACGACCTGATTCGAGGAAAATTCTTGTGTACCCACTACACGCACTTTTTGAACAGGGTTCCTTCATCTTGTCGTCACGTACAGCACGCACTTCACAACATGTTGCAGTTGTTGATTGAAATGACTGTCAATCCCAAGCTGTCCACCAAGTCAACAAGTGAAAAAATTTCCGTCATGGCCACCACGTGCTGGGCATTTAGTTGATTCAGCTCGACAAATCAAAATCAAAGATCCGAACGAGCTGATGTGCTTTCGCCGACGGTGACATGGCAGTCGTCACCATGATCTTTTGTGCGCTGCTCAAAAAGAAGCTTCATTGATCAAAGGAAAATCACGTGAACAGAATCCATCGCTTGTTTCCGTTGTGGGTTTGGTTCAGTTCAGTCGGAAAATATCTGCACACTGAGTTTCCAATGTTGACATGATCAGATGTAGACATCGTCAGCATTGAGGTTGGCTGTCTCATTTTCTGCCAAATTGCACACCATATCGGGAAAGCACGTGTTGATATTATCGAATAGAACTGATGTTGAGAATGCAAGAACATTGTTCACCTTCGGTATTTGTGTAAACAAGGGCACAATGGAACCATCCTGTACTTTGCCTGGAGTTGCTTCAAAGAATAAAAAACAGCGCCAAAAATAGATGCGGCGCAAATGTACATTCAAATGTTCACAGTCTCGTCGACAGACAGAGAACTGAAAACTTCAAACTGATACTGACAGCCTCAAATCGTGTGCATTTCAATCCTTCCACACCAAGGAAATCTGAAGAGCTCACGGTTGCGTGAAACAACATCTGACTCTCACCAGGGATGGAAAATCATCCACACATGGCTGCAGCCAACTTTCATGGTCGAAGCATTGTGCATTTTATACGGAACAAAGGCCCAAAGCACGTGTTCAACCAGACAAAAAGAGTAATTTCATCAGGCGCAGAGCAGAACTGAATTGATCGTGCTTCTTAAAATTTGAGATCTCCTGGTTGGAACACAGAACCCCTTGGAGGAAGCTCCCCTTTTCTTATGTGATCACAAATGCCAGAAGCTGACATATTTAAGATCTGGATGTCAGGTGAACCATGGTTATTTTGCACACAACTCTGCTATCTTGACAGAAAACAAAAACAAGAGTTCACTTCGGTTTCTTCGCTGTTCACGATCACGTGAAGATAGTTCTGGCACTTGGTGCCCAATTATCATTTCCGTGTTGTAATCTCTTCACAACAAAACTCACAAAGCGAACAAAGAAGGCCCAGCCAGTTGTCCTTCCAAAGATGACGCCGTGTTGCAGCTGTGTTGTGTCTCAGCCTTCGTGCTCTCAAGGTCCCGTGAACACATAGAACTCATGAATTCACCAGAGTCAGCGTCTTTGTAACCTTCTTGTGTCACAAGAATGTGCAGCTCAATGTTCACTTCCCTTTGACATCCCGGAAAACATTGGAAATAGACGGGGAATCAGCCATGCACCACTCACCGACAAAGAATGTTGCTTCCTGTACGCCATTGCGCTCAACTTCTTCAAGATCCAGTAAGCATGAAGCAATCTTCGGAACCCCTTTTAAGTAAATTGTATCTTTTGATGACTAATTTCCATTACGTCTTTCAGTGAGACGTGGATGAATGAAGCCACAAAACAACTTGTAGCTCGCGACCAACAGTGGGGGACCTTGTGGAGTGCTTTTCGTGTGCAGCAAATTTTCGATAGATTTATGAATCCTTCCTGAGAAGCAATGAAGCTGCTTGAAATCAGGACTTGCACCCCTGCTCAAGTGTTTCCCCTCTGAAGCACATCTCAAGAAGAAACGAACGCAACCAGACATAAATTTGATCTCACCAAGCTGTTCGGGATTTGTTTGATGTTTATTCATGGAAAGAACATCCAGATAAAATTGTTCCCTGGGAACATTTTGTCGTGTCACATTTAGTTGTGTTTTGTTTGCTGTGATGGCTTTTGTGGCTCTGAGGCTCAACACATGGTGTTGTGGAAATTCGTTCTGCTGCCAAGTTGACTCCATATTTTGAGTGAGGTGCTCTGCAAGCGTCTGGGGTCTTCCACACAGCTCAGCAGATCAAATGTGAACCTGTTTTCAAGCACCTGACTCAGTGTCAAATGTACGAAAGTACACCACGGGCGAAGAGGGAAACAGAGGCCAACATGTGCTGGTGTTGAGTCCACTTTGTGTGCTGGGACTGAACACATCACTGCAGGAAACACACTTGCATACACGCACCATTGGCGGTTCCTCCCGCACTGTCTTTTTCACACGCTAGAGAACATCAATATCTATCGACCGGAAGCTTGCAGTCTTCCTTGGGCAACTCTACCATTGTCTTGTTTGTGTTCAAACACTGTCTCCAGGAAAACACAGAGATGTGATGAATAGACTCAATTGAATTTCAAGCCTGCAATTCAGAGCCCATGAAAATTCAAACACTGCAATCAATGTCAAGAGAGACGATGGCATCAGAGTCAAATTTCTTGTGAAACACAAAATCACTTGATGCCATGGCACGTGCGTAGAACTAATCTTTTGTCTCGTTTTGATGAACAAACAAGTGTTTTTGTTCAGCAAACACCATCTTTCATTCCACAGCTGAACAGTTGTGGGACTTTTGTGCACTTCACTTTCACAACACCGGTTCTTATGGGAGTGAATTCAGTTGCAGCTTGCCAAGAGTAACTGACAGGACTTTCAATTGGAATTTGTCCTCAATGACTCAACGTTTCGTTGTGGAAAATTGATGTGAAATCGTGTTGGACATCAGAACGTCTTGTTCGCCGCGGAAACGAAAAATCACAAGGAAATATCTCCCTTCCGTAGAAACTTACCGTGAGCGAATTCTGCTTTTTGTACGCCATGTTTGTGAACGAGTATTTCCGCGCGAAACGTTTGAGTTGTCTGGAATGATTCGTTGTTTTTTTCTCACATAAAACTTAATTAATCACGTGCATAAATAACATCCGTTTTTTGTCAGAGCGTGGTTCGCCGCGGAGATTGTTTCACACTGCCACCGCCAGAAGGAATATGTCCAAAACGATGCAGCTTTATAGCCAAGCTGATGACTTCTGCAGCATACATTTATCTCTGCAACTTCTTGCGACAGGAAAACCACAAGCCCAACACCCAACTATCCTTGGAGTACGGATACTCTGAGCCAGGCCTTCTTCTGTTTTCATTAGCGAAAAGCAAGAATTGAGGTGAAACTTGCAGGTATTGAGATTGTTTGATCGTTTTCTTTGCTCTCCATTCCCAAAACACCTTTTTTCACTGCAAGCATCGTACAGAACACGGCAAAGAAGCTCAATTTCATATTCCCAAGGAAGATGTCAAAAATCACCCAAAAATTGCGCCGGAAAGCATGTCTTTGGAGGCGTCTTCCCCTTGTGCATTAAACACCAAACGGAGTCAGAGACTTCTGTGGTAAACTTCAACAAAGGGCAATGCTGTCTTTTGTGTGAACGCGTTGACAGAGACACACATTTGGACTGGGAAGGGACAGATTTGAAGAAATAGAATTTACGTCTGTTTCTGTGGTGATAAAAAGTTTCTCTCTGACGAACAGTGACTTTCGGTCCTCAATCTTATTGCTCGCTTCAGGAGGTGGAGCTTGAGCTTCTCCGTCGTGACCTTGGAGCTGAGCAAATAAGCTTCGTTTGGTGGAAACACAGCCCATTACGGCCAAACCCACTGCAACTAAGACCATTACTCCTAATGGACTTTTCACAAACATTTTGGAATCAAGCATTGCTGTACCCAAACAGAAATGTTCGGGGCAAAGAGCAACTATGCCCAATCATTTCAGTACTTATCCGCTTTTGTCAATTTAATTTTTTTGTGAACTGAGGTTGAACGAATCTTCTGATTGGTGCTACTGGAACACGACGTCATCGTGGTCATAAAGAACCTCTCCACATGCGAAAAGTCATAACAACAAGGAGAAAGAGTGAAGCATCGATGCCAGCTGTTCGTCAGTGCAAAATATGCTGTCCCTTTTTGGTCACATGTGAACTGCCGAAGAAAATGAGCGAAATACTTTGCACTCTCCAGCGCTTCAAGAGAGGAGAGGTGGCCGCCGGGCGCCAAGGTCCTGGATCCACTGCACACAATCCTCCCTGCAGAATTATTGTTCAACAAGATGTTTTGGTTGAAGTAAAAGGCACTGGATCTTGGGTGGATCCTGGACCCAGGCATGGACCTGTCCCTAGACTTGGGCTTGTTCCCGGACCTGTTCCTTGGCCTGTTCCTGGGCCTGGGCCTGGGCCTGGGCCTGGGCCTGGGCTGTTCCCGGATGTGTTCCTTGGCCTGTTCCTGACCTGGGCTTGGGCCTTGGGCCTGGGCCCCTTGACACTCGGGCTAAAGGAACAAATTCACTGCAAGTTGCGCAGATCTCCTTGCTTTCAAGTGGCATTTTGTTTTTCAAGGCTTGGACCCCTGACCTCAACACCAGAAGCGCCCAGGGAGCCATTCGAAGGATTAGCGGGTGAAAAGGACGTTTTGGGGCAAGCAACAACAAAATTGAAAGCAAGACACTGGAAATGCAACCACTGCAAACCTATGGCCAACATCTGCGTTTGAGTGAGGCAATGACCAAACCCGGTGCACTGCTCCGATATTGTCTTTCAATGAACAGAAACCCCAGACCAGAAAAACATTTCAAATCAGGCTTCGTCCTCACCACTGAGCCACGCTGCATTCCAGCCAACGCCACGGACAGCTTCGCTTCTTTCAACGAATGCAAGTTCTCTTCTGTCAATTTCTCTCCAAAGTGCAGACAAGACTCGAATCGTCTTCATTTCTCCTCTTTTGGTGGTGCTGGCTTCCAAAACAGGTTCAGATTGCGAGGCAAACAGGCAAAACAGTTGAACACATCCTTCTGAGACAAACAGCCGCGTCGGGCAGGAGGAGACTTCGTCTGATTGAAAGCATTCACGCACGGATATGTATTCCCTGAGAGCAAATTAGTTTGAGAAGTACATCGTGGTGAATTCACATTCAGAATCCTCAAGAATGGTGCTTGCGTGCGTGTTCCTGCGTATGCGTACGTGTGTGCAAGGAGGTGCACAAAACGTGTGTGTTTTGATCAACCCCTGGATGTCCACCAAACGATTTCTTTCAAACAGATGGCGAGTGTGAGGTGAATAATGCTGATTGGAAGCATGACTTGCGTGTGAACTAAACGCAGAAAGCTTTCCATCTCTGCAAACAGTGGTTGATTCTGGGGATTCGTTTGATTGAAACGTGGAGATTGACCTGATCACGAGCGTGGGCGAATCTGCATGGGACTTGTGAGGGAGGCTCACCGGGAACAACTTTTGACACGCTGAACTGGCAGTGTGAGCCAGAGTGAATACTCAAGAAATTCACATGCCTTTTACTTCAGGATGAAGTGATTCACAACACGACCAATTGCGCTACGACCCGTCACCACAGCATCCAAACATTGCAGCTGCCTGAAATGTGATGGAAATTTCGCACAGGTTGTCTTCGCACAGGGTCAGATCGCAGCAAGGATTTTCAGCCGCTGCGGTGAATTTTGTGCCAGAACCCGTGAAGAAAGGCAGCCAGCCAAGTTTACAGGCAGTATCACAAAAAATGGTGCATTATGAAGACACTGATACGAAGGTATTCCACAAAGAAAGGTCTGCGGTCCAAAAAGAAGGCAGAATTCGATCAAACCTTTGCAAATACCATTTTATGAGGAAGCCAATATCAACAGAAACACCATGCCAATATGCCAATATGCCAATAAAAGTTGCCAACTAGAGTAACAAGCACTTGAAAAACACAATGTCCATGGTCATGAAGATGGGTTCGAGTCAGTCTTCATCCGAGTCCTCACTAGAGGTTGTTCCATCACCTGTGACCATTTCCAGTCTGAAATCTCCTGGGTCAATGACCAGATGGTGTCTCTGGAAATGCATTTCATCCATCTCATGGGTAAAATGTTGAGTGCATCATGGAATTCTTGAGCCAGGATTGCCTTCAAAGTCTGGAACACAGCAGTTTGCATATCCTCAATGCTTTGGTGTCGATGGCCTCTGAGTCCAGCTTTGAGCTTGCCAAACAGGAAATAGTCTGCAGGGGCCAGATCTGGACTGTAGGGGGGTGGGGCATGATCTTGGTCTGGGTCTCCTCCAAAAAATTGATGGTGATGTCAGTGGTATGAGGTGAAGCATTATCATGGTGGATGACAAATGATCGGTCCTTCCACAGCTGCAGTCTGTGAGTACTTTCATGAGAGCCACATAGGTCTTGGAAGTCACTGTGGTGTTCTTGTCTTTGAACTCACTGCGAATGGGTCCCCTCTGGTCGAAAAAGATGGTGAACATGGACTTCTTTTCTGCTCTCTGTGGGTGCACCTTGTTTGGTCTGTCTGCCACAGTCCCCTTGGGCACCACTCCAGGGATGCCTGCTTCATCTGGATTTCAAGCACAGAGATCCAAGACTCATCGCCCGTGACTATTTTGGACACAAACTCATCATCAGCTTTCAAGGTCTCCAGGTTTTCTGTGCAGATTCTCACTCATTCTTGTCTCTGTTGTTCGGTCAAATCCTTGGGAATGAAGTGGGGTGACAGCTTGGAGAATTGCAAGTCTTTTTTGAGCATTTTGTGCACAGAGCTCTTCCCAACATCCATTTGGTAAGCAAGTTGTCTCACAGTCTGTGTTCTGTCATCTTCCAGTAGACCTCTGAGCTGTTCCACCTTGTCCGGATTTTGTGCAGACTTCAGCCTCCCACTCCTGGGCTGGTCCTTGGTTGAAGTTTGGCCCTCCCAGAATCGGCAATGCTACTTTCTGATTGTTTTCTGTGATGGGGTTGAGTTGCCGAATCCTCTGTGCATCTCCCTCCAGCAGGCGATGGGCATTGCCCCTGTACTCACTAAAAACTTCAGCATGCTCCTCTGCTCAACTTTCAGTTCCATGTTGCCAAATATGAGCACACAACAAGTCACAGAAACCACAAAAGTAACGAAATTCAACAAACCAGTCATCGTGAATCAAACATTGCCTGTCACCATCGACACTCGCACAAAGTCAGCAAATATCAATTGACTTACAAGTGCGCACTCAGAGATGGTCTCTGATTGCAAGTTTGTCAACCAGGGTCACCCCAACATGAAGATCGATCAATTTTGCATGTCCAAATAAAAAGGTCTCGACAGGAAACCTTTCCTTTCGGACTGCAGACCTTTCTTTGTGGAATACCATTGTATGAACCGCCAGTTTTGAGAATAACTTGCTCTCACACATTTCAAATTTTCCTCGTGATACGTTCCTTTGATCAGGAGATGAACTGCTTGGTGCAGATTGTAGCAGGACAAGCGCAGAACCAGGAACACGAATCAACTGTGGCGCGAGTTCGTTTTCACGTGCACAGATTGATGAATACAATGTGGCATCAAACGATACTGAACGGACGTTGCCTCCAATAACCGACTGCACGCACTGTGTGGCAACTTTCAATGTGTGGGAGAGTGGGAGAGCCCTCATGGATGGCAATTACTGAAGGACTTCAGTCGCCAATGAAACATTGAGGCTCAATGTGGAGGAGCAGTCCAACAGATTTTGCCTTTGCAGTGATTTCTTACACCCCAATGAGTATCATGTCCCAGAGCCTGCCTCATGAGCACATAAAAATGTCACATAAAGCTGTGATGATACCGAAGCATTATTACAAGAACAGAAACCAACCTTGTTTGTATTCTGAGCCCATCTGACTCTTCTCACACCAAAAATGAACGTTCATTTTTTTCAACATTTCACTGCCACAACAAAACACGTGCGTGTTTCTGACCAACTTCACGTAACGCGCAAGAAATTCCTTCTCCTCGTCGGGAAAAGCGTGAGAGAAATGAAAAGTTCAAGCAAAAGAACATCCCTTGGACTCCACAGAATGTGAGCGCGACTTCTCGGCCCGTGGTTTCCTTTCAGAAATAGGGGTTCGTTGTTCTGAGGCCAGAGGTCCCCGATACTCTTTCTGCGTGGTTTAGACTGGGCGCGCACAGTGTGCGGTATACCAGGCTGTGGCTTCTGAAATACCCTGTACGGTGCAACATCAGGCGTGGAGAAAACAGCAGGAAAAGTTGTCTTTCCATGCGGATGGCCCCCAAAGCCAGTTTTAGCAGGTGTAAGTGGAAGGAAAATCCAGGAATCTGTCATGCATCATGCCTCCACTTCGTCCAGTCATTTTTGCTTCAGCTCGACGCTTGTGTCACCATGCACTCCACGCGCTGTGTGGGCCGGTCTCACGGAGAAAGCCGTGGCCACATGACGTTTCTTACCCACTCCTCAAACTTTCCTTGAAACTGCTGTGACCCAACCTTTTTGGCTAAATATGCGAAGCTGGCGAAGATCCCACATCAGATAGTCAAGTGTACGCGTGTGGTCAGACCTTCAACCCGATCACAATGTCTTTCAATAGATCTATAGCTCTGGGCTTTTCCTCAAAGTTGCGATTGTTTGCGTGGTCCATTGTGACAGTCCAGTTGGGCTCGTCCGGCCGACCCCTCTGTACACGCACACACAGTAATCCACCTGATGAATTGTTCGTGGTTTGTTGCACCCCACTTTCAACACCTGTAACTCGCACGATGGACGGAGGCTCTGGTTGAGTGGTCCTTTTCACTCGCACTCGCTTCTCGGTCGTGGCGGAGTCCAGTTTCCCTGAGAGACTGTGTCGCTAATGAAGTTGGTTCCTTCGCAGATGGGACGGGATGTAACTTCACCTGCTGCAGCGTCAGATTGACACAAGAAATAATTCAGTAGAACGCTGTTCAGTGGAACGCTGAACGTGACCAGTACGTTGGCTCGTACTCGTAGTTCCCAGGCACCCTGCGCTGTTCTAAGCGCTGCCACACGTGTCCATATTGGCAACGGGATGAGGTGGAAAATGAGCTGCAGGGGGCTATTTCTGTTTTGTCAGGGATGTTGCAAACATGTTTCGAAACGATGCAATTTGCACTGTTCCCGGAGCGACAGTCTGATTTACGAGTAATTCAACCCCCAATCAGCATTTCGTAAATGACACTCATTTGCTCAGACCAAAAATTGTAGCATTTCCATCACCCGTTCATCCGTCATCTGAAATTGATGTTTCGACTTTGGTAGCAAGAGAAGATCAGGACACTCCTTTTGCTGAACACACTTAGGTTGCTGAAACTCGCAGAAACAGATCTACACCAACCAAGCAGAGCTGCCTCGCTTTCTTCCTGAGCACACAAATCTGGACAGCCAATGGAGTGCCTTCGATCATGAGTTTCTTCTGCCAAACACGTGAAAATCTTCAACTCAGAGCGTCATTGATGTTGTTGAGCAAGTCGAAATGTGGTCAACAGTACGTTTTCTCAAGGACTCTTTAACTCGTAAAATCCATCCAAGGTGAAGCGGCTGAGGCATTGGCAAGGTAACTAGATCACTGTGATCAAATAATGCGAGTTGTTTGTCGGTCTCAAACCCAATTACAGCCAACATGACCCTTAAATGGGACCTGTTTCAACCAGAAAGCCTCCACCGACAGCTTCATCCAGAACCGCAACGCCATGAGGTTCGCAAGTATTCCAGTGCGGTAATTGCTTCACTCCGCGGACATCTCCATTAATGTTGCATACAAATTCCAGGTCCACTCTTCGGTTTATCTGTGACACCACGCTGGTCGTCTTTGCGTTGCAATCGCAGTTTTAGCGACAGCAAACTGCTGATGAGTTTCAATAGCCAGAGCTGCACTGCGGAGAGGCTTCAGAGACACGAATTTTGGACAATAACCAAACCAGTGCAAGACTTGTGTGACAAAACCTGGTGTGTTTGCCTGCAATCTTGTCATTGTTTGTGAATGCACAAGTTATAGATGCACGAGTGACGCACAGACATTCATGGTGAACATCCACATTGCTCAGAGTTGAAATCAGAGTGCACCAGTGCATCAGGACAATTGCATTTGCAGCTGCTCCGGTGAAACTGTTCTCACGACACGTTCCCGCCCACACAGATGAGGAGACTCTCTTGGAATACTTGAGACTGTTGACAGCTCTGAGGCAACCCAATGCTTTTCACCTGCGTTCCTTGACCAATGAAAAAACGTCTGCTTTCTTTCGTCAACCACACACAGCCAGATGGGATGAAATACCGCTGGTTGTGTTCTCGTTCGTTTCACCGTTTTGTTGTTGTCGATCTGTCCATCTATTGTGTGTGCACACAGCGCTGTCTTCTTGAAATACCACGGGAAGACCCAGGGCATTGTCTTTCGCTGGCGACCCAAGGCCGCAACCATCAAATGCACAAATGCCCTGAGAGGTTCTGCACTTGCAGTGGAAATGTCATCTTGGGCTGTTCGCTCTTTTCAGCTGAAGCTCCGTCCTAATGAGAGCACTGAAAGACTTGCACTTGCAGCAACCTTAGTTTTTGGGCTCTCAAGGAGAAGATGCTCGGGACACATTCCGCAAACAGCGGTGAGAGCCGCTGTGTTTAGTGTCCCGTTGTGACCAAGGTGTGAAAAGACTGTCTGAATGATGAAAGATCACGGTCTGCCACACAAACAACTTCGTCTTTTTACTCTCCTGGTCTTTGTGTGGAAAAGTGATTTTGTCTTAGAAACACGAAATTATGCAAACAAGGATAAACAACATTTATTCAAGAATAGACGGCGTGGAAAAAAGCAGAACCGCAGGATATAACGGTGATGTGATTCTTTGGTTTGTGTGATCACATATCGGGAGAAAAGACGCCTTCAGCTGCCTGACTGTGCATCAGCAATCGTTCGGTTGCTCTCAAGATGATTAGTCGTCAGCGTTTGATACATGACTACCCAAAGCTCCACAGAACCTGGAGAAATTGATTTCGAGTAGGAAAACGTGAAATCAAATAAGAACGAGCAAACACAGTTGATCCTGGGACAGATTTTTTGAATCCTCCACAAATCGTCGTGAAATTAGGGATGTCTGCGTCTCACACAACTGCAAATAATATCCGCCTGAGAAAAAATCTGCTACAACCTTCGTCTTTTGCCGCAGTTTTCTTTCCACATTTGTTGCAGTAACAGCTGTGTTTCATGCGGTGGTCAACCAAGGTCCTTTCCCCATGCTTGTCAGATCTGTTGGATTGATGACGAAAAGTTATGGACGTGTCGAAATGGCTGCATCGCACTTCGCCAGGCTGTTACGTAGAAAATTGGTTACATGGAGAAAGCAAGCTAATCTACAACTGGTCCCAGAAGGAAGTTGCTCACTCTGTTCTTATCTGTGCCCGGCTGCATGAATAGATTGGAAAATATGGTCGCAAGCGTGAAGCAGGTTCTTTTCATCAAGTTCTGAGCCGCTTGCAGGTCGTTTGAATGCATGCGAGCGGGTCGAGGCTAATTAGCATCAGACTTCGCGGACTCGAGATCCGCTGGGACGTCGAGAGGAATCAAGGCTGCCGAAAATAGATCTAACTGCCGAAATCAGAAAATCACATGTCCTCATATTCAATGAGAAATGTTAGCAGGCCCGCTTCACCTTCTGTGAAACAAGGGCAAGGGTCTTGGTCCTCTTCTGTATTTGTTGTGCTGAAAGAAATGCCATCTTCTTGCTGTGTTGTAGAGAAGCTCTTTTGCTGTTTCTTTCATGGAGCAGACCTCTGCCTTCTTCGCAACGAAATGAAACAAGCGAACTTTTCATGTGTCGTGTGTTTTCGATTCAGCCCTTTGGTGTGCTCTCAAGTGCTTGGTACCCTGGACGCCTGCAACACCAGCCCTTCCTGCTGGTCTTTTGAGTGACCCGTGAAGAAGACAAAAATCGCATCCGCAAGCTTCCCACTTCTCCAAATCGCCGCGCCTTTTACGTGGTTGGAGGATATACGAGATCTATATCAGGCACGTTTTGTCTTGCGCGTGGGGTTCACATCAGCTCCATCACGCACCAACCGCGTTTTTTTTTTCTGGAAACAGCGTCTGAACGTCCCCGAAGTGGTTTACTTCCCTTTGGATGCATCTGGGGTGGAGCATTTCCATACAGGCGCAACTTCCTGACCAAACGCTCTGTGCTCTGTTCACCCTGAGGTGAACCGTCTGTGACGAGCCTCAGGTTGAGGCTTCGGAGCATTTGAAGAGGATGGGCCCTCTTTCATGGTTGAATGTCAGGGCTTTGTGTGTTCAGCGGGAGGGGAAAATAATATTTAAGCCCGAGAGATTGAAGGCTGTTTGCAAAACCGCAACTTAGTGGCGAGAAGCCGAGGAAACTGGTTTCAATTTGCAGTGTGAACATTGACGCGAAAAATTGTGGATTGCGATTTGTGATCGAAACCCATAAATTTATCGTCCAGTGACCAGTTGAGTGTGTGCAAATTTCGCGCTCCATTCTGGACACGAATTGTACAGTTCATTGTCCACGCCACCTCCTATTCTGCTTCGCAAACCACGAGAACGCCACAGGTCGAAGGAGACCTCGAATAGAAAAAAGTATTCCACGCATAACCCTCATTTTATTTGCAGGAAATTGTCTGAAGCAGCTGCACAGATTTTGAATTCAAGGAAATAAATCAAATTACCACCGGAGCCAAGAGGAAGATAGAAGGGTGCGGTATGATGCGAATAATGATTCAGGGCACGAAGAGAAGAGGAACTGAGGACAAACGAGAGTGGATGTTTTGAAACACAAATCTCGTTTGTGCTTTGGGTAACAAATCGTTTCTGGTCTTCATCCGTTTTGTGGTTTGTGTGTTGAATTGTGTGATGCGTTTGTCTCGCCACAAGACGTTTCTTTGTTTACGTTCGTTGCACTGATGAGCTTCAGCTTCGGAGGAGACCAAGCTCCACACGCACTTGAGGTATTTCATTTGCACACTTCTCACGTTTGATTTCAAGACGGCCTCCCATCAGCGAGGACAGCAGATGCTCTGACACACAACGGTGTCGGTGTCCAGTGTGCAGCAAGAAAATCCACAGCTTAGAAGCAGTTCCACTAAACCATGAACATTCATGCAAATCACGATCATTTGCTCGTTATTATTGACACAGCGAAACTCAGTGATCACTGTGCGTTCTTGGTGGAAAACGTACACGTCCCTATCATTACTTGGACACATGACAGATGAGCACGTGTCTCATTGTCCGATGGTTTCAATGGAGAAAAAAGTGGCAATTAACCTTCGGTGGCTGATCGGAGCACAGAACAGCCGGGTAATTTCACAGTGGAGACGAACAGTGTGAACGGGTTATTGCGGCAATAAGAATGGATGAGAGAAGGACATGGATGCCAGACACGGACTCATTGCCCATAAAAGGGATTGATGTAGAGGGTGCGGTGGGCGACGGATCAGTCGCAATGACCCTTTCCCCGAACACTGATGTGGAAACATTGCTCCAAATCAATATTGACCACAACTTGATATTGAACCCATGCTGAGTTCAGGGACACTACAGCTTTCTCAAAGTTCACTGTTCGAAAAGAACAACGTGGATTCAGGGGCGACTTTCCTTTCACAATGCAACGGTACAAGCGCAAAACTAAAGATTTCCAAGCCACAGAAACAGCAATTGCAATGTTCGCCCTTCCTGATTGTTGCAGAATTGGTTTGGTGAATCTTCATGCGGTTTGTCCCCCCCCCCCCTTTCCCTCGACGTACCACAGAGGCTGTAACCATAGAGCAGCCGCACATGACAGTGTCCATCTTTTGGGTCCTGCGTGATGTGGTTGCTAGAGCAGCAGTGGCAAACTCCAGAAGTCCAGTACGGGCAGGAGTCGGGACACAATCTTTGTACTCTTCTTTGACACGAGTCGACGCCAACAATCAACACAAACAAAGCTCGTGCGCTTCGTGTCACGTTGGCTCCCATTTTACTCAGGCGCATCACGCAATGTGATGAGGCAACTTACTTACCGCCTGGAGTCCAAAGTGGTCAATCACAGCTCAATCGCAGACGAGTCGTTCGGTTTGTTCCTTGGCCGGCAAAATTGACTCCTTCAAGCAAGGGAATCAGCTCTGGATTTTTGGGCAGAGGCTGAAGGAAAGATTACATTTACTACGCCTTGAGCCTTGATCCATTTCAAATTCGATGGACAAGCTGCCTCCGGAATTATATGCAAAAGCTCCCAGTCGGGACAGCCTCAACTCAGTTTTATCTTTCAAGATACATATTTGGTTCATGATCAATGTATCCAGACCACATCAAATCACTTGCCAGTGACAGTGTGCAGAACTTGGGCTGGAAGTCTGATAAAACGTCCACTTGCGACGATATTCCCGCGTTTTGCAATGTTTCTTGATTCATCGGAAGGAACAAGCTTGACATTGAATGCCGCAAGAAATTACTCATTGTGGAACCTGTTTCAATGTTGATCACGCATCGGACTCAACGGTAAGCAAACTTTTAAATTGCAGGAGAGAACCTTCGTGCCTGCAACAGAACAAGTGTCCAAACTGGCATCTTCATCGCTGCCATCTTTCGGCTGAACAAAAACAATTTGCTGCAACCAAGTGCAACTTACCGTTGAAAAACAGGCTACAAATGCACCAGGAGGCATTGTTGCAAGTTTGAGTGCAAAGTTTCAGTGTTTTCTTACCTCAGCAGGAGTTGATCGTTGCGCTTCAAATATCTGTGAAGTTGTTTTGATATCCAACAAATTAAACCAAACGAGAAAACATTCAGACCAATGCCATTGAGAGGCGTTCGTTTAAGTACTTCAAACTGTCACACAGATCATCCCATTGAGTGGCCTTGATGAGTGCCGCTCACGGACACGGCATAAGAGCAGCTTCAGCAGCTCCTGCTCCCACGCTGCAGTCTCCTTACAACTCTTTCCACGCGCGCAGAAGCAGCAAAACGAGAGAACATCACATCCCCTGAAAGGAGCCTTAAGTAGACTGCTATATTGGGTCTCATATTGTCATGAAATGATAAGTGAGGGGCATTAGTTTGATGCAGCCATAGACAGACGAAAACACGATCCATTTGCAGTTGTAATTGCGCACTGAGCTTGAAGGGTTTCAATAATGAGGCAAAAGAAAGAGCTCAGAGTAGATGGTCTTCAGCGCAGGGTTTTAGTTCAACCAGCAGTTTGCAAACAACTTGATGAACAAATAAATTGTTAGATATTTGCAAACACTTGCCTGTGTGCATATTCTTCAATTGCAAAATTAGTTTATTCACCTGAAGTGAAGGAGCAAGAAACAAATAAAAGTCAGCAACATTTCTTTGTTGTTGACGGAGGATTGCCATGGAGAACTGCAAGAGAGAAACTGTCTCAGCTGTTTTCCCCTTTGCTGCATCTTGCATCGAATTCTCTGTGTGTGCAAAAGTTATGACAGGTCAGAAAATTCGGGACTACTGTTTGTCAAGACACTGAAGGTATCCCTGAAGCTCTGACCTCCCACAGATCTACCTTTGATGTGTTTTCCATGCCATTTTGTTCGGGAATCTGATCACATTGATCACTAATGGGTCCACCTTTGCGCAAAATGAAAAGAGCCGTCTCAGGCCACAGGCTGAGATGTGTTTCAAAATCCTCAGGTCGAAGACCCACTGCTTGATGGTGGATTCTCCAGGATCGTCGCTGATATAAAGGGTCATGTCCTTGCGTTGTATCGTTGTGCATGCGTGCACTGAACATGACTGCCTGTGTGGAATCTGGCCAATTCATGCAAGTCGTACACAACCCAACTCTTGTTTTGTGTGGTTTGGCACGGAGGTGCTTTTCTCAAGAAATATGGGCTCTTCTTTTTTGTTGAGAGGATGTTCTGCTCAAAATTCTCTGCTCAGTCACAGCTGCATATTTTTGCACAGTTTCATCATGAGCATCCTTGTATCCGTGGACTTATCAGCTCTTTTTTGGCCTGACATGAACAGATCGCGAAATCTTCTGCTTTCGTGGAGACATTTCAGCCTTCGAAAACTGCCCATTCAAAAAAGTCTGGTGTTTTGGTTGCCAAATATCCGAGACGGATTCGGACAACTGACGGACTGTAATTGCCTCAATAGGAACTGGCGTCGCTGGATCTTCCTGCTGGACCAAAGAAAAAGTCTGAACAGTGACACGCATTAAGAATTCATGAGTTTTACGAAATCACGACGGAAAACCCCCGAGGAAGATTCGGATGTAACGAAAAAGTGACATGGAACAGCTTGCAGGTTTGCCACAGACCAACGAAATGCTTTGGTAATTGGGGAAGACAAGGAAACAAAAGTGAAGTCGAAAATTCATTAGAGGCCACAAAATTTATGGTACACGTGGGAATCCCTCATTTGCTCAGACGCTCACAGCGTCCGCACACATGCACCTGCGCACACGCAGACACACGCAAGTTCTTTTTGCCGCGCTACATGTTGACAGAAACAACCTGGTTGGCAACCTTCCCTTTTTTCAGTGAACCCCTTGGTCAGTGGAGCCCTGCAATGGGGTAAAACTGCCCCTGGTCAGTGACCCTGACTGCCTTTTTTGTCATCGAAATCCTGATCATGTTCTTTGATTCACAACCCTGAACGTGCACGTGCGTACACTGACGGGTCCGGCTGCAGGACTCCGTGATCCACCAGCGCATTGATCAGAAGCTGGGACGAATCGATTGCGCTGCACAAGTTTCTCCGGGTCGCGTCAACCTTCCCCCAGCCATTTCTTGAACTCAAACAATCCACTAATTCACTGCCCTAGAGTTTAGGGACCCATCAAGAGCCCTTGGTCCCGTAAGCTGCGCACGATCTTCATCAATGATGCAAGCTCACACCTCAAGACAACTGACCGACCATTTCGAATTAATTGCCAATTAAATGCAGTGTCTGAACAAACACATCGATTGTTGTGCTTCGCAGAGTGGTCAAACACTGCCAAGCCATGTTTGCCTTCGGCAGTGTGGAATTTCCGGGCTCAAAGGGAACAGGCAATGTTTCCACCCTGCCGGATCCCGTCGATTCTTTCTGTCTCTGGCACGAAGAAGATTCCTCGCGGGAATCTACCTCTGAGCTGAACAGGGTCGCCACCGGAGCCTGTGTGTGTGTGTGTGTGTGTGTGTGTGTGTGTGTGTGTGTGTGTGTGTGTGTGGTGTGCACATAAACGTCTTACCTGACTTGACGAATCATCCGTTTTCAAACAGTGCATTTCTGCAGATAATAAAGGAGCTGCCAGGAAATGCTTGTTCAATCAGAGCAAGGTCTCCGTTTGTCTTTGGACTCTGCTTTCAAGTATGTTCTTTGGTAGATCTTGAGTCGTGAGTGGTACAGATCCTTTGTGTCTTTTGCAGAACCTGAACTGTATCTTGGAACGTCGGAACGTCTTGAGCAACTGGCAGCAGCTACCGTCGTCCTTCACGTCTTGTTCTGCGCAGAGAATGAGAAGACCGCACACAAAAGTCAGAGGGCTCCTGAAGGAACCAAAAGCGAACTTAACATTTTCGAAGAGCTGCATGGGAAACGCTCTCGGGGGCATCACCTGCTGCGTGCTCAGAGCCGATCTCTCACCATGGGGCACGACTAGATCTATCGTACACCCCGGAGGACGCCATATATACCTTCTGCCATACCGCGGCAAACAACCCTTGCGGATGAGTCAGCACTTCGTGAAAAGGTAAAAATGGGGAAGGGTGTCGTGCATGCAATTTTCTTTGAATTTCATTTTTCACTGGTAACTGGGGCAACGTGTTTACAAGTGTGTCCGTCTGCAGCTGCAACTGATAGTTTCGAGAATTGTCGTGTTGCTTGGCCCAAACAACAACACAAGATTTTGACCGTTCGCACTTGTTTTCATTTCAGTCCACGATAGAACGTGCATGTACCTTCGGTGGGCCTTTGCCCTTGGTTTTGAGAGCTTTAAATGTTCATGAGCGTCAGTGGCTTATCACACCGGTACTTCGGAACTGATTAGAAAAGGTTCGAACATCTGAGTCCCGATGATTGCCTTCTTTCGTAGCGAGGTTGTTACATGTCAGCGAACAGGGAGCGGAGCACAGAGCAGCTCCAAGAAACGAACGAGCTTCTAAATGAGACAAGCTCATCACACAACGTAACTGCGGAGAAACCTGTGTTGCTGGGCAAATTGATGGCAAGCTTTCCATCTGTGGTCTCTGGCTCTTTGCTTGATGTTTTGTCATGACAGATGCGTGGTGAACAGGAAAGCTTCTGTGTGTCAAGATCTTTTTTGCTGCACAGCTACGAAACATGAGACAACGCCAGACCAATTCTGTTCATCTGCAAGATGTCAACAGCTCTCGAAAATTAGCGCAGAAACTGCATTCTCTTGTCCGTCTCTGCAGTTCAGGTCACAAAATTCTGTTTGTGTGTGCACCGACCGACCGACTCACACACACACACACACACACACACACACACACACACACACACACACACACACACACACACACACACACACACACACACACACACACCCGCGCGCGCGCGCGCGCTGGTTGTATCAGAAATCGG
>JAAUXT010030198.1_pt1 | contig 61339 bp, 55 predicted proteins | sample 7278171 | NCBI WGS metagenome assembly JAAUXT01 (sample SAMN14350112, study PRJNA611818) | marine sediment metagenome | isolation source: surface marine sediment (1.8m) | place: French Polynesia: Moorea | collected 2018-08
GGGAGAGGGAACCAGGGGAGAGAAAGGGAGAGGGAACCAGGGGAGAGAAAGGGAGAGGGAACCAGGGGAGAGAAAGGGAGAGGGAACCAGGGGAGAGAAAGAGAGGGAACCAGGGGAGAGAAAGGGAGAGGGAACCAGGGGAGAGAAAGGGAGTGGGCCAAGACAAAGGGAGGGAGTGGGAGCCAAGAGGGAAGAATGAAAGGGAAAGGAACAGGGGTCCATGTATTGCACAGTCAGAAGAGTGGGCGAGGGGACAAGGTGAGGGCAGAGGCGAGGAGAGGGGTGTGGGCAACAAGGAGGCAAGTGTGAAACCAACGTGATAAACAGAGCAGGTGTAATTTCCAAAGTGTTGAAATCGAGTTGAAATAAAACAATGTCAAGAGGCCTGAGGAAGCATTTTTGTTGTGATTGTCACCAAATGATCCTCTGACAAAACGTTGTGTCCCGTTTCTGTGCAGCCTGGTAGATCCACAAAGACTGAGACCATAAAACAAGCTGATCCCTTCGCAGGTGTGGAGGCCTGGGGAGAGCGAGAGGGAAATCGTTACGGCCCGAATAGAGTGCGAACTGCCTGCGTGTTGTAAACGCGCTTCCTAAAGGGGAGGAATGCTCGTAAAGGTGCATTACCACGGGCGGTAATGGTGGGAAAAGTCACGGGAAATCAATTGAAATGTTGATGACGAATGGAGTGATTCCAACTTGATGATCTGATCTCAACTTTGCAAGCACTTGCAGTGGCATTGAAGTGACCAACATGTTGGAAGTGGCGATGACCCTTGAATTCGAATTCCGGCTTCAGTGTCAAGTGGAAGTTGTTTTGCAAACAAATATGGGATCTTTTTTCATCACTGTTGCTCTTCATATTCCTTGTGGCAGTTTGTCAGTGGTTCTGTCTCATTTAAGATTCCGTAAGATTAAGAATTCCCTTTCCCACGACCCGTTAACAAGGAGTGAATTAAGGATCTTGTCGGAGGCTTTAAGGAGCGCAGAGGTTCAAAAAGCCTCGGAGCCGAAGCCTCTAATAATCCCACAGACCTCGCTCACTGCAGAATCTCCCCCAGGCTCAAACTCACTCAAACTCACTTTACTGTGGCCCTGTTTTTCCAACGCGGATCGTGGCACGTGGATTGGACCAATGGTCCCCTGCAACAGAACGTTGCAGAGCCTTGGCCTGGAGAACAGAAAAGACCCAGACACTGCACAGATTTGAACCATTTGTGCAAAAAAACAACACACGGGGTTCTTCTTGAATGGTGGTGAGGCGGTCACTCCGAACCGGCTGTGGTGAGAAGTTGATTTTGGTTGAAGGGGCTGATTACCAGAGAATGGCACTTTGACTCTCGTCAATTGCACATTCTCGGTGTTATGCAAACAAGTTCCATGTCTGGCACAAGCAAGCTTCTCTGGAGTTGGTCAGGAACTGAGACGTCGGTTGCTCTGAGCTTCGAATGGTCCCCTGCGAGTCTACCTGCAGGTACCGTGTGCACCGACAGTACACAGGGCAGAAGAATTCGACAAAATTGTTCCAGTGAGGGCACGCAATTGGGACATTTGACTGCATTCACGAGACGTGACTTTCTGTTCCTGCATGCGTGCAAATGTTGACCCCGACAGGTTCAAGGTGGTCCATTTTCACTGAAGCCCAAACTGGAAAATGACCAGATCTGTACGAACGAAAAATACCTTCCTGAGCCTGCACCTTGACTCGCAGCAGCCTCCGTGCAGGCTCGGTTCTATTTCGGTGTCCCCCCTCCATGATGGAGTGTTTCCCCGGGTCGCTTCGATCCCCACTGCCTCCTTTCTTCTGGTTGGCTGAGCATATCTGTCTCTTCTCATCACGTGAGTAACTCTCAAAACACACAGCCAACCAAAACACTGAAAATCACGTCGGTTCAGTCTCCTTCCAGCGAAGCCAAAACTTCATTGCTTCTGAGGGAAGAATGTTACTGAGTGTACTTGGACATTGTTGAATCAGAATTGAAGACCGTGAGGTGTGAATTTTTCAGAGTGTTGGCCAACAACGGAGCCATGATAGCTCTATCAGCACATACTGCGCCTCGCAGTGGATGGTACCTCAGTCTATCCCTGATCTAGAGCGCGCGCCACTCATGCAGAAGGATCGGAGTCAGTCGACTGGAAACTCTGACTTGCAGGGATCCTGAGGAGGAAGGGTGGTGGTTCTTCTTGCGTAACAACGGAGAGATCTGACGTACAGGAAGAAGTTGCAAAGGACAGATGTTTCAGATGGACCTATGCGGTACATGTCTGCGCACTCGTGTTCTGAAGATTGTTCAGCAGCTGTTACGCTGAGTTCTTTTATCTGGAGTTACTCTGTGTTGGATCTCTACCCCACTGAGTACCACCGACAAATGCCACAGGGACCCTGTGACAACTGATGCATCGTTATTCTGCTGCGTGCACTGATGAGAAGTCATGAGGCCATGACATGTCTTCAAGGATTGCTTTGAATTGAAGCACTGAGACAAGCATCCGGTTCTCCGTTGGTATCCTACTGCTGCTCGCAAGGGCGCTGTCATGGGTGCCAAGAACCTGGGCACACAACACAACCAAAGTAGGTACAAGAACGTCACGTCAATGACAGTGCTGCATGTATTTCTGCATTTCGTTTGTTATTCTCACAGGCCTCTGGAGCAATTATCAGTCTCTTGAATTCAATCGCCACAGTTGGTGTGAACTGTGCACACAACAAGTAGTAAAAGACGCTGAGTCTTGAAAATATTTCTTCACCTGAATTTTTACCAAAACTGCCGCATATTTGTTACTGTTTGGTTTCAAGGGGAAACGAAGCAGAAAGTGCAAACACAAATGTTTTCGCCGTAAATTCGCAAGCCAAAATGAACGAAGAACGGTTGCAAACTTGCACCACGGCGCGCGGTCGGCATGCTGGGTGCAGCGGGCTCGGTGCAGCGCTCCTCGGCGGCAGCGGCAGCGCGGCGCGGTGAGGCGGAAGCGATGCGCCGTGTCGCGGGCGACACTGCCGCAGGTCGCGCGGAAGTAATGCGCCTCCGCCGCCGCCGAGCGCAGAGCGGTCGCGCGGAAGAGAGAAAACATAGCATGTGCATACATGCGCCCGATTTTCAAAAATTCTCAATTGCATGGGGTGGGAGAATTGCTTGCGAAAATTTTCAAGAGGTGTGTTTGGGTTTCCAGGGATGAGGAAAAGGACGTGCAAAAGAGGGCAGAAAATTTCTTTGTATCAAAATTTGCAGAATTGGCGTGCGGACATTCCGGTTGGTTCTGTGGTTGAGCAGTTTTTGTTTGGTCTGGATGAAGTTCCATGCTTGAGCCAGACTAAGATGGAATCAACTGACAAATGTGTCGAAACGCTGATTTCACGTTCTCGCTCACAAACGAATTCACACAAAACGTTCGGCCTCAAATCTGATTTCGAGGTCGCAGGGAACGAATGTTCCGTGCGATGGCACAAGGCAGTAGCCGAGGCGCAGGCATCTCGCGCCGCGGAGCGTTGGCTCCCTCGCTCGGAGGCCAGGCGTCCAGCAAAGCCAGACCTGCAGGTCTTGAGATAAAGCCTCAACAGATCAAGCAGAAAAAGACAATCGAACAGAACCACAAAATACGAAAGTTTCAAGGTGATAATTACCGAACTGAGAAACAGTGTTTTCGCATAAATCGAAGGGGAATTTTTCACAGGGACCAGTCTTGTTGCAAAATGTGTCACACAAAAATGTAAAAATTTTCATGCCTCCCAAGCGTATCCTTGTCACATGCAAATTTTTCCATTCCGCCTTCAAATTGGACTCTCGCTATTCATGTGATCCATGTGAGTCGGGCGCCCACGGCTGTTTCTGATTGCTTTTCTTCGAGACAACTGCAGCCTTTTCACAAGGAAATTGCATTTCCAACAAACCTGTTTGATCAAAAGAAACGTAAGAGGCCCTTGCTCGCAAATCTCGTTTCCATCAGACGCTGCGTGAACATTTTCTGCAAAATTTTCCCATTTTGTCAATTTTGGTGCAGATGCGTGGACTCCCTTGCCAAGTCATGTTTTGCCAGTCTGAGATAATGAACCAAAACATACGGACAATTTTTTGAGTTTTTGTCCGCTGAGAAATTGCACCGAAAACAGAAAGGAAGACATTCCATGTGAATTCAGGAAAAGAACAAAAATGCGACAAGACAAAAGGCAAATTATCACCACCACAAAGGGCTGCACCGAAACGTGCAGCGGATTCATTTCTCCACACAAAACCTTCAAAGTTAATTGCAGCTTTTCATGTTGAATCGTCTGAGAAACGCAACACTCCTTCTGCAGCACTGACACAAAAAGGGACGAGTGTGTCTCTGGTTGAGAGCGTTTCATGTCGGTTGCATCGCGGTTCTGAGTCTGCAGGTTGATCCATCAACTTCGAGGTTGTTTCTGGTCAAACCGCAGAGCTGAAGCTCCTCGACCCGATCTGCGGGCGCGTTCGCTGGACTCTTTGCTGCACCCCAGCCTCGGTACCTTCGGCTCGGAACTTGACCACGTCAGGTGGCTCTCTACCAGGAAGCGGCACTGTTCTTCACGTGTTACTCACTCACTACTCATCCCGGCAGTCATCGCCAATTGATTATTCATTCGCAACCAAGAGATAAACAAAAGCGGTGGACACTTTTCCCGGTAGATCCTGGCAAATCATTTGGTTCAAACGGTCAGCAAGATTTGAAACAGTTTCCCAACTACTACAAAAGCAGCTAAGGAACACATTTCATGCAGGAATGAAAGACCCCACGAGTTTCACACGCAAAACAGAGAAACACTGAACGCAGCGATCAGCTGATGACAGCGAGACGTGCGATGCAGTTACACGGCAAACTGAGCATGAAACCGCCGCGCATCACTCACCCACCCGCGGCGGGGGGGGGAGGCGTGATGGACGACGACGCGGTCAGCGGAGGGAAACATCGTCTACAAATTGTCTCCACGCTCTGCTTCTCGATGGATGATCTCGGGGAATGCGCGTGTGATGAATGGGTGGCTGCGAGGGTGGATCCAGGGGACCGGACCCCGCTGGTGTGTGAGTGCCATCGCACCAAGGTTACTGTGAACTTGGTCGACGTTGGAATGAGAGCGGTCTTCCTGGCAAAAGTCCGGACCCGTGCCTGGTTCAGAGAAAAGAAGGAATCGGGGACAAGTGTGGAGGAAAAATGCCGAAATGCACAAAGGACTGATTGAAAGCATTTCTCAATGAATTTATGGACTATGAGATGAATGAAAGAATGAATGAAGGCCGCTAGATCTGATTCACAACTTCAGCTCCTCAGTTTTCAAATTCTGATCCAAGTCTCTTTGCCATCTTTTCCAAGATCAGTTGCACCTCCAATCTCCGTTGCCTGAATTCTAAATTTCTGAATGCCAACGACGTTTCTGATCATGTTTATATTTTTGTGTGCTTGCAGGTTTGAGTGTCTCCCTCTCACCTGGATCCTCCTCCACCGCCAGGGCGCAGCACTGAGCGTCGCTCCACCCCCACCACCAGGTGGCAGTACCGTGAGTGAGTGAGTCTGGATCCGCCACGTGGCCTTCCGCTCCCTCCCACGTCATCCTCCACCTACAACATTGAGCAGTTGCTGGCCTTCAGCTCTGGGGACAGGACCGGGGGTCTCCGTCCTCACTACCCGCCCATCTACAGTGATCCGAGCAGGATCAGCGGCCCCAGTTCCCGCGCCATCCACAGCCCCACCAGCAAAGTGGAGGAGACCAAGAGCCTGGCTGGGATCCACCCCCACTACCCAGCCGCCGCCCCAGCTTACAGCTGCGAGGACAGGAGCTCGAGCGCTGCGAGTTCAGTAGGGGGAGCCACCGCCTCCCACGCCCACCCAGACATCAAGATGCAGCCCACGCCAGAGACCAGTGCCGGAGGAACCCCTTCACCCGGGGGCCTGGCCGCCAAAGGTAGGCCTGAACCTAAATTTGTCCGCGACGAGAGGTGTGAATGCCACATTGCATGGGTGTGAAGCTGCGTTGTGTGTGTGTGGTGTGTGTATGTGTGTGACTTGAAATGTGGGACGGGTCGTGGGTGGATGGTTGTGAGAGTCATTAACGTACGAGTACAAACCCATTTCCGGAAAAAGTGGGTCACATGAGAGTGGACACCGTGGTTTCCCTGCACATTCCGACGCCTTGTGTTATTTCTGTCATTGGGACCTACAACACTCAAACCATCGTTCAGTGCTCAATTTCAAGCAAACAATCACTGTTGAAAACACACACACACACACACACACACACACACACACACACACACACAGAGGCCCCCTTGCCCTGACGCTCTTCAACCCACACCCAAATTCGACAGGTCACCATTCCTGCGAAAACCCGCATTTTACCTTGGGGCTTCAAGCTCATGGTATTTCTTCCCACAAATTTTTGCAACAAGCGCGGGTCGGTTGGAGAATGAGATATGATGATGATGCGCTCAATTGAATCAGAGCCCAGCCCGACTCATCTGTTCCCACAGATTGAGCGTCAGCGTCGCCGCCCCAATCGGAATCATCGCAGCCATGCTGCTCCCGACGTGATCATTGCTTCTGCTGGAACCCAGCATGTGGAGAGAGGCGTCATGCAGAAATCTGGAGGACATGTGGTTTCCAAGATGAATTTCGAGTGCAAGTTGCACACGCGCATTCTGGATGACTCGAACAATCAAGGGAAATTTGGAATCACACTTGTGTTTCAACACGAGATTTCAAGATGCGCCAATCTCTTGTAGAATTATAACGTCTCATTTTACTGCCTTTTGTGAAGAATAGAATCCCCCTGAACAGAAGGAAACTCGCTCTGTACAAATGGTCTGCATGTTCTGCGCTGGTGAGGATGATCGGACAGCTCTGGTGCAAATCTGCGAAGCAATTGACCATGCCTGCAGATAGGGAGAGATTGAGAGAGATTGAGGTCAGATCCATCATAGGGAGAGACGCGGGCGGGGCGCGGGGAGCGATAGAGGCACCGCGGACGGGCTGCGAAGGGGACAGGCAGATGAAATGGGATGTGTAATGGCAATTGTCTCGCGTTTCTCTGCATCTCTGAGATTCGCATTGAGATTGAGCTGAATCTGCCTTTGGGGGCAGAGCTCTGACTGGTGGAGACGCAAAATGCATGAAAATGCAGCAGGGTTGCGGAGAGCGTGCAGTGGCAATAGGTCTCCGTAGAATTCTGGACTGGTGATCAAAATTATGTATGGCTGTGGATGATACCGTGCTGCATGGTCGTCATTGCATTGATCATGTCTGTCGGAGGAGTGGGTGGGTGGGTAGAGGGCTGATCAGTCTCAGGATTCCCCGGGCTGATGTGGATGGATCACGATGATTTTGCACTGGATGGCAGTTCCACCATTGATCACACGACAGCAGCAACATGTCCAACACCCGTCAACATGTCTATCGGGCTGTCTGATTGTTGGGTAGATGGGTGGGTGGCTGAGTGAGTGGGTGGGGCAGGTACTCGGTGTTGTGTTGTGAATGACGCTGCACCGAGTTACTCACCATCGATCCGGAGTGACTCGACATGCGTTCCTGACTGATGTTTCATCGGTGCCGTGTTCTCTCTTTTGTCAACATGTTTCTGTTCAAAGCGGAAGTTCTGTGTTGTTGACAGCTCGTTTTTTTTTTTTCACTGACCCACTTGTGATTAATTTCAACGATGACGCAAAAACCTGTTCTGATGGTTGGAGAACCTGAGCCTACTGTTTTCCGTGCCTGCCAATAAAATGTGCAAACTGACAACAGATTCTCTCCTTGGTGACGCCCAGGGGTTGTGGAGACAGAGTGGTAGCCATGGGCACCGACTGCTGTCGAATGCTGTTTGATTTTCCTTCAAGGTGACGAGTCGCTTCATGTGGCGGAGCGGTCGATCCGCTGGGACTCGAGACGCTTTGTTCGCGCGATCCTTTCATGGCGCTGCTTGCCTCGAGTACCGCGCCATTCCACGTGGCTGATGGTCGCTTGTTTATTTCCACACACAGTCATGCACAATGGTGTGGGTTCAGCAACAGTACAGGTCATCATAGGGTGCAAAGCTGCAACAAATTTCTTCAGTTGTCATGTTGTTGCGATTGTTTCCAACAGAAACTGGGATTCTCCCCGAGTGGAGCGCTGCGGCGTCTGTCCCCGGATCCTCGCAGCTCATTAGATCCCGTCGCGCTGATCACTGTGATACAGTAATTGAGTAATTAATTTATTGGGGCTGCGGGAGGGGACGGGGGAGGGGGGCGCGGGCCCCAGGGGGGAGGGCGCTGAATCATAATTGACATGGGGACATTGTTTGTAAAACTGATGACAAATATTAGGACAAACGCAGAGAAAAATTAATTAAATTAGAGATAGGAGTTTCCAACAATGATGAAATCATGCAGAGTTTCATGCAAAAGAGGCATGAAGTGTTGTTCCACATGGAAAACGACAAAACCAACGTTAGCTCTGTTTTGATGACACATGAAACTGAAGGCGTCCAACTTTCAGGAAAACAACCCAAAGGCAGTCAGAAACTTGAACTTCTACATGAAAAGAAGACACAATCGTGGGCACTGCAAAATCAGGGAGCAAAAAAAGTCACATCAGAAGGGAAGGACAGACCCATAACAACTCGAGTTCAGAAAACGACACTCTTTCGTAAATGTTCATGATTGCAGGTGAACAGGTGACAAAAACATATTCCAAGATGTTTCATGCACTGAGCTGTCCCCACTCGAAGCTGCCCCCGCTCCCAGCTCCCAGCTCAGCACAATCGCGTCAAACCAAACAAATCTCACCAACAGCAGAGGCTAAGCACTTGACAAAGGCAGCGGCGGATTTGAAGCCTGCACTTTCACGAAGGCGGCACCAGTTGGAGATTTAACCAAAGCCTGCAAAGAAAGAAAGAGAGCCGAGTTCAGCTGTGCGCACGCTGGAGCTTCCCACGCCGTCCCTGCAGTGTAGGACAGTCACACGTTTGTTTTGACGACCTTGGTGATCGAGGGTGTGCTGGCACCGCACCATTGAGAACTCCAGATTGGGAATGCTTCAAAGCGATGCTGCAAACTTGCACATTGTGTTGTTCTCGGTTTCGACCAAACTGCAACAGCCGTGCAGGGTGTGATCTCAAGGGAGGCCCATCTCAGACATGGAACGTTGCACGTTTCCTTTTCACAGCAAACTTGGTGAAGCAAAAATTGTCAACAGTATCTGGTCTGGTGTTTGGTGGGGGGGGGCTCCACTTGGGTCCACTGGAACCTTGTCCGCGCTGCTGCGAGGGCGGGCGGTGCGGTGAGTTGGGATGCGGCGCGGGTGTCGCGGGCGGGCGGCGGGAGGTGGGGCTGCCCCGGCGCAGATAAGCGCCTCGTCCCCATCCGGATCAAACGACAATTAATCACGCACTCTCAACACCGCCGAGGTGCGGGCGCTCAGAACAGCGCGGGAAGGGCAGGAACCTCCGAGCCAGGACCAGACTCAACAAAAGTATGTCTGACGTACGATACTTCATTCACAACACCTTGTTCATCTGTCAGTGCCCGCACTCTGCACTGCCCGACATAGTACTCATTTCACTGTGGACACAAACACCTAAAGCAGACGCAAAGCTCCTAAGTGCAGACCAGTGGGGAAACCTTCCACCAGACTCTGTTCACACTGTTCACGCACGCACGCCTTTCCGTATCTGCTCTTCTGTGTGAACCATGTCCAATGCAGCTATCAGGAAGCTGTGGACACAGGCACGTAAAGCAGACGCAAAGCTCCTAAGTGCAGACCAGCGGGGAAACCTCACAAAAACCTCACAAGGCGAGACACGAGTTGACTCTTCTCCAGATCCAGGTTGTCATCCCGTCACCGTGGTGACGATAAGCTTCACCTCGTGCGCTCATTACGAACCTTAATTGGCAGCACGAAACCTTTGAAGCGGTTGAGGAAAGGAACGATTATCCATCTTCACCGAGTATTTCGAGCTGGAGCTGCGAAGCTGAACTGTCGCTGCACTGTCAACAGAGAAACAACAAGGTGTTTGGGTATTTCTCTCACGTGGCCAGAGTTGTGAGAACAAGCCCTTTCACCTGATGCATCTGACTCTGAAAGACACTGATGAAAGGCTTGTTTTTCGACATCACAACAATCTTCTTTGCCCGACTTCCAATCTCAGAGCAGAATCATGCAAACTTTTTGAAAACCATGGACACGAGGAGCCCGGATCCGCCCCACCCATGAGCCTTGTTCAGAACCTGACATGGTTCCTCTCGGGCCGCGCTCAGACGAGGCGCTCATCCACAGCCTTGTTCTCCGCCTTTGATCTGCGAGGAACAAAGCGCGAGGAATCCACTTGACCTGCGTGGTGCACATTTTCCATGTTGAGGCATGTGAATGTGAGCATGACTGTTCCTTGCTGGAAATGCGCCGTGGATCTGCCAGAATTTTCCATTGACGCAGGAAATTTGCTTCATTTGTGTATCATTGCACCCTGTCTGAAAGAACGACAGTGGACAAGGCGAGGCTTGCGTAGATCTACTCTGGGCTGAATCCTCCCTTTGACCCTCTGTGGGCGGCCTTGTCGTTTGACCTTCTGTGGATAGCAACCCTCCCCTTGGGTGACCACTGTCCACTGAGTGAACGTCTCCCAACAAAACAAAAGCAGGGAGATGAGCACGGTGAGGGACACTGCGCCTCTGGCTGCAGAGCTGATTGTCTGCTTCCTCCGTTCCTCCTCTCCTCTCGGGGCTTCCTGTACAGACGGACGGAATCAGGTTCCTCAGCATGGCGGCTGCAGATTCAGCCTCCAGGGGAGGAAGCACCTCTCGAGCTCTGCAGGGTCTAGTTTCTGTTTCTACTGCTGAATGAGAAATTGCCTGTGTTTCTGGCAGGGTGAAGAAAGCTGGAATCGGGGTCACACCTTGGAACCACGTGAAAAATGTCCCGCCTATCAGCTCATCTCTGTCACGTGCCTTCATTTACCTGTGTCCAAAGGGATGTCGGAAACCGCCTCGAAATGTACTTGGTGTTCTTCTCCACGCTCTCCCTGTTTACCTCTCTCCCCGAGGCTTCTGCCTCCCCTTCCCCTTGCTGTGCCTCCCGTGTCGGGGGACTCCGCCGACACGGACACTGATTGCTTCGCTTATTGCAGTCCTGTCCCGACAAATCTCCCTCCCTCGCCGCGCACACTGCGAAACACAGGACCTCCCGGAGTGCAGTTTGAGCGTCACTCTCGCGCTATCTTCTGTTGGCTATGGAGGTCAAAAGAACAAAACAAGACGATACAACCCAAAACAAAGTAAAACAGCTTGTGCGCGTCTGAAGACCTTTTGAAAAGAAAATTCTCACACACAAGTCAGGTTTGACAAGCACTGACAGCAAAGAACAGAAACACAGAAGACGAAAGAAACACACCGGGAAGAGGAACAGCCCCTGAAATCAGTGCAGCATTATTGGGCTGTCGGCAGATTGAGGAATGGTCAGAGATAAGCAGAGGCGTCCGGAGCCCGGACACTCAACCAGCGAGATGATTTTGGTCAGATGACCAGGTTCCCAGGGGAATGTCGATGTAGAGAATTGGAAATTGGGCGTGCAGAGGGGCGAGCGTCGGTGACCCTGGACTCAGCGCCCTGAAGGAGGCAGCTGAATCTCCGAGGAGCAGATAGAATCTGTGCAGCTGACAAGAGGAGAGTTGGCGACCTCGCACTCAGCACTCTCGCCATGGTTCCCCGCAGTGTTGACCAGAAACAGCGTGTGGAATGAAAAGGAGGGTTGGAGGACATGGTGTGAGTGTAATTTCATTTCTAGAAAAAGTGTGGGAACACAAAGGAACTCAAAACCACACACTGAAGTTTGTCACACAGCCTGCTTTGACCCGAAATACGTCCCTTTTTGCTGTTTGTCTGTTTTCTTCCCCTCTTGCCCCCTGTACTGTTCGCCATGGACACCCAGAACAACCCGCTGTCCGTTTCTCTTGTTGCTCACATGTGGAATTCAACTCAACGCAAATCCTCGCGACAGGGACAGCTCGAATCTGCGCGGACAAGACAGGGGGATTTATTCGGGATTGGAGATGGAATTAGGCTGGGATCAGGAGGGATCAGCGGCCAGACAGAGGACACGTGGTCCCGATAGGGATGCGGCGCAGGGGAGAAGCTGTGCAGCGCTTCTGTACTTTACTCGGACGGTCCATGACAATAGTCTTCACCAAACCTGATCAAGTTTTCCCCCACCCTCATGCACACCTATTTCGTTTCTTCTGTGCGCCATGACTGAGCCACTCGGGGACTGAGACAGACCACCCTGTCCCGCAGCAGAGAGAGGTGTTGGAGGCAGGGCGGGTCTGAGACGGGGTAATCCTCGCCGAGTCCGGGGATCCCGGGGTCTGCGCGCCGGATCTGCGGATATTCATTGCTTCATTAGAATTCATTAGAGCGCGGCTCGGAGCGTGTTCCGCGCGCTCACAATCAGCTGATCACGGCGGCCGCAGACGCTGCTGCTGCTGCACGGGCTCACAGTGGGTGCGTCGTGTGTCGCGCACCAGCACAAGATCCAGTTGTCGTCAAAACCGACGCAACGCATGAAACAACCAGCGTGAACGCGTTCTGACCCACACAAGGTTCTCCGACCGACTTTTGGCCAACGCGAGTCCGTCTGTGCGGGACAGATTTGCCTTCTCCAGTTTGCCCATTGCAAAGCGAGTTGGTGATTTCAAGGTCAAGCTTCGTGTATTCTGCGGACCACACTTCCTTTCGTGGTATCGAATTCGAAACTGCTGTGTGGTTCACACGTGAGATTCCTACCCGCAATGGGAAAGTAAAAGTACGAGTGCAGCACAACCTGCCCCCACAACAAATCTAAATTACTCTCAAGGGAACCCTGGCATTTTCAGTTTGAATACCCTCATGATGTTGACAACAACCACCAGGGACGTCCCGTTGAAATCTTTCAACCGACATATTGGATCCCAAATAATAGGGCCCTCAGACTCTCAACTTTTTACGCAAAGTGCCTTCAAGTGCAAGAGGGAGATTGAGAATGTGAAATTGAATTGCGAGATGCTAATCTCACCTGTACAGGTGGGTACAGGTGGGGAGGCCTTTGATGTCATGGGTTATTCAGGTAAACACAGGTAAATGCCATTTATCCGTCTCGAGTGGTTGATCGATCTCAGGGAACAAATGCAGAATGTGCAGAGCCTATTGTGTCCCGTGAACAACAACCAAATATTGTGCTGCAAGAAAAGCAGAACCACAAGTTTCTGCAGTTGGTTTTCTCGTGGTCGTCCGGATCAGTGTTGACCGAACTGCCCAAGCGGGGTCAAGCTTGTTGTGTTCGCCTTCTGAGTCTTGTTTTGACCCCAAAGCGTTGGGAGTAAAGTCCTGAATTCTGACTCTGAGCAAACCTGACCACCTTGAGCACAAACCTGACCACCTTGAGCACAAGCCTGACCACCTTGAGTACAAACCTGACCACCTTGAGTACAAGCCTGACCACCTTGAGTACAAACCTGACCACCTTGAGTACAACCTGACCACCTTGAGCAAAAACCTGACCACCTTGAGTACAAACCTGACCACCTTGAGCCCAAACCTGACCACCATGAGAACAAGCCTGACCTCGAGTACAAACTTTGAGAACTGACCCTCGTTTTTCTGTTGTGTCATTTCAGATGAAGACAGTAAGAGAGCGAGACCGAAGCGAGGTGAGTAGTGCCCATTGTCAAAATTAGTAGCAAATAGTCAAAATTGACTCCAAATTATCACACATGATGTTCACTCATTGTTCAGGCCATCGACTTGTTCTTTGCTTTTTTTTGTGACAGGGAAACTCAGGTCAGATAAAGAAGCAAGTTGAGGTCACGAACAGTGGATGAACTTGTCCCCTGCATCAAGATCAATTTTTGGTTTCTTTTGAAAGTAGATTGTCTTTAGATCAAATTATGGGACACTCAACTCGCAATTGGTCTTTTTCCACTTTTGTTTGTACAAACATGAGCGTATTCGGAAAAATAGAACAGCAACTTATTTTTGGAGTCATTTCTACATGTCCCATAGTTTGAGCCTGTAGAACTTGTTCCCAGGGTTCACCTGGACATTTCTCAGTGTGTGTTCCGAGTTTTACTTCTTGCACTTTGTCTGCAAAAAATGTGTGAGTTGATGTCGACTCCACATCGTGTTTTCATGATTGCACATGCATGATCAACATGTTCTGCCAATGATTCTTTCCAACGTGAAGAATTTTGATTGGAGCAATGGATATTCACGCGCACGTTCTGAGTCTCTGTGTCCGCTTCGTGTGCATGACACTTCTGCACGGCGGAGGGCGACGTCTGCATGTTGAGCAGAAATAGAACTTTCCTGTTTGAAGCTGTTCCAAGTACAAATGATCTCAGTACGAGAAGTACAATTGAAATCTGAGGTTCCGCACTGGAGTCGAACGGTGTTGAGTCATCTGGGTTCGGTGTGAATTCGATTTGTTGTTTGTTCCTTTTCGTGAACTGGGTTTGAAACAGTTTTGATGTCCATTGTGGTGTACTGGATGCGAGGTAGCCTCCCGCAGGTCACTCGCTGAGCAGCTTGAACTTCACTGGAATCAACCAGCGATGCCACAGTGGGGTTGTTTTCACTGGCGGAGTAAGCAACTGATCAATTCAACTGTCCAAGGAGCCACTCAAGATTTGAGACTTTCACTGCCAAAGTCACTTCGACCTTTGATCGTGTTTTCACAAAGAGATTGTCACAGGTGACTTGACAAACGTGGAGGGAGGGGATAAATCGGCTAATCTGTTGCACAATCGCGAGCTGATCGGTTAGTCGGCTGCTAATCGGGTTGGGGTGGAACCTCAGAGCGAGTGGTGTTTCCTGAGACAACAGTCCAGTTGTTCTCAAGCTGAGCCAAGACAAACGCGGAGCAAATTGAACGAAAATGTGCGATACTGAGACAGATGCTCCACAGTGAGATTTCCCCCAAGGAAGAGAGGAAGGAACCGAACCTTTCAGAAGATCTACCTGCGCTACAGACCTGAAAGGGGTCTGCAGCTGGACTCCATACAACTGTGCTGAATGTCCAAAACGACTGGTGTGGCCGGACACAAGGCACATTGTCGGTTTTGCAACTTGAGGCAGTCACTGTGATGATTTTTGCGCCCAGAATCCTCAACTGACTGACCAAGAAAGAAGAAATCTCGAAGAACGCATATTTGAAGCAGTGTCTTTTTGTTCTGGACTCTCCCTCTCCCCCTGCGACCCCCGGGGCAAGACGTGCTGAGCCCGAGCTTGGCGAGGCTTACACGCGACTTACATCTCGAGAACAGAAGGCGGGCGCGCCCCGGCTCCAGCCCGGCCCGGGCTCTTTGATGTTACAGGGTTAATCCCCTAACTGGGCTCAAAAACGTTTTAGTCCTTCATTAACTGCTCTTGTAAAAAGGTTTGCTGGGGCTTTGGGGGCTTTTGGATAGTTGTGGCTCGGCCAGCACTTGGCCATAACGTTGGAGCCAACCTCAATGGAAGCCTGCAGCTTTTTTGACCACTTTGAAAGTCCCCTGTTTATCTCCAAGGAGAAACAAGAAGGAACGAAATTGACATATTTGACTTCACTGCAGTGTGTAGCTGGAGGGAGCAAACGCACACAGAAATGCAACAAAAACATCATGGGGGCCTGGAGGACTCTTTTCGTCCAGGTGCAAGCAGCCCAACAAACTTCCACTTTGTCAGCGCGGTTTTCTTGTTGCTCAAGCCAAGCCAATGAGTGTGTCAAGCAGTGAGGGAACAGGAGGATGAGACAGAGAGGCGTTTAAATCCTCTGTCCCTGTCCAGGCCACAAGGTTCTTCTGCTCAATCAGACTCAGATCCGTTTGTTCACTTCGCGCAGGGATTTGCAGAGTCTGTGGCGCTGTCCCTGTCCCATCCACCAACACCATCGCACCATGATTCAGAGACAGGAGCTGTGAGTTTCCCTGGCAGGAGGATAATCCAGGCTATCTGTTCCTGAAGCCCTGTGCAATCTGGACCTAATTAGGCGTGGTGTGTGCCGGCCCAAGGTCCCGCCCGACTCGTGGCCGGCTGTCTTGGTTCACTCGACTTGCTTTGTCAGCTGAGGAAAACGTGTCTTTCACTCCAAAGACAATGCAGCATCCCCCCCACATCCGACAGTTTCCATGCTCAAACGGGGTTTCATCGCGTGTCCAGTGCAACTGTCTTCTGATGTAGGTCAGACCCCCGACCTCCACTGCATTTCAGTTTTTCCCCTCGTTTTCAAACCCTTGTCCCCTCAGGCTTCCACAAACAACATTTCGCCCCCGATTCAGACGTTCCTTCATACATACTTAATGCGTTGCATTAGGGCTGCGTTTTGCAAGGGCTTACATGTCTCAAAAAGTTTGTGGCCAGGAGCTTATGCTCCTGCCATGCAAACCAGGAGAGTGCTCTTGGTTGGGGAACATGGTTTTGGTGGTTGGTGTACACGCGCCATTTTCACCTCACGTCATTTTCCAAGACAATCGCGTTGGAACCTGGCAAAAAAATCTGTTGATCAAAAGGGAAAACAGTTTGAACGTTTTCAATTTTTCGAACCAAAAGACCTTTGAACACAAATTGGAACTGCGCCCGAGGATGTGTTGGTTTCTTGGACTGGTAGCCAGATGTTCTTCTTGACATTCAGTCGTGAACTACAAAAAATCTGCGGCATTTCGTTGCGTTTGAACATTGTAGACTCGCACAAAGACAAAAGACAAAAAGATGCGTGGAGAAACCACGAAAGCATTGAGAGAATTTTGGTCATCAAAGCGGTTTCTTCAAAATGGAATCGTTCCAGATTCATGCAGGAGAAGCCATGTAAGCACGCACACACGAATTCCTTTCATTGGTCATGTCCAAAATGTTGTCTTCAGGCTTCTTTGAATTTTTCTTTGAAGCAACCTACGTTGAACAGGAAGTTCCAAGATTTGCATTTTAAAATGGAGTACTTCAGTTCAAGGAAGGCACAACTTGGCTGAAACGTGATTTACTATTTACGAGTGCAGATAGGTCACCAGGGAACCCCGCGCGCCTCACTTCAAAGTAACAACAACGTCGTCTGGCAGCGTAGTTACGTCACAAGGACGCAACGTCCCAATTCTGGGAACAGACGGTTGACGGGGAGGCAACTACCAAGGGAACTGCCGTTGTATCGCTTTAATCTCGCACACAGTGCGCGCTCACTGCAGTGCGAGATCTTTGCCGTTACAGTTGCCATCAGGGTTTTGGGGCACCCGGTGGTAGTGGCTGGGTGGTCCCAAGGGATGAAACGGGAAAAGTACCCAACACTCCAAGATCAAGGCACAACAGGAAAGAACTGAGCAAACCTGCACTGCAAAATGTATTCTCTTCCTCAGTCCGACAGACAATCAAGTATGGGTCAAGAATGTCAATTTTATTCTCGTGTACCAAGTTCAGACGAATGAAAAGACTTGTCTGGTTTTGCACGATCAACATGTTGAACCTCTACCGCCAGTGTTTTGCTTTTCTTCCTGCGGATCTGTTTTGTTGTGCGGAGGTCCCAGGGCAGCGCATGAAGAAGCTTCTCCTATCTGCAGTCCGGGATCGAGTCAATTGCGCGGGAGCGGCCGGGTCTCCCCGGAGTCCCATCTGTCACACAGATATCATAACCGCCGCGCCGCCGTTGGCACAGCCGAGCGGCCGCGTCGAGAATCTCCACTGCGCGCGAGCAGAAACGGGCGCACCGCGCGAGAGAGAGGGGCGCTCTGCTCTGTCATGTGGATTTTCCAACTTTTGGATGCGAAGAGAACAGCCTCGTTGTGGTGTTCTTGCACTGCTTTTCATCAACTTCAATGTTCTTTTTGTGTCCCTTTTTGTGCTGACGCCAACGAGAAAACTCGGCGTCCACAGCACACGAGGCTGACGCCAGGGTGCATCCCGACACCCAGAGCAGGACGCAGTGCGTCAGTGTGGATTATTAGCCGCGCTCCCTGCAGTCCCGTCCCTCTGTTCCGGAATGGGACCCGCCAACAGATAAAGCGGCGCTGCTTTCTGCGAGGAAGCGGTGGCCACGGTGTCCGGCAAATTTCTCAACATGGGAATTTTTTTGCTGGGCTCTTTTCGAACGGAAAAATATTACTTCTGCTTCAGCACAAAAATGAATTGGAACTGATTTCTCGGCCATTTTTTGACATTAATTTGTAAGCCAAACAACAACAGCTGAGTGTGTGAACCAAACAACACCGCTCCATCACAACCAGTTTCCCCGACAGTGCGGCTGGTTCCATGTTCCGCCATGCTATGCTGTGGCTTACTCAAGCGCGCAATATGCTTGATCTATGATGTTCCAATAGGCTCGTCTGTCGTACCTATTATGGACGCTTCGTTTCATTCGCATGATAGACGCTGTCAAAACTCCAACCCTGGAATCATCCGTTTTCACCAACATGAGACTGTCGTAGATACGCGCTGTCTTTTTGGGATTGCACATTGGAGACTGCAAAACGGATTTTATTTGCCATTCATCTGCAATGCTGCGCTGACTTGGGTCCTGCACGTGCGTGTGTGTATGTGTGTGTGCGTGCGCGTGTGTGCATTCGTGGACATGTGTGCTTGAAAACAACAAGATGATGTCAAGGTGGGTTTTTTTCATGGAAACGACCCTCCTCTTTGTTGTATGGAAAACACAAAGTGTTTGCAGCGTTGATTTTCTGCAGTTCGAGCCGCTTCATTTCCAGCGGGAACATTGTATCTCCGTGCGATAGATCAATGCATTCAAGGCTGGAGGAATCATTACAACTCATGTGAGGACTCCCACCACGGAAAATAACGAAAGACGGAACTGCCTGGAAGGCCAATTGGACAGGTTCATGGGTCCAGGGCCAGAACATGAACATAAAGACTCGTTCTGATCCCAGCAAGGAAGGAACCAAGTTGGGCAGCTCCATGTCAATGTCCTGCTGATTTTTGAGTGCAGCTGAACTGACTGAGTCAGTTGTTGTCCTTTGACTCGTACTTGACAACATTCAAAGTCCTCAAGACCAGGCAAGGTTGCTGTGTATTTGGAACCTTGTGTATTGGCAATCTTTGCACCAAAACCACGCACAGGAGGAAGCACTGTGCATTAACTGCGTCAATAACTTTCACTCCGGGGCTTTGGCCATTGTTCTCTTTGTGGCACTGAAGTGCCTGTTTGTTGTCGACAGTTCCACGAAAATGGCTTCACAAACAGGTTCTCCGAAATTCCAAACCAAAACCATGAAAGGCCAAAAGAATCACAGATCAGAGATCTAACTTGAAAAGACAAAGAGGTTTGAATTCGGAATGTAAAAGACTGGATATTCACACCACATCAGACCGACCCCCGAAGAAAAAAAAAAGATGTTTTGAAGCTGTCGTCAGGGTCGTTTTCTGACCCACCACCTCTGATCAAAATTTGGCTCAACAAAACTTTGCGGGGGACGTTTGGGTCTGAACACATCGATGCGCGCTGCGGAAGGACGCGATTCCACCACCGAGACGGAACGCCAACAGGAGCGCCCCGGAAACGCGACGTGACGCGACCGACGTCGTCTAATGGACGTAACGTCGTGAAATGCAACGTCGCTTCCGACGGAAAGTGTTTCCGATTGGCGCTCTTTTGTCTCACGGTTGTTATCAAAAACATTTCTTTGGATCAAGCTTGTGGCAAGTTGAAAAATTGGAAAGAAAGTTCAGAAAAGAAGAAAGTGGACCTCAATTAAAATGGAGGAAATTCCTCTTCCTGGTCGTGACAACATTTGGCAATCGACTAAATTCACAGGAAATATTCTGCACATTTGGCACATTGCATCCTCATTAGATCCAAATAAACCAAATATTTTCCAGTTCAACGGTCGCACATCAGGACAGCCAGACAATTGAAAACTTCCAATTAAATACAGTGATGCAAGAGCGCCATAATTGAACCTGAGGGTGAGCGGTGGGGGATTCTCAATCTGCAATTCACTCCAATATTTGTTTTTCTGTCACATTGAATCTGTCCAAACTTCTTTTGATCTCAACATTCTTCCAATTTGTGAGATAATAAGTCCTGCGACGCAAACACAGAGGATTGGCTCAAGTTTTCTCTGGGTCTGGGCGCTGACCCTGGACAACATGGAGAAATCTAAAACATTGTCAGAGCGACAGTTTTTGACAGAGTAGACAATGGACAGAACATGTGCGAGACGAGTTATTGTTTCCAGGAGGCTGGATCTGAGGAATCTGCTGAACCCGGGTCTCTCCCCGAGCCACGGGTAACTACGTTACTCACACCCGGCTGCGCTCACAGACTCACAATAACCCCACAACCCTCATCGTCCACAAGCCACGTTTGGCTCGAACATGTCCGCATGCTGTCGGCACACATGGTTTGTTCAAACTCCCCGTTGGGAAGAGGGGATCTACGTTTTGAAGTCCTGCTTGGCACTTTCTTGTCTTTTCTGTGGCTCATATCATTGCAATGAGGATGCAAAGGGAAGGTGGCTCTCCACAGGTACAGCAGCAGCGGAAGTGCGAAAGCATGGATGAATCAGCAGAAAAAAAGACAAGACGAGACGGAAACAGCGACGCGCGCGCGCGCGGCCAGCCCGCGCTGTTCCCACTCAGATCCTCCGCTCCGAGCCGCACGGGAAGTGCAGAAGCATGCTGCAGTTCAAACTACAAAGCACCGCCTTCTTTATGCCTCATAATTAGATTCTCTGTTCGTAATGCGGACTGCAGTGAATGCGGTCCAGACGAACCCGAGCTCGACGTCTTGCCTCGGTCCTTGAGTCGGCTGCGCAGGGACCCGGGTCTCAGAGGTGCTTTACGGACGCTAATTAGATGAGGTCGTTATCGTGTGTGTGTTAATGAGAAGCGGTGATTAAGGCGATTGATCCACTAATCAGCTCGTGAGAGGCGCACATGTACCGCTTCGCGACTTGATAGAGTGTTGGCGTCGCCTCCATCCAGGGAGCGCCAAATGGCCACAGTCTCCGCGCACGGTGCGGATGGGATTCCACATGCGTTCATGAAGCACCATGTTTCGCAACAAAGCTGGTTTTTTTTGGGGGGGGGGTTAGATTTTGCAGTGTTCAAAAGATGCACGTTGCATCTGGAAATCCGTCTCACCAGGTGCGGACCACATTGAACCAGACAAACCTGCTGCAGCATCTCGAATTTCTCCAATCTGCAACGCAAGATGACGCGGGTTTATTTATTGCCGCTTACAAATTGGCGTCTTGTCCAGCGCCCGCGGGTAAAAGTTGATGAAAAAATTAAACAAGCCCAACCTGCTGTCTGTCGTGTCGGAAAACATGGCACCTGCAGACGGCGTCAGAAACACGATTTCCTGGCTCAAGGAGCTGCTCAGAAGAGGCCAAGCTCAGCTTCCAACTTGTGTTGTGGAAAGGCGAAGGAAGATCCCTGAGGGTAGAAACATGTGAGTTGCCCAATTTGTTCTTGGGTTTCACACCTGAGTGGCTCCTGACACACTAAATGCTGCAGTTTGAGTCAGGTGAGACCCAGCTTCACAGGCTGCAGTACATGTGCTGCAGGTTCCAAGAATCAAGGAGAGGAAGTCAGGGTCCTTGACTGAATTTACGCGGCATCTGCATTTCGGATCAGATTATTGAATGCAAATTCATACTCTAGTAATGGACTCACAATCAACGTCTCAGTGTCTGTTCTCTTCATTTCACCACCAGAATGGCATCAGAGAAACACCGGAGCGAAAGTGAGAAGACTCGAATGCAAATGTCCCAGATGCGCGCGCATTACCCTGACATCCGATCCGAATGTGACAAGTCGGGGAGTAATCAGGGTCACCTCACCAACCAAGCTGTCAAATCGCTGGTTTCACGGCTGTTAGGCGTGCGCGCACCGGAACAACAGAAAACTCATTACGAGCGTAGCAGGTCCCGGAGGGAGGGAGGGAGCAGGAACACACACTGCACCGGAGGAGCAGCTTGAGTGAAGAAGACAAAACTTGAAATTTGCAGCGTGTGGTGTTCTGCACTTGCTTGGCACTCCGCATGTCTCTGTTGTTTGCCAGTCCTTCTTCACTTGCAATGCAAAGGGTACAAGACACGGTGAAGCAGGAGAATATTTGATGGAAACGTGAACCAAACGAAGAGCAGCACAGAGATCTGGTTGTTTCAGTCGGTGGAGGGTCGGACACTTGCGTGACACCTTCACTTAAGAGCCGACAATGACTACAAGTAATCTGTGTTTGTATCTTGCTGTACTTACACCAAAACTGGCAGGTTTGTAATTTGCCATATTGCACCCGGTAGGTACAAATGGTACAACTGGGCAGGCTCTCCAATCACACACATGGATGGGTACATTGGAAAAGTGGGTATGGACCTGATCTGATAATGGAGCTGTAATGATACCCATTCAGTACCCACTGCCTCGTCTTCAACTCCCCGGGCCCCCGCATACTCGTTCAGTACTGGCATACCCGGGGTATCCCACTGTTCAGAACCATACTTGGAATACCCAGTCAGATAATCACACCAATTGAAACCCATTGAGAGTTCATCAGGCATTGAAAACTGCTCTCAAACTTCCCCGAGATGGATTCCTGCCCACCAGAAGTATTTGTCTCGAACTGAGCGCACGCTGCGCCTGGACGCAACGCACATCTGGTCTCACGCCATTGAACTTTCCACCAAACTGTTTTCTCGAATACAGAACGTGAAAAGTGACAGACATGGAAAAAGAAATATGAGCAGACAGGGTGACTGTGGCACGAGTTCTTTTGCATTGTTCCAGGATCCCCATTGGCCTTCTGCTCAAAACCAAACAAAAACTGTTGCACAAAGTTGGCTGCCACACAGGGAGACGGTTTGGATGCAGTGGAGAAGTGTTGCTATGTCGTGTACAAATCTACTGCTTCCTCTCCCACTTCGACCCCCAACCTCGAAAATCTGACCTCCAACGGAGCCACTCGCAAGAAACCCACTCGGGTGAAAAATCTAAGCTGCTTTGACTCACTTCAACAAGAGTTTGCGTGAATCGCGTCCAGAGGCAGGGGGTCATTGTCCCAGCGTGGGGAGGAACAGCCTGGGCATAGCAGGTGGACCCTGCCCTAGGCTCACCGTATGTGCCGTCCTGGTCGCTATTCTGTGTCCCTCGGAGACTCCCTTTGATTCCCCCGGGACCCCCAGAGCTCCGGCCCAAGTCCCCGTGGACCACCCGAGGATCTAACTCACCCGTGTTCCTGCCACCTACAGGTGATAAGTATCGCAGAATTACAGAAATGAGCATTTAGCCGGTAATTTTCCCCGCACTGGAAGAATTAAAGTCCCAGTGACAGTGAATGTGTTTGGACTAAGGAGTCTAAGACATGCAAGATGAGTCTTTTGTCAGATTGCGCTTTGAGATCTTTCTTCAGTGAAGAGCTGGACTTTCAAGAGTCTGGACTTGGTTCTTGGTCCAAGCATACAAGTGAATACGAAGGCAACTGGTTTTTGTGCAGAAAGTTGGATTTAGAGGGATATCTCAGGCGGATCTGCACACATGAGTGGAAACGAGGGCGACTCCGAAGATATGAATGCCGTCAAGATTGTGCTGAGAGGTGAGAACAAAATCGCCGTTTTTCTTGAAGAAGATCATTCCAGTTTTACGCCAAGGTTTTTGTTTCCATGTTCTGTGGTCCCAACAATGGCTACTGCGTTTTTCCGGCTTCAGACCAAAGGTAGTGGTTGTGTGGACCGCCGCTTTTTGACGAACTTTTTGCTGCATCCAACTCGATTGAAGTTGTCTGCCTCGAGTGGGACTCGAGACCATTAAACTGCTGTTTGTGGGATCATTGTCCACCTCTCACGGTGCTGTAACCGAGCATTAAGTGGGAGTCAGTGGGAAGTCAAGAGGCGCTGAATGTGCGATCCTACTCGCGTTACGGGAGCGCACTCCAACCCATACACCACGACGGTGGGGAGGCGGGCACGGCGAGAGGGGGGCAGTGCGAGGGACGAATTGGAGACTTGAACTGCGCTGATCAAACTGCAGTGATCCTGTCAGAGGATTGAAAGAAATCACAGCGGGTGAAAGTTGAGGTTTCAGCAAGCGATCCACCGCCTCTGAAAAATGTGTCTGAGGGTTCGCCAAAGCCTCCACCAAATACACGTAAAATGGTTTGGCTCGCAGATTTGGAGTTGCTTTGAAAGGGTTTGAACCAAACACGAGTTCGGTGGGCTCAAAACCGAGCCACCGCTACACTGGTCAGTGAATGATCACTTGATGGCTGCAACTGGCCTGTTGCAATGTCCATTCACACAGGATAAAGCCGACATGAAAACTCTGCAAAAAGGGACCCGAGTCTGTTGATCTGCTGAACATCGCGAGAGACTCGGGATTATGAGGCGTAATGACCGGCCCGCTGTCCGCGTAATGTCCAGCTGATGGGCGATGACCAGATGTGGACACGCCGTAATGACGAGAATAAAAACCTTCATGGTCATCCACGGAGCTGGACCTCCATCGGAATGACCAATGGCCGTCCGCTGTCATCCACACCCGCTTCCCCACGTCACTGCACGTGTGTGGTTTCTGCGTGCAAATCCCGTCTTGAGCCTTGCAGGCCAGTTTCACAACAAAGTCAAATTACATTGTGAAGGAGCTTTGGTTTGGGGGGGGGTACATGACAAGAAAGTCAAGCAAGGACGACAGGGATGGTGTTGTCTATTTTACACGATTGGTCCACCTTTGGGCGGTGTCCATCGCCTCTGGATCCCTCGTCCTGTCCGCACGAGTCGTCGCTCGCAAAATCAGTCCGCGATGCGCCATCAACCGCTTCTTTACGCTCAATTATCAGGCCACTGTGTGGACCATTTGGTACCAGTTCCAAGAAGTGTTTTCGAACCAACGGCTGTACAACCCTGGCTTCTCAAAGTGCAATCCAGTGTGCCTGCTCTGCGTACAAAGGTTCCACAACCGCTTTGGGCCAAGTTCGCACTGAGGACAAGTTCTTCAAAAGTCTATCAATGATTTTGTCAGAAATGGAGAATGACAGAATTGTCCATCAGAACATGGAATCTTCACGAAAATTGTCAGTTGGATTCGTTTGTGGTATTTTCAGAGTGACCTTCAGTGTCTTTTGGCCCAAGAATGAACCCAAATTGTCCCTGTCTGTGGGTTTTCAGTTCAGGCGGTTCAATACTCCCTCTTGCTCTTCCTGTGGGAGGTGAAATGAAAGAAGTTTGGGGCGGGTTCAGAGAAGAGGGAGTTGTCCCAGGGGACCCCGGTGAAAGGTTTGTCTCTGTTTTGTGGTCAGTTCAAAGCTGCGGGCGGAACAAAGCTCCTCGCTGCAGCAGGTCCAAACCGAGGCCATCTTGACGCTCTACCGTGGCTTCTTTTGAGGGAATTCTCTGAAAACTCAAATTTGTTGTGTGCTTCTGGTTTTGCACTGGTTATGTCAGGCTGGTGCTCTTCTCCAATGTTTTTGACTTGACCAGCCTGACCCTTCCACCCATTGACTGGTCGCCTGCATGATTCAGGCACCTGTACGTGTGGAGAAGTTTGGGTCTTTTGTGTTGTGTTGTGTAAGAAAGGTTTGTGACAGTGAAAAGAATTTGAACTGTTTTGCCACTGAAGATGCCACCTCCCTTTTCAACCTCATCTCACTCACCATTTGACCAGAAATCAACAACAGTTGGTGCGTCGTCACTGGTTTCTCCCGACTCCACTTCTGCAGTCACAGAAAATACGTTTTGCTGGTTTGGTTTGGTTTTTGGCAAAGTGTTCTCACATGTTGTCAAAGGCAAGGTGTGTGGTTCAAGTCGTATGTTTGCTGTTTTGTCCACTGTTTGTTGCGCGCAGTTCGCTTCACGGACTCTTCGAAAAACACTGTTGACACAAGTACCGCGTACTTACTCACTTTGTAATCTCCTATTGTTTCAGTACTCCCATACTTAATGGCCGCACGTGCCTGTACCATTGTGGTACTTTCTAATTAACGTTGCTGCTCATTATTAGAGCTTAATTACCCTCAGTTAATTGCCCCGTAAATTCTATCACCAATTCGAAAACGGAGAACTTCACCCCAAAAAGACAATGTGCCCTTGAGAAAGCAATAAAAACACGACTGCTCTGGTCAGGAAGTGTCAAACCGTAATTAAAGGCCAGTGGACAATTTGAGGAGAAATTACAAGTGGAGCCTCAAGCGTTTTCCTTTTCTGACTCTTGTCCAGACACAGGGCTCAGGATTGAAGCCACAATATTTGGTGGGTTTTGAATTCATTTCGGTTCGGCACGTCAGTGAGTGAATGGGGAGAGGCGTCAGAAATGTCAAAATGCCCCGGACTGAACAAAAAGGGCGCACGGCAGCTTTGTTTTCTGGACTCCCAATAAAACAACTGACATTGGGACCAGAATTCATTTTGCCAGAGTTGGAGGGAAGATGAATGAAACAATGGTCGTCGGAGTGGGAGGAGACGGATCTGTGCTGAAACGCTCCGCTGACATGATGAGTGTGAGGGGATTCTGAACAGCACTCAATACTGGATCGGAGGAATTGTCGCAATGGGCTTGACGGAACATTGAAAACATAAAATCTGCTATGGTCAAAGGTGTTGTTTTCATGTCGCGATATAGATCTAGTTCAGGCGTGCAGACGTGCGTTGTGTGTGACGTGACGTGATGCACTGAGGAGAAGGCCACAGCAGTTTGATCGCGGGCCGGACGGGCGAGGCCTCCGGCTCGAGGCGCAGGTGCCCGGCGGGAGGGGCGCCGCAGCGGCCGCAGAGCAACCGCCCCGAGCCGGGGCCCTGCGAGCCTCGTGAGGCTTCGGCATCCCCGAGAACTCGTGCATGTACCTCTGCACAGTAACAACAAACAACCCGGCGCAATCTTGTCAGACTTCGGACAGGGACACTCCATCATCGGTTTTGTCGTGTCAAAACAGTAGCTCTTTGTGGAAACTCACATGTTTTGTGTGGAAACATGTGAACATGTTGCTGCAGTTTCCATGGAAATCTCTTCAGTTTGTCTAAAAATGCAGAACAAAACACTGAACACTGAACTTTTTCACATGCTGTGAAAGAACATATTCACACAACTCAACTTTGCAGACGCACCCTCCAGGAGCAAGCTGAAAAGCTGCGAAAATTTTGACTCCGCTTTGGAAAATTTGCTTTCTGGATCCCGTTGAGGGCAAAAACGTACGTTTCCACAGCACAGCAACAGATTCTCTTGACACGAGAACTTGGTCTGTCGAAATCAGTTGGGTTCGTTGCGCGTGGTTCAGAAGCCGAACCCAACGCTCAACCCTGATCCCATCAAAGCGTTCGAGTTTCTCTGCAGATTCTGCTCCAGCGGAGCTGAGTCTAATGAAGCGAGCAGCGACGCTGCTGCTGCTGCTGACATGCTGCTGAACGCTGAAAACATGCTTCTGCTTTGTCAAAACTTTCATGAAATGCAGCAAACACCGAATTTGACTGTTGTCAACCTCAGAAAGTCAGCATTGCTCAGTGCGTCCCGTCCACAACAACTCAAGAACCTGCCGACATGTTCACGTAACTCCAGCTGAAGAACGTTCGTCCAAACAAAGGAGCTGATTGACAGAAACAGACAGCTTCCTCTTCTCAATCCGTCTTCTTGCTTTCTTTCTTTCTCTCTTCGCTCGTTCTCGGGTCAACTTGCCACGAGGGACACCTTCCGATGAAGCCCACTGCCGATCACCTCACATGCTGACAGTCTCTGTCTGTCTGGGACCTTGGTGGCCACTCATCGGTGGGCGGAGTCAGCTCCTCGGCCTCTCATTGGCTCACCGCCCGTGCGCAGCCTCAATGCGCAGGAACCCAGCCTCCTGCCACTCAAACTCACCCGCCATGTTGAATATGCAGATCCATTTTATTGTGTATGTACATTTTGCACGTTTGGTTGGAGGGTTGGATGACCAGGGCCCATGCAAAACGATGGAGTGAGTGAGTCAGAGGGATGGAGAGGTAAAGTGTGAAGACAGAAAGGCTGTCTGATCACTACTCAAGTGAGAGTGAGTGAGTGCACTGCTACTTGGAGGCTTACTCAGGCTTGCACGTTGTGAGGCGAGTTAGGTTACTCATGCTTAGACTGTGTTACACGAGGGACAGTCATCCTGTGAAATGGATTGAGACAAAACATGGACGAGATATGACAGTCGTTCTGGATTTCAATACACGTACGTTCAACTATTATTCAGACAATAACAATTAGCATTGGACAATTTCTGATTCAGGTATCGGGAAATTTTTTGCATGATTTCTGAATCGTGAAAGTTATTTGTTTGGACATTACGTTCGTTGGTCAGCTGTGGAAACGAACTGTGGAGAAATTGTGTGGTCAAGGACAACTTCACGGCGTAGACCTACTGTTAACGGGATCCAGATTAACCTGTCGAGCGAAGGACCAAAGCTGCTTTGATTTTACACTGAACTCCACGAATGAGCGCGTTACATCAAAGGATCATCTGAGAAACTGGAGCACCCAATTTCACAGGGATTCTGAACTTTGAAAAGAACAATTGTTCACAATTTCTCCGGAAGCTTGACTGCTCTGTGCACATTGTGAAAAGAGCTTCCTGTGAGTTGAGACACTTTAGCGCAAAGGTAAATTCTCCGTGACCAGGAGCCCTGTGCGCTTTGAGTCCCCACCTGCACTGGCCCTGCCTGCTCGGCCGCCGCTGACTTCGGAGCGCAGCACCAGGATGGGAGAGGGACCCCTGACGGAACACAACTCGCAGGCCGGACCGAACCCGGCTCTACCACCCGACGTCAGCAGAGAGGATCACGAGGCGAGGAAGAAGCGCAGAGGTAACAGTCTTGGGATGGTAGTTTTTGGCGCCTTCGGTTTTGGGCTCGACTCGTTTGGTGTCGGATCAGGCGGGGGGGGGGTGGCGCTCACGGACTTGGTCCCTGAGTGTGAGTGAGTTCCCTCCTCGAACAGATCCCTGTACGTGCTGAAATTTGGGTCTGAACGATTGCATGATTGCAAGACTGAAGTCGAGGAGTTCAAGTCACATGAAGCCCCTCGAAGATGTCTGTACATTTTCTGCATGTTGCACTCTGAACCACTGTGCTGGAAATATGCGCGTGAAGTTTGAACTTCGCCGCTGAGACAAACGCAGGGAATCACCAGAGATGGTTGAGCTCGCTGAGACCGGACTTGAGAACTTTTGAGTGTTTGTGATCCCGTCGAGTTTGTGAGGCGGGGTCCGTACTTCGTGTTGTCCAGGGTTGGATTCGTGCTGGAAATACGTGAGATCTCCTCGACAAATGATTTCCCAACTGAGCCTATTTTGGAACAATCCTCTTTGTTTCGTGTTGGAATCGTCAAAGCAAAGTACGAGCAAATACATGGCACCGTGTCCACAGTTTTTGTTCTCCTCACGACAAAAGTTTTTGCAATACGGAATCCAAGCAGTTTCATTTCAGCAGAAACCACACACTCGTCATGTGTTTGATACAGCCACTTGCGCACCAACACAAAAGTATCAGGGATAAAGTTTCCCACAAACTGTCAAGCAAGAAGAATTTTTTTTTTGGTTCCCAAGTGAAAAATTTCTTTTTGAGTGAATGGCTCTTTTCTGCTGAACACGAAGAAATGTCAGGACGAGATTGGCATTTCTGCAAAAACGTCACAAATTTGATCAATTCCATCTCTCTTTTCAGCGCACCATTCGAAAGTTCAGTGGAGTACACTTGCATGTACCTTTTGTCTCTGCCACTCAAAGGCAGAAAAATACTCCAAATAACCGCATTTCCCACGCGGCTGTGAGGCCCGTCGCTTTGTGCGAACCACTCTCCATTGAATAGAGAAATATCGATATTTCTACTATTCACTCGAAAATTAGAACCTTCAAACACTTTATGGACAAAGTCAATTCAATTTTTGCAGAAAATTACGATCATTGAGTGAAGTAAGAATGCGGTGTGTTTTGAAACCAGGGACGGTTGCGTTGTGGAGAGAGAACACTGGAAAGTGTGAATGAACGTTTCTTCTTTGAGGAAAGTGGAGTTTGATGGAAATTTAAAGTTTTGAACAAATGCGACATTTTTGTCTGATCTGAAAACAGGACACACTCAGTCATTTTATCCGTTTGAACTTCACGACGGCGAAAGGTTCTCTGTGCCTCTGTACATCCATGCCACGAAGGTGCCACTTTCTGCAGACATAAAGCAGCTTTGCCAACACTTTCACAGAATGCACACAGAGACACAGAATCGTCTTTTTGACACCTTTTCTTTTGAGCTGCTGAAAGGCTGCAAACGGGTGAGCACATGCATTGAGAAAAATAACACAGGAGAAAAACAACAGTCTCAGAAAATACCACAGGAATAGAAGGGTGTTGAGCACTGCAGCTCTCACGGTGCGTTGTCCGAGCTTCGGCTCCGGGTGTCTATTTGTGGAAGAGAATCGGCTACATGCTGGATCTGATTACGATGCCTGATCAGGCTCAGGGGAGGGACGAGAAACCGCCCAGCAACATGTAGAATAACAATGTGTGAAGCTGTGCACAACAATCCGCTCTCAACGCTCGTCACTGTAGAATCAAGAGAAGTGACCAGGTCGCGGCCGCTGCAGCACCTGGATTTCAAAACATGTTCAATGAAAGGTACTTCTCCGACGTGGACTATGAACATCACAGTTGAACCTGGATGCAGCACACGAAGCACGATCTAATGAATGAAGGTTTGTCCTGCTCAGCCACCAGCCCCCCTCCCTCCCGCCTCTCTACACCACGTGTGCATCTTCCTTTGTGACCAGGAATAAATCCAGAAATAGCAACATGCTCATGAAATTACTCTCCATCACAATAGAACTTCGTCCGTGCTTCTACATGCTCATGACTGGATACTCAGATTCTGCAAACGGCAACCCGACACACAAGAAGCACGAAGAAGAAAAAGAAAAAGAAATGGGACAAAGCCTGATCCTGCGCAAATTTTCGTTCAACTATTGTGTCACCTTCCCGAATATTCATTGGAACTTCTGCGCGTGTTTCCCATTCTCCCACTATGCGGGAGGGACACCCTTTCTCCGCAGAGGCGCGATTTCGTGCCTGGCGGGGTGTTGGTTACAGCGGGCCCTCCTCCCCGGACGTCCCGGCGCGAGACGCGTTGTTCGGCGGGTCTCGCCGTCGGGTCGGCCGCGGCCCGCGCCCCCAGGAGCCTGCTCAGGGAGAGTGATATGAAAGAGCTCCATGTCTCTGTGGTGTCACAAAGAAAAACTTGAATATATTTTTCAAAGTTTCAGAAACAATTTGTTGCAAATGAGAACTTCACCACCAACTTGGCAAAATTTTCTCTGCATGAAGAGTGCAAAACTTGAGTCGGGACTTCGAACTGCATAACAAAACCGAAGTGCTTTGCTTCTCTGGGTGGAGTTTTTTTCTGATACCGAGAGAGTGTGTTTTGTGCAGCCAGGCTCGCTCCGGGACCAGGCTTTCTGCCGGGCGAGCAGGGCCGGCGGGGTGGGGCAGTGTCACAGAGCAAGAGGGCTCACACGGTCACCGAGAGACACAATGGCTTCAGATCAGTGGATCTGACGCCCCTGTTCTGACTGTTCGATTTGAAATTGAACAGCAGTGCACCGGTTGAGGGTTGTTACCCCGCCGCCGAAGGGGTGAGCAGAGGCGGCGGGGAGATGTAGCCGGGGCGGGCGGACCGGGGAGGGTGAACCGGCCGGGGAGAGGGTGGCGGTGGCGAGGCAACCGGCCCGCAGCCTTACTCTCACCCGTGTTCAGGGGCTTCGTCCTAAGTTTGAGTCCCTCACCAGACGATTTTGACTTCACTGAAACAGAAACCCAGACATCTTCGAAAGAAACGCAAATTGTTTGACAGTGAAAATCATTGCCACAAAAGTGCTTCCAGTTTCCACATTTTTTCTTTGAGATTCTGATATTTTTTCTGATCTGGGAAACCCTGAAAGGGGTAAAAGTGAAATCACTTTTGCCTTTGAAGAACAACCCAGGGAGAGCGCGATGTCACAGTATTTTCCGCAGCCTTTGTGCGGCACATCCCATCAAATCGCGCTTAACCGCCTTTCAGCGCCGCTGATTTATGCGCAAAATGGTTTATCGCTTTTTCTCTGGTGAACTTTAATGAGAGACACATCATGCACACATCTCTCCACACTTCTGAAGCAGAGCCACTGGAGTCCTGTTTCAAGAAAAATCAAACTTGCAGCAAGGAATTTTTTTTCTGTGTGATTTTTTTTTCGCGCGGGGCTGAGAACCGGCGCGGACGCCCGGGTGCGCGCGTCGCGGTGCCGTTGTCGCTTCGCACGGAGGATCCGGAGCGGAGTCGGGTCGCTCCGCGCACCTGGAGGAAACGCTCCGGATACGCGGCGGAAATGAGTCCGCAACGCTGGGCGGCCCGTGCGATGCGAGGCGGCATCATGGTCTTGCAGAAACAGGGACACGAGCCAGAGAAAAGGAGAATACCTGAAAACACAAAATCCACGTGTTGTTCAGCACGCAAAAATGACTTCTGCACACACACACACACACACACACACACACACACACACACACACACCAGACTTCGAAAGTTTTGTGCCAAACATGAGCAAAGCAGACTGTGAACTTTGAGGTTCGTTTTCCAACAAGAAAATTTATTCCACAAAATCTCCTTTCTTTAGCTTTCTTGTATCGGCATAAATTTGAATGTGGGTGTTCCATTCAACAGTTGAGGATGCTTTGATTCATCTAAAGCTTCGAAATATCTTGAGCTGAAGTGCCTTGATTTTCTGTCATTGGTCATAAAACCTCATGATTTGGCCATTCTCCACACATCTCCTCATCCCAGACTCATTCCCAGAAGCATTTAATCACAACTGTGTTTTTTCACTGCTTTGCCACCCCTATTCACCCACAAGTGTCACCAGGCCCCATGAATATCTTATCTTTTGGTCTCTCAAAATGTTCTGCTGGCCACAAAATGTCATGAGTCCTTCTTCCATTGGTACGATTCAGTTTAATCTTCATCTATTGCCGCTAAAGCCTGTCCCAGGTCAATATTGTGAATTCTCCTTTCCCCGTGGGAGCGTCACCAGAAAGCGTCACCAAACCGGAGAAGACGTTCTGGTGGGTGATGCTGGTTAAATTCTCATTATCTCTATTTGCATTGGGGTCTTTGAGATGCAATTCGTATTTTTGTGGTCACATGGCCCCTTTTCCCTTTGGGTTTTGTCTGTCTTGAAGTGAAGACGCCTCTGAAATCTGTGGAGTCACTTTGGTCGGTTTCGCACAAAGCAAAACTTAGCGCCAGACCATCAACTCGTTCTCACAGCCAAACACCAACGAGACTCAACATTCGCAACAAAATTTGCAAAGCAGCTCAGGAATGTACGAAAATACCACAGATTCGTAAACTTTTGCTTCGTAACACAAAACCAAAACTGCCCACCCCCACTTGTATCAAATTTCCCATCATTCCCTCACTTGACGTTGACTCGACTGTCTCTTTAAACTGAGGAGATTGACGCACTAAAAATGTTTTCATACTTGACACAGGGGGTCCACAACTCGATACTCCTACAAAGTAGCACCCTGCTTGTTTTTCTGTTTCTCTTTGGTTTGTTTTGACCGATAATAAGATCTCATAAGTACACGTAGCAACAGTAATCTGCTAATTTGTTTCTCATGACAACATCCCCAACAACGGGTGATCCGAATGCTGCAACTTTGATGTGGGTTTGCAGAAATGATTTGAAAATTGGCGGCGGTTTGTGTTGTGTTGTTAGTTTCGATATCGCACTGTTCAGACCCCAGCATCGAGCGTTTTCACTATGAAGAAATTTTCTTTCATTCACTTGGTGAACTTTGAGAAAGGTTTTGGTCCAGTTTTTCCCTGTTGAGAAAAGTCGTAGTTGGTGCTTGGGAGAAGCCAGAAAAGGAGTCGTTTCTGGTGAGTTTTGTAAGTTTTGAAGCACAGATCTCACCGTAGCTGCGAATCCTGTTCAAAACATTGCAAACCACGCCTCGTCTTCTTGTCAGTGTCAGCCTCGGTGTGTTTGTGTTGGAGCCGCAACGTGCTTCGGGCAGCTTGAACACCGCTGAACATGACTTCAAAAAAAAGTTCAGAACCATTGTTTGCGAAATTGCTTTTCGCTGTTCGTGTTGTTGTGGTGTCAGCTTGTTGAGTGCGTGGACTCGCACATGCTTTTACTGACGGGCCGAACCGGGTTCACGGACTCAACATGTTACGGGAGAAATTTAGGTCCGACATGTTGGTTCAGACAGAGAGAGGCTGACCCGATTTTCCGAGCCGATGGCTTCCGCTTGGGTGGACGAACAGCGAAAATACGGCTCCACTGCGCTACAGGGAATGTGAATTTAGCATGTCAAAGTCACATGTGAAAAGTGCAAAGAGAATGAACCTTTCACAGCCGCAAAATGAGTGGAAAAGACACGCCTTGCAGAGAGTGGAGAGCGCGAAAAGAATGGCCCTGGACAGGTTTTGAACAGTTACGAGTGGAAATCGAATCGTTGGCAAAGAAGTTGGGTTCGTTTGTCTGCACAAGAAACCACAAACCATGTCAAACATTGCATGCAAACCAAATGTAGAAAGTCAATTGTGCAGGGCATGATGGGTTGGTGGGAGAGCACATGAGGCGTTTATGGGATACTTGGTTGCCGAGGCGCACGTTGCCATGTGAACCCATGGCAATAAGTTCTACCGCACACGCGAAGATGCAAAAAACTGGTTTTGCCAGCAACGAAAACACATTCATTTACGCGCAGCCTCAGCAACAAAAGTAGACACGCCTCTGGGGCAGTGACGTGTCTTGATAAAAAAAAATGAATTGGCTGTGGAAATCACAGCACAATATTTTCAGTTGAGGATTTTTTCTGGTGCAACAACCTCTCAGCTTGTTCTTGGACAGACAGGCTTTGGGTTCAGAGCTCACGGGTTTTTTTTGAGAGAGATGAGCGTGCCTGAAGAAGGGCAAATCTTGAAAGTGTTGATGACAAATCCAAAGAAACAGAAGCTTCTAATTTGCAGAAAATGACCCGTATTTAGCCAGAGAAGGACACTCAGGGAGGAGCCGACTCTTCAGACCAACAAGATCATTGCAAACAAAGTGGAGGGGAAAGCATGGAGGGGAAAGCAAACAAAGCTTGAAAGGGTCTGACTGTTATTTTGGACTTGCTGCAAACCAAGAAGCAGGGCAGAGAAGACGGGTGCGTCTACTCGTTGGGGGGGGGGACCTAAAACACAACACAATTTGAAATAAGAAACCATCTGAACTGCACATTGTGCATTGGAATTCCTGAGCACCTCTGTCCGTGCGTCTCAGTTGAGTTGGGGAGAACGTGCATTGTTTCACTGTCCGTCTTCTTTTGATGTTCACCTGGACAGGGGCGGCTCGCTTTGATCTCCGGTAATTGGATCAGGTTCAGGTGTCTCACTCAGGTGAATCCCAGGCACAGGGTCAGTGGCAGACTGCATAACATTACAGAAAGGCTGTCTGTGTCCGAATTCAAGCGCTGTGTCGTCCCTTGTTCTGTCCGGGCACACGATCCAGTGAATCCAGAATGACCTTCGTACGTCTGCGCAGTCCACCCCGGATCCACACTCACAGTCCCCTTTCTCACTCTGTTCGCAGGTCACTCGGGAGTGAACCAGCTGGGCGGCGTGTTCGTGAACGGGCGGCCGCTGCCCGACTCCACCCGGCAGCGAATCGTCGAGCTGGCGCACTCCGGCGCGCGGCCCTGCGACATCTCCCGCATTCTGCAGGTGCGTGTGTGTGCGTGTGTGTGCGTGTGTGCGCGTGTGTGTGCGTGTGTGTGCGTGTGTGTGCGTGTGTGCGATTGCGTTCCTGTGCGTGTGTGTATGCAAGTCAAATGTGAACAGCATCAACTCCAGGGTTGTGCAAAGTTTCTTCTCCGATTTTGCCATTTTCACGAAAAATATTTTATTTCTGTCCCACACATCCCCTGTTTGGAAAACAAGGGCGTTATTCACCCTTCTCCTTGGCTCCAGGTTTCCAACGGCTGCGTCTCCAAGATACTAGGCCGTTACTACGAAACAGGGTCGATCCGCCCGCGCGCCATCGGCGGAAGCAAACCGCGCGTCGCCACCAACGACGTCGTCGGGAAAATCGCCCAGTTCAAGCGCGAGTGCCCGAGCATCTTCGCCTGGGAGATTCGAGACCGTCTCCTGAGCGACAACGTCTGTAACCAGGACAACATCCCTTCCGTGAGTTCTCAATTCGTTTCTTGGTGTCGTTTGTCCGAGCAGCTGGGAGGGAACGTCTGGTTCCATCACTTTCTCACTCGGCAGGTAGCCCGATCATGTCTGGATGTCCATTGGTTTTGCGAGCAGGCCTTCTTGGCTGTTGGTTCTGCACCCAGTCGCTCCCGCCACGCAAAACAAAGCTTCGTTGCAGGGTCCCCCCTCCCTCACGATCAAACACTCACCCGACAGTAGCCGTATCGGTGCCGTCAATTCCGCAAAGTGCTTCTCGACCCGCAGCTACAGTCTGAAAATCTGGACTGGACACCAACACGAAACGAACAGGAAGAATAATGAAAACCAGCAACACGGTGAAAGTTGTCTTTGCTTTCTGCTTCAAGGAAATACCGTGTCTCAGTCAATGTTTTCAAAGTCAGATCTTAGAGACGGACAATGTCAAGAAAACATGCCTCTTTTTGGAAACCAACGCCAAATGCGGCGTCTCCTCTGCGTCCATTTTTGCGCGTCCCTTTCGGAGTGATTGGAAGCGCTTTTTGAGCCGAGTCATCGACCATTTAGACTCTGTCAAAATGTCACAATCACCAAATCGTCTCTCTGGGCGTCAAAATTAATCTGGTTCTCCAAATGTAAAGTCAAATCAAGCTTTTCAGCAGAAAGTGGTGTTTGAGGGAGTAAAAGTGCGTTCGATTGAAGTGGTTGTGGAATCAATAGCAGACTCTACACCGATTGTGTGTGCTTAGTCTGATGACTTCTCTTCGGGTAGACAGGTTCCAGACCTTCAGGCTCTCAATGAACCAGGGCCTTGGATCCCAATGTGGTGCTACAAAAACTCAAGCCTCATGCGCTGAAGGTTGCGGCATGAAAGTGACGGTTTTGTATCTGGACACGGCACGTTGAAAATTGAGCTCACAATCAAGACTTGAATCATTTCCTTCACACAAATTTGGCGCGCAGAGACTCGTAGCAAATTTTGAGCGAAGTTCAGCAGAGTCTATTTCTGAACATGACAGAACTTTGCAGCCTATGGAAAAGCCAAACTCTTTGTTCCCGTGCGAAATCAGGAAATATTTGAAGCATGTTTGAGCGCACATGCTCGGTTGGTGCGTGAATGGATTTTCTCAGGCGTCACAAATTTCGTGACGCTGCTTGACGTCACTTTGTGACGTGACGCGTATTTGGCGTCTCTCCCTGGAGACCAGACGCTCACACAGTGCGTCCCTTGACGCACATCATTCAACTTAACAGCTCGGGTCAGAATTTTGTTCAAAAGTTCAATCCACTGCAATTTTGCCACGCTCTTCCTGAACAAGGAAAGTCAATTCCAGCGCCCACCACAGTTCGAAAAAAATCCCCAACTTTTCCTTTTGAGGAAGCTTCTTGTCTTCAGAGTGTCTTTGGAAGGGTTTGGAACTGCGGAGACCCTGCTGAGTTGGACAATGCTGCCCTAACCATCCCATCTGTGGCTTTTCTTTCGTACAAACTCCCTCACCCCGCTCCCCAAGCCTGCCAGCCAGACCCCCAGCAGAGAAACAACAATCCCCAGCAACTGTCTCATCATTGTCTCTTGGATACCGTTGTCAAAGATATGATAGTTATCAAGCAGACAAGAGCATTGCTAGTGAAGACGTTTTTCGGCGGGGTTGGGGAATAGGAGGGGGGATGCAGATGTGTGTTTGGGCGGTGGCTGTGGTGGGTCACAAAGAGACAAACAAAGCGTGTGACACTGAGAAAATACACGTTGACAAACAAAACAAATTGTAATTTTTGGCTGAAAATCTGAGGAGTCACTGATGTAAAAGAAGTTTGAAGAGAGACCACATGGAAGGCCGAAATAGATTGACGATCATCATGTCCCGCAGTTTTCTAACGATCTCTGCACAAATTGATTGATTTGGATACAATCATCAACGAATTTTCAACAATTGAGGCTTTTCAAACTTCCCAGCTGGATCAAGCTGTGCTGCAGAAAAGAGGTTCATCTGTCGTGTTGCGGGGGAAACTCCGGTTCAGGACAAGGGCAGCCGATCAGCAGCCAGCCAACCCATGTTTGCAGCACTGCAGCTTGTTTGCACAAATTTTGCTCAAGCAGATTGGTTGTGGACATCACTTTTAATTAAGTGGGTCACAGGTCAATTCTGAGGTCAAAAAAGTCACATCTAATAAAGGGATTGTTGGTTTTGCGAAAATAAACATGGTGGATCCTACAGACCCCAGAGAGCCATTTTGCAGCATTTGATGTGGTCATTAATTTTTGGCGAAATTACGACAAATAGAATGCAGCGGGTCCGTCATTGGGAGATGCTGTCCTTACAATGGAGGGGAAACCCAGAAGAGAACTAGGATCGTGTGTTTCTAATTTGGGACTCGTGTAGAAATGAACCGCACTCAGGATCAATGAGACGGTCCTGGAGCCTGAAGGAGACGAGTTCAGACTCGGGGAGGGAGGAAGGACTCCGACGAGAAGGGATCAATTTGTGCAGCATGTGAAGATGGGGTATTGTGGCGGTTATGGGCGCAGCGGTGCGGAAGAAGCGCAGATATTGATAGCGCTGTATGGGAGGTGGAGTGGCCAAACGATTGCCCATTGTCCAGTCTATGGATCCATCCACGCTGTGAGAAACAGACCTGAGCGTGGCCTTCAGACTCCCTCATGGTGAGCTGAAAATCGCCCTTTGCCAGCAATTGCAGATTGGCTGGATGTCCATGACAGTGACACGATTCTTCTTGTGAGGAAACAGATTCAGTGGTGACGTTCATGACGCGTCAATCGAGGCACCAGCTTCGCCCAGGTGTGCGGTTGTGCACAGTGTCCAAATCACCGACTGGTCAATCTCAATGTCCAGCCTGGTCAAGCATGAAACGGCCACTATGATGCACTCTGACACCTCGGCCAATCGCGCCTCTATTGACCACAGCCCCTCATTATGGACTCTAACAGCCCTGTAATCTGCAATATGCACGCTTCACAATGGAACTCGCGTGCATTTGGCGCCGCGCAATGGGACAAAAATGGAGTTTTATACTGACGTCAATGCGACAAACGCTTCACTCACAGAATATTCAAATTTTGAAATAAATTAAATTTTGGAAGGTGTGAAGTGCTTTTGAAGAAAACCACAGATGAAAAGGGTGCCACCAAATGTGGAATAATTTGAAGAAAAAAAATTGCCATTCAATAAAATCGTCCCCACTGGAGAGAGAACAAGTCCGCTGCTGGTCTCGATTTTTCTTTTTGAATAAAATTGTAAATTGTGTGCGCGGAATATTTCTGGCAAATGTCTGTGTGTTGAATGACTGTTGAAATGAATCCATAAATTATTGATACGTTGACAGATCATTGACTTGCATCCAAACACAGAGGTCTACCTGATACCACCATGCAAGCAATGAAGATTGGTTTGCAATGTTGGATTTGTACTTTCACTCGTACAAAAAAACTGACGTTGTCACAACTTTTCCAACCTCCAGAAGATTCACCAAGCACCACACAAAACAGTGTGGAGTGTGACTGACTTGGCCGCGCAAGGAAAATGCAGTCCTCAACGGACATGAAGCATTGTGGGGATACCGCTGCAGTCCGAGCGGATTCCCCCCACATGTCGCGGGACATGGCGGACTCGCTCCCCATGAACAGCTCTGTATCCGAGCAGCTCGTTTGCTCCACATTCTCCCGCTGCACAAATCAGATTTCGCGCGGCGAGGCTGTTTTCTCGGGGCGGACTCGTTACGTATGGAGGGCACAACTCCCCGCAGGGGGTCGGGACGGGGATCCACACTGACGAGGGTCTGAGACACGGGCATTGAGCAGATCAGAATGGTGAGGTTTGTGGACGTCAGATCGTCGAGCTGTGTAACACCAGGCAGAAAACACTCCTCTGTATGTTGAAGGGGCGAGTAGGGGGCGGCTGGGGTGTCGGGTCAGGCCTTCACCCGTGAAATGTTCTTGGAACCATGTTTCATCACGTGACAACTGGGAGGCTCTCACTGAAGGTTCCAGCTCTGTCTCTCGGCCCCACACCGTGATGCCTGGGCCTCTGCTCGACAGATCCACCACCATGTCAGCCCTGTGTATGAATACAGACCCAGATCGCCTCTCCCCTTTACTCGGGAATATCTTTATAATTCGCCGCTTCAATTTGTTTGGCGCGCTAAGGCGGGTTAAAGCTGGATTTGTGCGTTTCTGTAGAGAACCCTAATCCCCTCTGCAGAGGCACTGTGGAAACTCTGCGTGAGGATGTTCCTGTTGATGTCCAGGGCAGTTGCGTTTGAGACTGTCCTGTGCTCTGCAGCAGTTGGGAGTCTTGATTTGCAAGGCGAACAGGTGGAAAGATTAGATTCTTTGCAAAATCTCTCCAGATCTGCCTTGGTATGGGAAAACGTCCTCTGACATTTCTCACCCGCAGAAACGTGTCCTTTGTCTGCAAGTTTTAGTTCTGGACCAAACACGTTCGTCAAGAGCCCGATCCCACTGAATCTCGCGGTGTGACAGGAGAGTTCTCAGAGTGACGCGGGGAGGGAATCCTCGGGAATCCTCGGGATCATATTCCCTCCCGGGCTTCCCGGGCTTAGAGACAGCAGGGAGGGCGACAGAATGAGCTCGCAGCCAAGAACGTGACAATTTTACGACTCTCAGCCTCTGATGAGGAAAGATGGAGTTGGGAGCGGGTGACGAGAGGGACAAAGAAATCTGCTAATTCGTGGAAACGTGAGCATGATCCTTCTTCATCGTGAAGGAACCAGACTCTTCAGCATGTTTTATGAAGCACAACCAAAAATGGGTGTGGATCAAATGTGGGCCTCAAGGGTGGTGCAGGTGCCTGTTGACTTCTTTCTGGTTCAACATCTGACCAGCACAACCGAGACTCCCCCGCATCCAGCGCACGCAGGGCTGTGAATGAGCCTGTGTTCGCCTGATCCCCCGGACTCGCCTGATCCTCTAATATGATTACACATTGTGGAGGGAGATTTTCTCGCCATGCTCCACAACAATGCGCACTGCATGTGAGAACCTGAATGGGGATCGTGCGAGGGAGGGAGGCGCATGGCAGGTGATCACGTCAGGGACTCAGGCTTCTCTCAGAGTCAAACACTGAGCGGATCACGGGCAAAACACGCCCCGATATTAACCAAGGGTCCAACACTCTCAAACTGTGAGGTGCCAAATGAAAGTGGCCAGTCACACACATTGACCAAAAGAAGCGTGCCTTTTTGGGCATCCTGGTCTGTGCAAGATGACAACCTCTCTGTGGCCGCGAGATGTCGAGCAGGATCAACAAGAGTTGTGTCTGTTCTCGCTTCGGTTGTTGTTGTATCATGTCGTCCTTCATGCTACAGATCAAAAACTTATTTCCGTACTGTGTCACAAATAGGATCATTTGCAGATTTATCAATACGTGGCCCCCTCCTCATCAAGCACTCCAGTTCCCAGTCATGTTTGCCATGATAATGTTTCTGTACCTGCAAACACATCCAGGTAAGTCTGCAGCGTATCCCGCCTAACCCGCCAACAAAGGACGAGTATCAGCTGTTCAATATTTCCTGCTGGATGAGCACACAATACCCTGTCACAGAAAATGGCGAATTCTATTCCTGGGACAAAAAATTCTGGCGCATTTTGCTCCTGCAGGAAGAATGCGCTTCTCCCTCTGGCATGAAAGGCTCCCGCAGAAAAACAACAGCAACAACAACAAAATGCACACGTGGAAAACGTTTCCAGTGGAACAGAGCGTTTTGCTTTTTGCGAATCTGAACTCTGGAAAGTGTGGAATGTGCCACCAGGGCCAGCAACGTGATGTCAACACTTTGAAAAGCTCTGTTTCCTTCATGATTTTCCTCCAGTTGAAACAGGATACAAAATGTTTCAGGTGGATCTGTTGAATCTGCGTGACTGTTGGATCCCCACCTCCCCCTCCATTGTTGGGATTCAGGTCGTTTGCACTGATGCTTGACAGTCATCCTTGCAGCAGGGCCTTTGGTCTTGTGTGCAGTGAAGCTGGAGCAACCCCCGCCCCCCCAAGAGCAAACAGAGGTCAGAACTTGGGGGCGTGGGCATGCGATGAAGCTACAACCTCTATTCACACAGTGTGACACTGAAGCGCACCACGTCCGCCTCGCTGCGAGGACGGCGCTGCCCCGCCCCGCGCACCGTGGACTCGGTATGGATCGCTCGGCGGTGGACGCGGTATCGACGTTCTCCTCACGTTTCCGCTCGAGTAGCGCGGCGTATTGACACTTCCGTCCATTATTCAGGCGCGGCGGCGGCGGCGGCGGCGGCGGCGGCGGCGGCGGCGGCGGCGGCGTGGTCTGCGCCTCCACGCCCGCTGCACGCTGGACGCGTCTGTGCGTACATGTAGCATTGCAGTGCAAGTCGCTTGGAAAATGCAGTTCATTCATTGACTTGTTCTGGGTCGCCTCTTGTGGGGCAACCAGTGTGAACCTGGCTCCAGTGTTGATCTGGGTCGGGTCTGCAGCACATTGCCAGGTTATCAGGTGGGTCGGGCGCAGGATGTTTGCAGGTCATGAACAAAGTCGAGAATGAGTCTTCAAAACGACAAGGAAGACAAACTGGCCTGAAGAGTTTAACTCCTCATGCTGAATGACTTCAGTCCTGGACATGTTTGCTCAACACTCAGATCAACGCCCAATGACAAAGAACAACGTGTTGAGACATTCATTGGGAAGAAAAATGCAAACAGAGGGACGGCCTCGCCCTTCTCCCCACTGAACCCGCGCGGTTGACTCGTTTTGCACCTCTGGTGTTTGTACAGCACTCGATGGTTGTGTAGAGACACCTTCTGCGGTGTGCAGACACTTGGTGCAAAGTGCGTGCAAACACCGAGAACAGTTGAGGAAAAGGAGAGTTTGTGCTCGAAACCCACGTTCAAGTTGTGTATTTGTTGTTTCACTGCAGCGAATCTGGACGGTTGTGGATCAGGGACAGGCCGCGTGCTGTAAAAGTATTGGGTTGGCCAGACAGACTGCACCGGCTTCTTGACTGGTTGCGTCAACGAGAACGCAGAAATTGATTTCAACCACAGCACACGCTGCTTTTTTGTGAGGTTTTATTTTTTTCTGCAAGAAAAAAAGTGTTCGTAAAGCTCTGGTGTTGTTCATTCAGGCTCCAGTCCCAACTATTTGCAATATTTTCCCGGAAAGGAAAAGACAAGACGACATTTGGAACACAAAAAAGATGGATGAAGAGATGTGTTTCGGTGGAAGAACAAAGAAACAAATCCCCAGCAAAAGTTATAAAGAAAAAACGCAAAACATTTTTCAAAACGACGGTTGGAGTTTTCAAGTACCAGAGGAAACAGGCTATTTATGGGCCTCTAATGAAAATAAAAGTTAATTTCTGGTGGTTTTTCAAAATTTTGAATTGTTGCATGTGAGGATGGATGGTCCTCCAGGGAGAGGGTGACGGGGGAGAGGTGGGGGCAAAAGGCTTTTTCGAGGCTTCGTCACCTCATTTCAAGACTCCCACCTCCTAAAAACTGGCGCTCCTTGCCCTGGACATTTCAATGTCCGTTTTGAATGGCACGAAAGAAGCAGGAATATTTTGCAGAAGTTGTGTCACACAAGCTGCCTTTTCGCAGTTTGGTTCAAGAGAAGAAGGCCTGCAGTGTTGGGGGTTTAAATTCGTTGTGCAGTTTGCAGAAACAAAGAGGAACTGAAATCCAGAGTTTCCACAGGGTTCAGCACGGGTGACAATTGAAAGGCTGTGGCGGCGGCCATGCTGGATTTTCAGCCCTTGAATCTATCAGGGGGGAAGAATAGACGATAAATCATGACTTGAGGAGGTAATAAGATTTGGAGCGAGTCTCGGGAGAGATAAACCTGCTGCAGGGAGCGCGAGGGAGACGCTCTCAACAATCGGCCGCGTCGGACGCGCTCTGCACGTCACGACGTCGCTCCAACCAACTGCAGGGAAGGCAACCAAAATGCTTGTGTCGTCTTTATCAAGCGCACAAACGAAAAATGCATTTTCTACGCAAAGAAAAGCAAATTGTAACTTTCAGATGCAGTGAATGGGGAGCTGGAAGTGGATGGCGGGGAGCCAGCACGTGCGGAGGCAGGAACCTGGCCACAAAGAGCCTGCAAATCCCTCTCCAGTCCTGGCTAACTTGTGGAAAGCTGTTGTTACTTTGAAAATTCGGAAAAATAGAAAATTATGTGTTTCAAAATTGCCTTCCTCAACCTGTTAAAACCAGGATCGGTAACGAAATTTCTCATTCCTCAGACAGAATCTTTCCCAGAGAAGAAGGTGAAACTCTCTCTTTGCTCGTCCAATGCAGCCTGTTTCCTTCCAGCCTTATTGATAATTTACAATCAATTAGAATTAGATCAACAACTTCTTTGACAGAAAACTGTCACTGAAGAGGAGATTGCTGAGCATGTTTGGTGCACACATGTAAAATGCATGAGATTCTTCAGAAAATACCCCTTTTCATCATTGCACCAATTAAATTTTACAGCTCTATCAATTTGCAGTTAACTTTCTGGGTAGGACTGTAAAAATTGCAGCGCTTTCGTTGAGCCCAGCTTTGGGTTTTCAATTTGGAGTCCCACTGCAGAATACGAGCTGCGAAGTGTGATGCAAATGTCCGTGCAGCAGATTCAGAGACGATGTTGCAGAACTTGACGTCGCCACATCCAACCGTTTGCCGTCAATTTCAGCAACAAACGAGCAAAAACACGTCACAAAGTAGCTCCGCAATGGCTGCGTTCTCGACGCTGAAAGGAAAGTGAATTTATGGGTTTCATTAGAAGAAGGGGTGGGTCGGAAAATTGGGTCGGGGCGGCATAAATTATCTCGTTCGCGCCGCGAATTTGCATGTACTCACACTGCAGAAAAGATGCACCCTTCCCTTTTTCCACTGAAATGCAATCTTTAAGCGTTTGGTTCAAGTCAGGGACGGGGTGTCAGCGATTGGTCAAACCAATGAAATGGGCCCCTCTGGCTCCAACCCGAGAAAAATACCCCCTTCCAAAGGGGGACAAAGCAGAGACCCTGGAAGCTCGTCCATATCCGTCCCCGAGCCTCGGGAGCGACGTCGTCGGTTCATTTCCGGTTCGACACTTCCGGTGTGGTGTCGCCCGCCCTTCCGCTGGCAGCATCCGCGACGCATCTGTGACTCGCACCGACACTGAGCACAGGACGAGAAGCCCCGTGGCGTCGGTCAAGAGAAGCCAACGAGCTAAAATTCATAAAATTCATGACCATTCATGGGACGGGCGGGCGCGAGCTGGAGAAGTGGATTTGTATGATGATTTGCGGGGCCAGTCTGACCTTTGTGATAATAACTGCGGCTGATTGAGGGTTGATTGCCTGCAGAGGCTGTTAAAGGCTCCACTCGCTGCAGGCGACACTGCTCGGTGTAGCGGGGCCAGGTCAGTGCGTGCTGAGGTGACACTGTCAACGGAGAAAATTCAATCAAATTTCTTCTTGGTGTTTTTGAGCAGTGCAGTTTCCTCGTGGCGATTTTGTGTTTTGAGCCCAGAACTCAAGAAGCCATTCATATGTGGATTGCAACCACTGTGTCCACTGAGTACAACATGTACACAAAGTGTTCTCGATTCACGGTCGCGACATATCTACAGTGTCGGACGCCCCTGGAGTCCCCCGGTACTGGAGGCTCTGCAGCCCGCTACACCCGCCGTGCTGTATGGTCAGTAATGGAATCCCGGCCGTTCACGTTGCCCTTCATAAGACGAGATGATTTCCCCGCAAACCTCATTATATCCCCACGCGTAGGGCTGCACAGGGAAGGACGAGGACAGCCTCACACCAGTGTCCGAAAACATCATAGGCTTGGACTCACAAACCAGATCTTTGCGTGTTGAGTGCTCCTTGGGTGATCAGGCACGACGCTTTAGCTGTTTCTCAAACTCCGAAGACAACCCAAGCACGGAGAGAATTGAGAGCCAGACCTTTTCTGGCCACGATGAAAAGAAGAAAGTGTCATGCACAGAGGTTCTTCCGTCGGTTTCCATTCAAAGCACGAAAACTTGGTCTGAGCGACAGATTTGTAATGTTGACACACAAAAATAAATTTTCTGTGATTTTGTAGGACAGATGCAAATCAGAGCGCAGCATGCAGCATGGAAATCCACTTCTGCGCATGTCTGAGATAAACCAGTTTTGGAGCTTCAATCACTGTCACGAAGTCCCGAGGAAATCGCTTCTTTATCTCAGCGTAATCTAATCCCGGGCGCTTCACGAAGTCACATGTTGCCGTGCCTTCCTTCAAGAGACAAATTCAAACAAAAAATTTGCCTCCTTTGTCCGTGATTTTGCACCGTGGATTGGCAAGTAACAATGGCAAAATCTGGATGCAAAAGCAGAAATGTTATTGGTTCCCGGAATCGATTTGTTTGACCAATCCCGGCCTCTCGGTCGGCACTCCAGAATCGAGGCAGAACCTCTCGCGGATTCACGCGTAAAGCAAACACCATCAGAAAGCGTTTTCAATGCGCTGTGTTTGCGGAGTGAAGGGCTCCTGCCAATTGGGAGGGGACCTGGACGGTGCGGTGTTTGCTCTGAGGTTCATGTCGGAGCTGAACAAAGCCATGGACAAGATGTCCGCACTTCAGGGAGGAGAGGAGTTCGTTGTCAAGGCGCGGAATGAACATGAGAGTTACGTGTTTGTCTTTCTGCCTCCCTCCTCGAATCTGAAGTGAAATGCAAACAGACAAAATTCTGTTGTGGAGAAGGAAAACTGGTGGAATATTCATCACGTGTGATACAAAACTTTAAAAACAACTTGCAATGCTCACACCCCTCAAGTCCTCTGCACATTTGGTCTTGCTTCCTCTGGCAACACAACAACACGGTTATTGAGAGCCCTGAGAGTCTGCAAGGGCTGGGTGAGGAGAGGAGAGTCGGCGGGGAGGTTGGTCGGTGCAGCCTGACCCGAATTTCGCGCACAATTAGGCTTCTCTTCCAGTCCCGTGGACTCGCCATTCAGACCCTGCTACGCAAACAGCGACCCGGTGCAAACAAACACCGCTCGCCGTGAAGCCGACTCGCAAAAAACACTCCCCAACACCAACCCCGCAAAATTGCTTCAAAATATTATTATTATTTTATGAGCAAGAGTGGAGGTATTTGGAATATTTTCAGAGAAAATGGAGTTGCTTGAGTCCAAATAGGCACCGAGGAACCTGGGTCCCAGACAGACAGGACTCCACAGCAATGTTGAAGTCGTTGGTCAAGTTCTGGTGGAAAGGTGGCTTGCGGTTGCCTGCAAATTTACTCCACGACAAAATCACAAATGTTGTCTTTTGACCCCCGAGCCAGGTTACTGTGGGAATCGCAGCCTCCTCCAGAAAAGCTTGGCCTCAGAAAGTGGTTCTGTTCCAAGGAACTACGAGTACTGTGCCTCCCTGGGTCAGAGGTGTAGAGGAGGAACACTCCTGGTGAGGTTCCTGTGTCAGCAGACGGCAAAGCCACGTGTGCACTGAGAGAAATACAAGCAGCGTGAAGGGCAGACTTCACAAGTGCCTAACGTGAGGGAAAGTCTGGCGCAAAGTGTGAAGATCTTTTCCGTCTGGCAGTGAGTTGTGGTACGAGTACTGAAGGAAGTTGCTGTCAGACCCCAGACAAACTGCGCTCAGTTTGAGCGTTTCGAGCGCTCGGAGAAAGCCACGACGTCGTCACGTGACATGAGTGACGTGAGACGCACCGGAACGTGCTGCGCGACGTCACGGAGACGCCGACGTGTCCAGAATCACGTTCAGTTCTCGTTTCAGACGAGACGGAACGATAATTAGCGTTAATTAGTCATCTGTCAGTCACTGACGGCGGCGTCGCTTTGAAGTTGCGGCGGCTCAGGTGAAAAGAGCGTCGCGAGTTGATGGGAAGCAACGTCCTCATGAACCAATCATTATATCGCTAATTATCAACCGGATTAGCGATTCTCAAGAGGCAAGAAATTCTTCCCTCTTCAATTGGGACACAGAATTTTGGTTTGACCCGAATTCGACACTGTTGTCAAGAAGTCCCTTTCGCGCAGTTGGATGAGCCGCAGGCTTGATATGTCAGGAGAAGGTGAGAGATCAAGCAACGTGCAGCGGTTTGGAAACAATGGTTCGTTGGGTAGCGGAAAGCCCACGTTGTGGAGTTTCAGATCCGACCACACCGGCAACCCAAACGTGGACGTACAATGTGACGGACCTCGCCACGTTCATTTTGGATCAGAGAATTTCAATCTCTCCAATCCGTCGGCCAACATGCAACCCAGCTCTGAATCTCAACTCTCGCAAGTCACTTCTGAAGATGTCCTTGCGTGTTTTGACCATTCCGGTTCAATTCCAAGAACAAAGTGGGGCGGCCTCGTGAGCCCGTGGATTAGAGGACCGGCTCCATGATTTAATTTGGGCCTCCGCTGGGAATCCGGCTTCATTAGCACTTCAAACGCCGGTTTAACTGCGGACAATAGACTCAGCCGTTCTCTGAATCCATTGACGGGGACACTCTGGCCAAACCCACAAACTGACCGGGTCGTCGGGGTGGGCGCGACGGTGGAGAATTTAATTGAATTTACTCATTCCGTTTGGAAGGAAATTGTGGTTGAGAGTCATGCCACACACCGTGATGGCAAGGCAGTTCTATTTTCCACCTTTCAACCTGGTTGAGGGTGCAGTGAAATGATACCCCTCTCCGAGCGCAGGTTGGCTTCCGTTCTGAGAAAAGAACACGAGGGGGAAATTGACGGAATAGTTTCCTGTTCAAGAAGTGGTTCAAAAGTTGAACGGTCAAAGTTTGCACTTCTTCAGAATGAAAATATTTTTTCTGGGTACTTTATGATGAGCTGGTTTGTGTCTGAGACAACCTTCCTGAAACATCACCCCACAACCCGCTTCATTCATTCGCATCAGAACCTGCACCCCAACTCAGCGCATTCACCACAGCAAAACCTCCTCAAATTAACACCAAAACCTATCAACTCTTCATCTATTGCCTTCTTCATCTGAAACACCAATTATCAGCTCAGAAGCACTCCATTCTCATGTTTCTATGGAACCCAGAAAGTTAATTCAGATGGTGGCAAGGTACAAAGGGAAGAAGGGAACAAAGGTGGGTCTTCCGATTAAAAGGGGTGCTGAAAAAATGTTGGTGCAACTGACGGGGAGATAGGGTTGGGTGATGTAAGAGTTAATGAGAGAGTTTTAGATGGACTAAGTGATACAGGGTCTATTACTGGGGGGACTGGCTGTTTCTGAAGGGAGGACAGTCTGTGAGGTGTTCTCCCTCGGGGTGTTGTTCTGCCCTGGGGCTACGGGTGGCCGAGGCGGAACTGTCAGGCGAGGTTCTGCAACGAAGTTTGGAAATTGAAAACCACCTTCTCCCTGTGCGGTTTGTGACCCGACACACTTGGTTTGGACTGAGACGCCGACGCCTGGTGAGGGATTCGAGATGGCGTCGTGGCGATGGCAACAACGCCAACCAGCAGGGGACGCCACTCGTTTTGACGGTCGAGGTCGCCGTTCATCTCAGTGATGTGAGCAATCCACCAAACTTATGATGCCCAACGCTGCAGTGGTTTGTTTTGACAGCGTCATCAGTTAATTGTCCAACAGTCAAGGCACAACAGGTCATGATGGGCTCCCTGTCATCTCTATTGTCGGACTTGACTCACAGTGATCGTCGTTTTCAATTACCTGTTCCTGCGCTGTGGTCGGGGCTGTGAGAACAAGCGAGCCCAACTCCGTGGAATAAGTACGCTCGAATCCTCACGTGTGTGCGTGTGTGTATGTGTGTGTGTACGCATGTGTACGTGTGTGCGGCTGTGTGATGGTGCGCTGTGCTCCTGTCATCCAGTGTGAAAGTTCTTTCACTTTTGTCCCAAAGTTTGCTTTTAAATATGAGATTTTGACCAGTCCCAATTGGGCATGCCCTTTCTCCGGGCCAGTGTAACCCCAGAAAACCAAGGTCAAAATACTTCATCTGTGGATCACTGGGCTTGCAGCTCCATCCAACAAACACAAAAGTTGTGAATTTGGCTGTGTTTTTACTGTTCAACTCACGTCGCAGTTTTGTGGTCAGTCGGTTGTCAGGAGGAGTGACACCCTCGCCCCCCACAGACACCAATCTGCCGCTAACGACCCTCGCCCCACGTCCGTCTCTCGCGCGCTGAGACACAACACTCCACACACGCTGCGTCGCCAGGCGAACCACCAAAATATTTTCACAACTTTGAAAACTGTCACTGAATAAACATTACCACACAAGGCACGTTCCGAACAAGGTGAGAGGTTGAAAGGAGTTCGGAGTTGCTGGCGACCGGAGGACTCGTGGTCTGTTTTTGGTTTCAGTGTGTTTTCGTTAGGATTCCGTTCGTGGAGTGCAAGTTGACAGAAGCAAGTTTTCTTTGAGTCTTGCTGGTTGTTGGCTCCTTTGTCGGAACAACGCTCTCCAGAAATCAGTGACCCGAACTTGCACTGGAACCCCAAACAAGTTGCGTTGCACAGGATCGTTCCATTCCGTCTTGCATTTTGGACACCAAGTTGAATCCTGTCACACGAGCTCTTGAATCTTCTCTGGAGTTTGGGAACTGACCTTCTGTTCCCCAAAGAATTTTTCAGTTTCAAAAGTTCCTGCCTCAACACCTGGTGGATCCATTCCACCACATTCACTCAATTTCTGAATGCTTGATTCACACGTTTCTCCCCGTCCTCTCGCTGCAGGTTTCCTCCATCAACCGCGTGCTTCGCAACCTGGCGTCCGAGACGCAGAAGAACCCGCTCGGGGCGCAGGGCATGATGTACGACAAGCTGGGGCTGCTCAACGGCCAGGCGTGGCCGCGCCACAACCCGTGGTACGCCGCGTCGCCCGCCATGCCGCCCGGCCTCGTCAACTCGGCGTACGCGTCGCCGCCCCCACCCAACCAGCCGCCGCAGACCAAGAAGGAAGGTACGTGTCTGCGCGAGGGAGGGAGGGATATTCGCATCCATGCGAAAGACGCACTCCCCAAAACAACCCTTGTTTGAGGGTACCCCCTCACTTTTGACGCTCTTTTTTGGGCCAAAAAGGTGCGTCTTTACACGGATGGGTACAATAGTCTCAGAGTTTGAGTTTTGATTGTACTGTGTTTGAGTTGTTTACTTTGTCTACCATTTCCACACACTCACTGTTTTTACTTGTTGCGTTTTGTCGGTTTGATTTGGGAGTAAAACATCACTCAAACTTCCGTTGATGTGTTCGCATTGCTGGGAGATCTGCACTCGATTTAGAAAACTTGTGCCTGTGTTTGTTTCTTCCACCAACACATCAGGCACCAGACGTACTGTCCTTTCGCTGAGACGTGTGTCTAAATCTCTCATGTTTTTACATTTACAGTTGGACACAGTCACAGTGAGTACAGTACCGTTTAGCTTCAGTACACCTCCCTCATGTCACGCCCACCCACCTCCCTCTGTATAGCGAACGCTGGACTTCACTGCGGTGGCGGGGCACGATCCTGTGAATTGTCCCAGGGTTGTACATACGTTTGTTGCATGACCTCTGAACCTGTGACGTGTGTCTGACTGTAAATGTACATTGTCTTTGCTCAAATGTGTTGGCATCTTTTGTTGGTTCAAACTTCGCTGTTTTCGAAAAAGAAAATGAGGATTGTGGAATTCACTTTTGGAAGGACTGGTTTTTCTTCTCTGCATGTCAAATAGGAGCCTCGTCTGCAGGACTGTTTCTTGGGGAGAGGGTCAAAAGAAACTGCCTCTCGTAATTTGAGGTCAGTGGACTGAAGTCAAAAGGGGGATTTTCCCTTCAATACAGATTCAAGAGAAGCCAGCTTGAACCAAACAGGAAAAACACTTCAGCAGAGTTGCACCCATAAACACGCCCAAATTCGAGTTGACATCACCGCCCATGTTTCCCATTGACCACAGATTCGGGTTACTGTCCCCCTCACACTGCACATTCACCAGTCTCACTGCGAGTTGACTGTAACTGACGCTCTAGACTCTCCATTCACGAAGCCTGGGGTCAGGATGAGAAACCCGCAATTCGGCCCAGTCCAATGACGTGCCTCCTTCAATGTCAGCAGAACGAGCGTTGTTACCAAACTGACACAGGCTCTGCAGTTGCTCCTGCACCTGTGAGCACACACATTTGAAGCGAAACATTTCGAAAGAAACATCGCAATTGTAAAGTGCAGAAAACTGAATTCAAAACTGTGTCAAAAGCTCAGCCCCTGACAAAGGGAATTGTGCCAAGACGTCGTTTCAACGTTGACGACAATGGTGCAGAAAACAATTGGGGTTCTCATTTGTCACAGGAACTGGCGACACATGCACGGCTCGTAGGGAAGAACAGGGACACACACGATATCTGGGGGAATGGGAAGTTGCGGTGGAGTCGGTTGAAGGGTAAATGATATGCAAATGGAAGTGAATTGCCCGAGCTGATCACCCCAGATAGGGAGAACGCGCTGTAAACCATGGGATCCTGGGACTGGGACTGGGACTTTCCGACGGCGGTTTGGTGCTGAGTTTTGTGCAAAAGACTCAGATCCAGGATTCCCGCCGTCATTGGGCACAAAGCTCAAAGGCAGTCCTTTGCATTTCCCCTTGTGGAAAGTTGGTCGGCCAAAAAAAGTTTGAGCCTGGGCAGCTGATGCTGCCATCTCAATCCCCAAATAGCTGCACTAGTGTCGTAGAAATCGACTTGAGTGGAGGACTTGACAAGAAGAAGTGAATGGCCGCAGCTCTGAATGAATGAATCTCTTGACAAGTGGCTCGTCTCAATGCTGATGTTATTGACCATTGGGCTGCTCATCTCGAGATCACATTCAGCGCCTGACGAGCTCCCAATTGCATATTGCATGAGAATTCAATAACGTGGAGCTGCGCTGCGCGTCGTCTCTGCCTGGGTCTCGTTCAGTCTGTGCCTGTGACGGCGTCCCTGCCTGGGTCCCGCAGAACCTCGCTCTCGCTCGCACGTCCCACCGCCTCTTTTGGCCTCCAGTTTATCGTCTACTCAAAACACAGCGATAGTCAAAGTTTTACACTGGGTTCCAAAAACCTTTGCAGATTTGTGATTGGTTTTACCGCAGCCGTGTGCCAGCGGACCACTTTCAACAAGCGACATTGTGAAATTCGTGAACCAGCAGAGAAGAGCGGCGTTTTGTCAGAGTGCTGGTCTCAATGCAAGCAAATTGGTGGGAATTGCTCCCATGCATAGGATTAGCATATCCAGTTCCCCTGATCAGGACTTGCCTGTCGCAGTTGTGCGGGAGTTTACCTACAAAACATAAAGAAGATGAAACCTGTATTCTTTCAAAAAATGTGTTCAATTAAATTTTTAATCTGATGCAACTTTGTGAGGAGAATTTGTCAGCTGATGTCAGCGAATAGAGGCTTTTCAACATTGCATTCTGTTCAATTGACGATTCACTTTTCAATTTGTTGAAGTTCTTCCCTCTCCCTGACGTTTTCGTTTGGAATGAACGTATTGAAAGCAGGGAACGTGTTCAGATAAGGGTGTAACTGTAGATTGCTGCTGTCTCAGGGAACCACAAAGTGGGGAGGTTTTATCTCTTCTTTGTTGGCAGGAGTCGGGCAGTCTGAAATGCCAGTTCATAATCCCCCAACAGATAAATAAGCACTTAAACAGACAGCTACCCAAACTCTCTCTCCCTTTCGGTGAAGCTAAGTGACTTGACTGCTAACAATCAATTCAAAGTGGCTTTTCTCCCCGATGAAAAAGTTGGCCAATTTTTTGAGTTTGCGATGTCAGTCAGCGGTTTGGGCTGCCAAATGGCTTTGGTGAGATCACATGAAGTTTTGGCATATCTTGGCTTTTCATTCCCCAATGAACCCCTTTTGAAAGGCAGGTGGGAAAGCAAAAAATTCGTTTGAGTTGAACTCGAAAGTGGCATTCAATGCCAAGTCCAGAACATGGAGTGAAACACACCTGAGAAAGAGACAAACCAAGTCAGCAAGGTCAGACGACACAGTGCCAATATCCACATGTCTCAATTGTAAAGTTTGAGCATCAAATAAATTTTGCTTTGTGTGGCAAGCAAAAGAACATGATAGCAACAGTTAAACTTCATGAGCTTGGCTGACCAGACGGAAAATATGTTGAAATCCTTCTGCAGATTTTCTCTGTCCCTCTGAGCGAGTTGAACGAGGCGACTCACGGGTTTAATATCAAAATCTAACCGGGTATAAAATCAGCATGAAAAGTCAAACTCATCAGTTTCACGTTCAGTTGCGCACGGGATTAATCTCGCAGTTCAGAAGTGAGAAAATCTACACTTCTCTCTTCTCCTCGGAAGCACCTGGGTCTTGCTCTGGGCGCCCAACCTTTTCAGCCGAGGAAGGGGCGGGCACCAAAGTCTCGCCTCTGGGTTGGGGCTGCTTTTTGCCCGAGACAGTTTCAGTTTTTGTACGCTCACGAACTTTCCGCTTTGTTGAAACTGTTTTTCAACGCACAGAAGTTTGGAGCAAGTTCAATGGGAATTTTCACTTCAAATCTGTGTTCGTTGGTTGATCGCAACTGACGCCGCTTTCAAATTATACATTGAAGGCAACCTGTTCCACACAAAACGTTTGCAGCCCCAATCTCTCCCGCGTCTCCTGGTGTCGAGATACTTAATCCTTCCTTTTTACTTTTAACTCCAGTAACGAGTGAAACGTTTTCAAAATTGACACCATTTCGGAGCCTTTCAACCCGTCTTTCCTTTCTGCGGAAGTTGGTCTTTTTCACAAAGTACATTTTAATACTTTTTTTCAGTACGTTTTTAAATAGATGCGGACAGGATCTGTGCGTTTCTTCCAACCCCACAAAGTTTCGAATAACATCCGACGATTAATACTTCCCATTGAATCGCCAAACATCGCCATTCACCCCTTCCCAGTGGGGCGCCGCCCCAACCGCCTGTTTATCGCCATTGAAGCGCTCACAGCGGGACTTCGCTTTGGCCCTGGAATCGCCGCTCGGTGGGGTGTCACTTTGGAGGCAGTTTGCGCGCCTTTATTCGCGTTAAATTAATCCATTTTAATGAGACATCTACCTTTTCATTCAGCTTCTGTGTGTCAGGGCCCATCGCCTGGGGGTGAGGTGAGAGGGGAGAGGGGTTCAATGCAAAAAGGACTCCGCGAGTTTTTGGCAGCCCAGCTGAAGAAGAACTTTTTTCCTATGCTTTTCATATCATTGTCCAACGAAAACAGCGTCAAAAATAGGACGCGTTGGGTTGACATCTTGGGTGCTGAATTCTGATGCACAGCACCAAATGTCAGCAACTGACGACTGTGAATATTCAGCTTTTTCAGTTTGCTCTTTCTGCAAGATTCCTTATTGAAGACACGAGGACAATGAAAACCCATCATCTACCCAAACTACCCCTAAACTGAAAGGCCCTTTCCACCTGAGAAGTGCCCGAGACACCTGTATTCACCTGAGCGGCTTTCCTTTGAAGTTCTCACCTGTGGGAGCTTCTTCGTGCTGGAGCTACCACCCAAACCTCATTTCTCTACTATTAGCACCAAATTAACATTTAAAACCCCTTTTCAATGCGAAGGACTTTTTCAGTGAATCTTACGAGCATGTCCTATCCTGTTTAATATTAAATAAAAACTAAATTATTTTCCCTGTTGTTATGACAAGGCTTTGGCTGGAGAACTTCCAATGGCTGTTTCTATGGAGTTTCTATGGTAATGATAGGTCTGTAGAGTGATAATTATCAGATTGAAGAGTCTTTAGTGGTTGTATAAGAGGCTGCAAGAATGCAATCGGGGCTGTGTGTGAGAATTTGCAAGCACTACCCTGGGAAACAAAATAGAGGCGAGATGGGGTCAGGTCAGTGGGAACCAACTCCAATATTTTTCTGACACTTGAAGGAAGGTAATCGAACCGTACATTGTGCTCACTCCCAGAGAAAAAGAAAAAGCCAGAGTTTTCTCCAGGTCCTGAAGGACAGGTAATTCTCGGCAAAGTGATAGATCTACTCGAACTTCGCCGCATTCACTTTTTTCAAAAATGATTGAAAATAATAACCACACGAAAGAACCAACTGAAAAGCAACTTTCGTTCCGTGGAATTGCATTGATAAAACGAAACTGAAAGATAGAGTCAAAAGAATGAACCAGGCTTCAAACGTTGTTCCCAGCTCTGAGCTCGGCAAATGTCCACGCAAACAGATCGCAATCAAGCAGACTCTGTTGGGAAAACTCAGTCTGAAACGAAAATTATGACCTACCATCCACGGTGGTTCAATCAAGGTGTTGAAACATTGTGCTGGTGGAGCATTTTGCGGAAAATTTACGAAAATAATTGAGACGATTGAAGAAGCTGTGAGCGAGGAGGGACAAGGTGGACAAGTGCCCGTCTGAGGTGGCATACACCGGGCTAATCTGTCAGGTAAACCGGGCCACTACTCACCAAATCAAGCCAATGACTCACGAATAATTTGGCCAATCAACAGCCAGACTGCACTCTGAAAACACCCATTTTCTGGATCCTCTGCTGACAAAAAGTTATCGTTTGCAACGTTCAGAACACTAAGTAGACGGCTGTCAAAAAGTTGAAACTTTTGCACTGGTTCACAATTTGCCAGGCTACACAATTCTTCTGACGTCCCCAGCTTCAGCAGTTTTGTGAGAGAATTGCATCAAAGTGGAAAAACTGAGACATCTCATTGTGAGAGTGTAATTGAGCCAATGAGAGGGTTTAGGGAGGTGGTGAGGCCAGTGAGTGTCCATGTTGGGAGCACGCGTTCGCATTCTGACCACTCGCGGGGTTCAGTGAGGCGTGGGCCCAGTTCGTGACGTAGACAATGCGCGCAGCTCGCGAGAGTCGGTGGATCCGTGGAACCGGAAGTTAATGACGCGGTGAAAATGAGGCTCATCAGGTCAGGACTCCGGTCGGGTTCACCTGGAGTGGGGCTGGGGTCGGTGGAACCGCTCAGGCGTGATGGAGGGTGAAGGGGACCGAGACTCCAGGAGGGATACGGACCCAAAACTTTCCAAGCTGCGAATCTTGAGATATGGCTCGAGGATTCTTTTGACCTCTCAGATGTCTGCAGATAATCTGACAAAAGGTCAGGGGAAACCAGATCGGACACACAGTTTCACACTCGTGAGGCAATTGCGATTGGATCACGAATGAGTTGAGTCCCGCCACCCACAGCTCAGCCTGCCCCGTGAGTGGACCGACTGGTACACATGCGATCATGAAATCCCCACACTCATCAGACACGAGTGTTTCAGAAACCAAGCAAGACAAAGACTCCAAACATTTTTGTTCGAATTAGAAAGTGTAGTTTTCTCTGTTCGCGCGTTCTCTTCCTCGATCTTGTCCATTCTTTGCAACAAAATGTCGAATGGTCACTGGTCACCTGCTGGTCAAGGGGAAACCCCAGGCGGTCCTTTTGTGATCGACAAAGCCAGTTTTGGTTTTGAAACACATCACCTGCACCAGTGCTGGGCATCATGCTGCTCTACGTCTGTCTTCTGTTCCAATCAGAAAATTAAGGAAGTTGTGAACCTTGGGGAGAAGGTTCTCCATCAGAAACAGAAGAAATTGAATCATTTTGGGCTTTGCTTGGTGGACATTCGTCCTCTCTGTACGCCCGTCTTCTTCCCAGTTTTCAACCTGACTCAGCAAAATAAGTGGGGTTTGGTGTGTCCGTGTATACGTGCCTGGCAAACTTGCTCAGGTTTCCAAATTGCAAGCCTCACACCTGTGATTATCGAGAGATTGAATCTCGGGATTGGGCTGGGCGGAATCTCCGGGGCAGGGCCCAGGTAGATTCAGGTTGACAGGCTCCACCAACTCTCCGACTTGTAATCACAGATAGATTGAGAGATACTCGGGCTGCTGAGGACGGAGTGAGGCTGCGCGGGGCAGGGCAGCGCGGCGAGGACGAGATGTGAACTGACAACGCATTCGAGTTAATCCCCAATTATCGCTCTTTGAAGTGAGAGTTGAGTTTCATCACGATACACTCTGAGAAATTTGCAGCAACAAACGTGTCAGCAGTGCGCTGTTTTGCGCGACAGCGCTGATTTCGTCAAGGGATCCAACTTTGCGAGCCGCGAGCCTCTGCGGCAGCTGAGTGAAATTGAGGCGCAACGGATCACGCACTGAACAGTTCGTCAGCTTCGTCACTGCACCTAAAACTTGCGCCATGTAAGAGTTGATCCACCAGAACACATGGACACTTTTGTCAGAAATGGTCCCCCCTTCCTGTCGGAGACACTGTGACTTCATGCGCAGCGCGCCTCTCCTGATGCAAAACGTTACAACCCACAGTCCTGGTCTAAACACTTTGTTGCGCTGTGAGTTTTGAAAGTGCGCGCTTCTAATTGGATTCTGTGCTTCTATAACGACCCATAATTGACTCGCAGCTTTCATCTCCTCAACACACTCGGCTTTCCCCCCTTATCAGCTCATTTTCCATGAAGCCCACAGAATGCGGGGCTCAGCCCAGGCCTCACGTTAATTGACATGTTTGGAATCAAACTGTGCAATGATGCCTCTTTTGACTGGTTCCTACGAATCCATACAAACAAACATGTTTGGGAGTCATCAAGGGACCCTTGACTCGAAGCCAGGTTTGGTTGGCTCTCGCGCACAGATCGCTCAAAGCGTCACTGACAATGATCAAATTAGATTTTTAATGACAGATCCGAGACTGACACGATGGCTGCGGAGAAAGAGACATCGATTGGTTCCTGGAAGCCAAACGAGCAGCGTTTTGATTTCTCGTTTGTTTGGATTCGACACGGATCTTTTGCGTCAAAAATGGATTTGTCAGCAGAAGCCTGTCAAAATTCGTGTCAAGTTCAGACTTCAGATGATTTTGTGCTTGAGCCTTGATTGTCATTGAAGAAACCGTCAACACACGACTCTTCGTTTTGATGAGCACGACTTTTCACTCCGCACTTCCTCATTCGTATCGCTTCATATTCCTTGCAGTCACTCCCACGGTTTTGGTTCTGAAAACAAAAACCTCAGACTGCTGCGGCACGTGGTCTCTCAGCCCTTCATCTTCTTTGTATCTCACGCGTGTATCTCTTCTTCTCAACCAGAGGGCAGCTCGGGCGGCAGCGCCGGCACCGGAAGTGAGAACGGCGACGGAAACGACGAGCAGATGCGCATGCGCCTGAAGCGGAAGCTGCAGCGGAACCGGACGAGCTTCACGAACGCGCAGATCGAGGCGCTCGAGAAAGGTACGTGCGATCCGCGTCGCCGTCAATGCTATGCGTTGTGCTTGTGTGTTTGTTGTAAGTGTTGCGTCAGGTGAGCCGACACGTTGACCTGTACAGTGTGAAGTGACTGCGACAACCTGAAGAGAATCACTGAAGAATCTGGTCAATCAAAGCAATGGTCTTGAAGGGTGCACAGGAGAAAAAGTTGAGAATAACCTACTGATGGTCCCTGGATCCAAGCCGCGGTGCCTGTGCGCCACTAACAGAACAGATCCAGTAGATGCAGATGCAGTCGCATCTTCCCCTTCCACATCCATATCCACATCCCCGGTGTCTCCCCTGCTGCAGCCAATCGTCCCTGAAGGGTTTGTAACGGAGACTTTTCACCCTGGCTCTTGGCCGACATGACACTTGGCGCTCTCGCACTGATGAGGCTACAATTACCCGCTACAACGCATTAGCGACCCACTTCAAATTACTCAAATGGACTCGAAAGCACAGCCGCCGTGTCAAAAATGGTCCGCATGAGAAAGTGTTGTTTGCTGTGGAATCCAATTTGAAAGCTGGGAAGGTGTGACATCGAAAAAACGTCAAGGGTTCAGAACATTTTGGTTCCTGGTCTGTTGTTGGGAGGGTTGAGATGGGTTTCTCCAACATCTTGCGCGTGGTTCAGATTCGGGGATGCAGCGTGTCCAGACCACAACCCTTTGAGAAGCCCCCAGAACCGCCTGAAACAGGGAGCGCCTGAAACAGAGCGCCTCAGTCGGAGAGTGTAGAAATGGATACTGGCCACAGATGCCCCGGAGTTCACGGTCCCAGCCTACTGCAACCAGCAAAAAGGGAGAAAGAGGATCCATTACGTCCTGTCGGCCTGTCACAGCGCATCTCTTGCCTGAGTGCCCTGACACAATCCCTCCACTCAACCCCATCTCCAGTCTAGTGCACTGATAACTCCATGTAAGTACAAGGTGGCTTTAATTGGTAGGGAGAACATTCTCCAGTGTTTTCGTGAGGGATATCATTCAGGAGGGGATTAGGACTATGGGAGGGATTATGGGTAATTAAGCAGGTGATTGGGGGTGAAATGGGAGGTTGTCAGGCTGAATCATCTGATGTGTTCGTCCACGAGGCGTGTGCGTCTCAAACGGGTTCGGACAGGACGGGGTCGGTAGGTCGTCAGCCCCGAACCTGACTCCCGCACCGGAGCTACTCTTCTGACCTGAAGGTCTGAAAGTCTGTGCGTCGGGAAACCACCACTCATGCATGGTCAGTGAAAAAGTCAACGCGGAGTTCACTGTCCACGTTTCGTGTGGGGTGGGGAGAGGACAACAGGGCCCTGACTGGACATAATCTGACAAAGGGGGCGGCTGTACCTGTTCCCATCTCATGTTTTACCCAAACCACTCAAGCCGAGTGACGAAAGCACAGTCTTCATTGCGCTGCGTCTGTGTTGCAGAGTTTGAGCGGACGCATTACCCAGACGTGTTCGCTCGAGAGAGACTCGCCGAGAAAATAGGACTTCCCGAGGCGAGAATACAGGTAATACAGGTATTTATGTTCTTCCTGCTTCAACACCCACCAGGTTTTCCTGTTTTCATTTTGAGAATGCGAGCGCGAAGTAAAGTGCTGCACATGCAAAGGAGTTTGTGAGAAGGATCTGATATTCTGATTCAAGTGCAATTTCAAGTTGACGACAGCGGTTTTGTCTCGTGACTGACCCTTGCCCGCCGGGCGGCGTTGTTGCAGGTTTGGTTCTCGAACCGACGCGCCAAGTGGCGTCGCGAGGAGAAGCTGCGGCAGCAGCGACGCGACGCGGCGTCCGGAGGGAACCACATCCCGATCAACTCGAGCTTCCCCAACTCTATGTACCCCTCCATTCATCAGCCGATCGTCTCCATGGGCGACAGCTACAGGTGAGAGACGCTCAGGGCATGCAGAAGGGGGGCAGAGAGAGAGAGAGAGAGAGAGAGAGAGAGAGAGAGAGAGAGAGAGAGAGAGAGAGCAAAATGAAAGTGAAAGGCTGAATCTTCGATGCAAAGTTTTCGCCAGTTCCTTTGGTTGCGACACCCC
>JAAUXT010039764.1_pt1 | contig 61063 bp, 70 predicted proteins | sample 7278171 | NCBI WGS metagenome assembly JAAUXT01 (sample SAMN14350112, study PRJNA611818) | marine sediment metagenome | isolation source: surface marine sediment (1.8m) | place: French Polynesia: Moorea | collected 2018-08
GGCAGGCAGATTGCAAATACCTGAATTTTGGAAACTCGAGCATCCCCTCACTCTCGAGTTAAAAAAGCAAAAGAAGTACATCTACCCAGTTTGACTCTGTAAATCATTGGTAAAAGCGCACTCGCACAATCTGATCCGAATTTCTGACAAAAAAATGAAAAAGAAACATGAAGTGTGCACCAAGTAACGGGCCCTAATACTACTGTTGCCCTGTTGAAGGTCAGGGTGGGTTGGAACGTGGAACCTTCAAGCTGTGATCAATTCGTAAATGCGAATGAGACAGGTTCTCTCTTCATGTCGAAGTTGCAACCAGAAATCTAACGCGGGATTTTTTCACAGCTCAGCTCCCACCTAAACACCTTTGAGCAAAACCTTTGCGCACGCAGGCACGCAGCTCACTGCAATAAAGTTGGCAAAACCAGACACTCGTGTACAAAATATATATTTATTTCATGTGTAATAAAATAACCCATACTTGAGTGAAAAAATGGAAAAGATGATGAACTTGTACTTCTACTTCGTGATAAAATGACAAATGACAATTCATACATTGACAGGTAACATACGAGAAAATTGTTTCACCAGGAAATCAAAATTCACAAATGATTCACGGGGTGTATGGAACAGTGCTTCTTTGTGTTTTTCACGCTCTACATCTGCGTTTTGACGGGTTGTGTTTTTTTTTCACTCCAATCAAGAGAAAAAGACATTTGAAGGGCGGAATCTGCTCCATGCCAAAAACTGACAGGTGCTGAACGTCAAAAGAAAACACTGCCAATGTCACAAAATTTGCCGGCTTCAAACTGACGTTCTGTTTACTCCGGTGGATCAAGATGACAAAAGACAACAGGAGAATGTACCAACATTTGCTTTTGACATTTGCGGCAACGACACTTTTGACATGCTTTTCGTCGCCTGCACAAGGTGACTGGAACGCTTTCTGCACACGATAATCCAACTTTTGTGAAGCAATGCAAAGGGATCAAGAAGACTAAAAAGAAGACTAAAACGCCACACAAGTCCATTCTCTTTTGCAACGTCTACATGAACTTCCAGTGAGCAGTGTGCTACATATACGTTTGAACAAATCTGGATCACTTTCTGATCAGGACGATGGGCAAGGTGACGGCTGTGAAAACGTATTTTGCCGCCAATGGTGTGACGGAGTTGACACCGAGTTTTGCAAATAGAATTCAGCAACATTTTCATCATTTGCGCATGAGTATACATTTGAGCACACCAACTCAAAATCTGCTGTGTTCGTTCTGCCGGCCAGAGCCAAAGTCCGAGAAAAACTTTTCTTGCGTGTTGCACGAAAACATCAACGGACATTCATTTCCATTGCTCTAAACTATCACGTGCTACGTGAGAACAAGTTCAGTGCGACGCTCCAATTCATGCAGCAACTGCATCTCGGACCAGGCACCTCTAAAAATGCCAGAAAAGGCAATATTCAAACGCACAACAAAAGATGGTGTCTCGAAAACACCGGACCCACGGGAGTCTGGGAAGCGCCAGCTCCACAGCGATGACAGAATCTCTTCTTGGTCTGTTGGAGCAAGCACACTTCCAAATTTACATTGACCGTTTCACGGCTCGGAGAAAAAACTGAGGGACGTGGGGACGAATTTCAACAAAAAGGTACGAAGCTCACTGCCCTCTCCTGAGCCAAAAATGCTCAGTGTCCGAGCAAAGTACGAGTTTCGTATTATTTTTTGAGTTTCATCCCCGCGTTTCTCAGTTTTATGCCGAGCCGCGAATCGGTCAATTGTGCGCTTCGCAGAAACAGGACAGCATTTCGTCAGATTTGAGACAATGAGGCAATCATCAGTGGTCCAACATCATTCGCTCGCATCAGCAATTGTTGAGACAATTCATGGTGAGTTGAAATGTCCAAGAGCAAGAATCAAGCAAGAATCATTCAATTCCTTCGCATATCCAATGAACCGGCAGTTTTTGAAGAGATAGAACACGCAAAAGTGTTTGCAAATGCCAACAATGGGTTTGCACAGTTTCCCTCTTTCACCAACAATCGACATCATGCTGTCATGGAATGTACTTTCTGTTGTGTCATGCAAACGCCCTGCCAGGATTCCATTTTGAGCTTGTGCACTCAGAGCCCATTGAGATCCAGGCAAAAGGAAAAGCCTTCACAGTTCGCTGCTGACTGAGTGTTTTCTGAAGACATCTCTCCAAGGAATCTGGACTGTGGCAGAATTGACATTTTCTTTCTCATCCAACCAGCATTGAACTTCAGTCAGGCAAGGTGTCTGGAATCTTGTCAATGACCAGATGCTGAGTATTCCCCACTCCTCTGTATATTCGCGCACGCGCCTCCTGTGTCCACGGTGGTCAGTTTGAGTTCGACGCGTTCACCTCGCGTCGCTTCAGACGGTGACGAGCTTCTGCAGCTCGGGTTTGAGGACGGTCGGCGCCCCGTGGAAGCTCTCCGAGCGCAGCGACTGCTCCTTCACTTGAGCCTGAAATTCATTTTACTCGTTTCATGCAGGATAGAAATTTTCTGGTCTTGTGGGTTGGTTCCAATGTGTTTTTTTTTTTTTTTTGAATTTTTGAAGAAAAGACTCCTGCAGGCGTTTTTTTTTTCAAGCAACCTTGTTTTTGTGAGGAATCGCGCAAATTTTTCACTGCGTTTGGTCTCGTGTGAGATGAAGCGTTCTTCTGAAAGAAACTCTCATTTTCTGCGCTCAGGATGAGCTTTTCAAGCACTTGATCAAATTACGAAGTGAGGCAAAAGCAACACTTGCAATGTATATTCGTTCAGCTTTGCGCAGCTGTCGCCTTTTTCTGTAGGGCTGCAACGACAGACGGACATGAAAACTTCTTGACCACAAACCAACACGGGAATTCACTGCATCGTTTGTTGGTACACTTTGAATGCGCTGCGCTGCAATCCACCTCCACCTGTTTCAAAACTAGAGTTCCTGCACTTGTGTGTCCCTCAGGAACCATGTGCACGAGCATTGCTTCACCAACTTGTGTTCACGCGAGCTACTTCAGGCAGCGATGCCCTGAACTCACCAGCGCCAGGATGCGGACGGCGAACTGCACGTTGTAGACGGCGTAGAGCGCGACGAAGACGACGCAGGCGATGAAGTCGTGCTGAGCCTCGATCTCGAACAGCGTCGCGACGCCGTGCCAGAAGCAGATGGCGGCCAGAGTGATCATCGTCGCCAGGATGTAGCGGTCCTGCGACATCGGGGGAGAAGGTCAATGTCGTTTTTTTCGATTGCTCTCAGGTTCGTTTCAAGAACAAAATGCAAAACTGAATGTTGTGTATTTCTTTCTTCCGTTGTACCCGTGAAGCAAGGTTGCAAAGAAAAGAGTCTGGTTTCTCAGAGCAAGCATTTCTTTGTTCTCCTTGTTTGACAGGATGTTCCTTGAAGAGAATACGAAAATTTCAAGGGAACTCTCATGCAAAAATGTCTATCTCTACACAACCCTGAAGCCTGAATAGCGATTACCAAGACTCATGCGAGAAACTTACCTCTCACCGTGTTTGTGTCACATAAATTGGAAACGACAAATTTCCAGAAAGTTTTGGGACACTCTTGTCAACAGCCAAATGTGGTTTTTGCCTTGGGTTCTGGTTTCCACGATTTCCAGGTGATACTCACGCTGTAGGTGAGATAGGGAACTCTGGGGAGGCTCTGATTGACGACGAATTTGAAGGTGACACATGTTAGCACCAAGGTAAAACTGAGTTGCAACCGGAACTGCGTCTTCGAACCCTCGACGACGAACGGGAGGAAGGACAGCGCGCCAATCAGGAACTGCGGTTCCGTCACGCGATAGCCAGTCAGAAAACAGCAAAGCGAGAAAGGTGTAAAAGGGTGAAGGTGATTGGTGACTCACTCGAAGCGTGTGCGCACACACTGGCCTGCAGGGAGCAAGCGCACCATCTGTGGTTGCGACAGGGTGACAACAGTGCCTCGAAGCTCACAACACAACACTCACATGGAAACGTTGCTGCAGTTTCCATACTGCTCCTGCGCACAAGAACACAACATCGAACAGAAACCAACAAACTCGTACAGTCTAAGGTCTCACAGGAAACGTATTTGTGTCTGATTAAAAGCCATTTTTGATTGCTCAGAGCAGTCACAATCCGTCACATTCGCCATTAATTTTGCGTTCGAATCCAAACTTGGTCTGTCCCACCGCGTGAAACTCAAACGCAGCCCACGCAGTGCAGTGCATGGCAAATGTTTTATTCTGGTGTGTGTGTGTATGAATAACCTGTAAGTTCCCATTGCCAGGAGTGAGTTTTTTTGTGTGGATTAGACACCTGCCGGACCAATTGTGTATCACAAAGATAAATAGGCTGAAATAGGGACACGTTTCCTGCAGGAATCTCAGGATTTTTCACACCAACAGTGCACACACATCACATCTAACAAAAAGCATGCGTACCATGTGCATCAAAACAAAGTCAGAAGACAGAAGAATATCAAACAAGGAGGAGCTGGAGGAGGAGTACCAGGTATGTGAGGTAGGGGATCCTGGGCAGACTCTGGTTGACGACGAACTTGAAGGCGACGTTGGTGAGCACGAGGGTGAAGGCGAGCTGCAGCCGGTTCTGGACGAGACCGACATCGACCGCGAACGTGAGAAACGACAGACTCGCGATCAGGAGCTGCAACGAACCCAGGAACAACAGTGGAGAGAAGCCTAGCAACGAAAGACACCGACCCTACAGAGCAGAGAGGCGACGAAAGGTGGAGATAAAATGAACGAGAATGCACGCACGCACAAGCACGTGTGACGCCACGATGGAGGTTTGGGGCTGTGAATGTGATCGTACAGGACGTGTCAGCGTCGATTTGAGAAATCCTCCAGCGTTTCCGTCTTCGGCGTCGCTACATCAGTCTCACAATGCAGTAGCCAGTGCGTGCAGCACAAACACATGACTGCGGGCATTTGGGTCGAATACTTTATGCGCAATTAAAGCTTTTGCTACTGTTTGGAAAGTTTGTTGTTTTGCACTCCAAGCTTGTGTGAAAGTCAAAACCTGCTCAGTTGTCAAATGGAGCAGAAATTGCGAAAGCATGGCTTCTGCCAACATACTCGAGACGTTCTCATCGTTCAGCTTGATCCTCAAAATGTACCCTTCAGAAAAAGCCAACTCCCCCTCCCCTCCTAAGTGAAGTTCTGAGTTTCACCGGCTCACGTAGCTGCAGTCTTGAGTTCAACAGTGAGAAGGTCGGAGCACTCACCGTCACGGAGAAGATGTTCCAGATGTAGTAGGCGGAGCGGCGCGCCGCTTTGCACCTCACGGTGACGGTGGCGCGCAGCAGCGTCGGGTCGGCCCGGTCCTTCGTCACCTCCTTCTTCTCACTCTCTATGTACTTGTACAGGTACCACTCCTGCACAAAAATAAGATTCATCGTTCGGTCTTGCGTCGACAATGAATTTTCCAACTCTGCTTGACAGCACAGATCTGGACACAAGACCTTCAGAAAGTCACTCAAATCAAGGCGTGAGTTTGAAATGGACGCACCTGTTCGTCAATGAACGACTGCTTGTAGATTTTGTGCACCTCGTCTGGATCTTCGAGCAGTTCCACCTCCTCGGCCGGAAGGTCCGACATCGTTGTGATGGAGAGATCCTGGAAAGCGTTGAAATTTTCCTTCAGACAAAGCCTCAGAAATGAGAGGGCAAACAGCAGGGTTTGCTTCCTTCTGCACTGAATATGAAAGATTCTGAATTGAGAATGACCCTTTGCGTCATTCTTTTCGCTTCAGATTACGACTGAATAGAATCAGGGCAAATGACGATCAAGAGCTGTTTTGTGCTGGGTAACAGGACGCAATTACAAATCCAGTCCCCAGCAATTCTGCACGCATCGCTGAACTCAAAAATGCCCAGGGCCCAAACACAGAGGAACTGTGCATTCGTCTGAACTGGAGTATCATCATGATACTCGCTGGCCTTGGTGCCAGAGTTCAGTGCCACACGTGCAACAAACAACAGCAATACGACAGAACAGCAATACGACAGGGCCGTTCTCATGAACATAGAGCTGGTACCTGCACATCGAAGGGGAACTCCCAGAGCTCCAGCTGCTCAATGAACTCGCCCTTGACCCTCCTCCGGTCGATGACCCACGCCTCTCCGTTCTCGTTGAAGTCGAGCATCCGAGACTGAGTCACCTTCGGGTCTCCCACTGCGTTCTCTATGAAGATCTTCGGAGTCCAGTAGTTCTCCCAGTTGATGTTGACTCCAGGCTGAAACACACGCAACAGTGTGAAGGAAGATGTTGTAGAATCCTGAAAAATTCGGTGCACAGGCCTCTTGACCACCTCGGTCGTGTCCTGGAAGCCAACACAGAGAACAACACAGAGAAAACTCTGTCTTGCGTAGGGTTCACTCCAATACAACGGAGTCAAGACAGTGTGTTCTTTGCCTCAAGTGATTCGTCGTTCTGTTCAACATGGGCCGAAGGCGTTGTGAGGTCACAAGGATCCTGGGTCCAGGGGCCTGTGAACAATTGCAGCGCGGCCATTGAGGCACTTGTCAAAAATCTCTTTGAGCACTCACCATGGGTTTGTATGAGTCTAGCTGCGGTTCCCGCCATTTGGACCTGACCAGCACGTCAGCGTCGAACTGCTCCTTGAGCGTGTTGATCTCCCCGACTTTGAGAAACGTCACGTGTACGATGACTTGGCGCTGCAGAAAACAAAGAACGTGAGTCAATTTTTGTCCTGAGGTTTGGTCTGGAATGCACAAAAATTTCTGCCTTGTGCACGTGTATTCCAAAAGGAGAAACCCGATTCTGTTGGATCTTTCCCCAAGGAGCACCAGGTCTTTATCTTGATTCACTCACGTCCAAAGTTTGAAAGTTGTGTCGGAAATCTCGTTCACGAGAAACATTCACTCACAGATTTTCACAACACACACTAACACACATATTAATTGCCAGTCAAAACTGCTTTGTTGGCCTTGTCTGTTGTGGCTCAAACGCTTTGAGGTGTCGGAAAGCCACAAAGTTAGCTGCAGTCCTAATACTGAACATTTTTTTGGCAAACCAGGACAAAAAAAAACTGCAAAATTCTGCGTGTTCACTTCCAAATAATTTATCTTCAATACAGGCTTGAGGGTGCAAAATGCTCCATGCATCAGTGCAGAACTGCTTCAACCCGGCCGTGCTGGTTTCCAGTTCTTGCTCCACAGAGTGTGGTCCACTTGGCCAGGGACTCACAACCACGCATGCACAGTGCTTGACTGCGTTCACTGTTTGTCCACACCACAATCCGCACCCGGACCATCGCTACCAGCTCAAAGTGCTGAACAACAATACATTTACACGAAACCAACACACGTCACCGGGAAAACGTACAGCTCCATGTGCCAACTGAAGCAACACGATTTGCGTTTTCACTGAACTGTACTGATTCCCAGGGACCTGACCACAGCTTCCAGAATAACACTAGAGAGATACAGAACGCGTCATGTTTGGCACAATTGTATTTGTCATCCCACTCAAGCACATTGGTCATGTGAAATGCCGACAGTACTGAAACACTGATGTGAATATTATTGCAGTGAAAATCTAGTTTTGTGTCACAGGAAAAAAATTGTTTTTTTTCCTGAGCGTGTCTCGTGTGAATCTGTTTGAGCAGTGCCAAGACTTGGAGTTCAGAAGCTTTTTACAGCTTTCAGAGGGATCGCAGTTTGCTTTCTGAACTTTCCTAGCTCTCAAGCGACTCCTTGATGCACTCTATTGGGTATAAAGTCGTGGTTCTGGTTGCGTCCACTCGACCCACGGCGGCCCCGTGGTTTGACGCACATGCCGACACGACAGACTCTTGTGTGGAAATCTCTTCAGGACAGCTTATGATGCCCTCGGGATCACGGACTGACTATTGCACACAAAATATGACAGTACCTACACATTTACACCTGTTGGGCTACGAAAATAGCAAACTGCAACAAAAGTTAGGTGATTGACATCGATTGTGCGTTTGGTCAACACTTTCTTACCCTGGGTCCAGTGTATTTCTTATGCTGGGACAAAAACAAGAACAGGAGAGGATAGAGCAACAGGTTCAAGATGGCAGGGTGTCACACAAAAATCCTTCAATTATTTCTGGGGAAAAACTCTTCGGTGTCATTTGGTCTTTGATTGTTGGAAAACATGCATGAGTGAGGAAGCTATGAAATGCTTGGGTGCTATTTTTACACTGCAAAAATGGATTTCGGGTGATGCTGCAATTTTGTGGGGAGACGGATACTAAAGAAAGGAACTTGAAAGAATGTACAGAAACGAGTAAACATATGCAGTTTTATTGTGAGGAAATTTGGTCAATGAAAATCGTCACCGAAGATGCACCACAACAATGGAGACTCAAAGGAGGAGATTTTGCTTTGAGAAAAATCACTTCTTGCATTGTACAGTGCAAATTGGTCATCAGTTCGCACTGAAGGTTGTTTTTCTGATAAACAAAGACTTTACCTTGTTCCCAGGCACCGAGACTCCTCCGTTGGGCGGAACATCGCTCGAACCGTCCTGAAAACAGAAAAGTGAGACATGTTGGTCGGTGTTTGTCACCGTGGTTTGAAAAGTTCAGGTTCTGACTCGTTCAGTCTCACGAACATCAACTCGGGTCGACTGTCAAGCAATGCCAAGTCAAGTTTGCTGAACTCATCATAATTTCTTTCCAATTGCAGTCTTGTTCCTTCCTTTCTAGCTTTTGTGGGTGTTGCAGTCATGCCCTGTGCTTGATCAAGATTTCTGAAGGCAACCATTGCAATTCACAAATGCGGCACCGTGAAAGAACAAACATAGGTCTCTCACTCTGTCCTTCTGAAAACCAACAAAGGTCCACATCGAAGAAGAACCTGTTTCGATGTGACATTTCAGGCAGCTTAGTTTTTGCCAGCTCAGGCTTGAGAACGTCCTAGAGTCAGCGAACCCGCCCGCCTTCATGCATCCCTGAGCTGCTCGTGCGATTTCACAATGTCAAAGCGAAATCACTGAACATTAATGGAGCCTCAATTACCCTACATCCTGCTGAATTAATAGCCAAAATGAAGCGGAGCATTGAGTCGCCGATCAGACGAGAAATAATGAGCTCCATGAAAGCTGCTTTTTTCAGGAGAACAAACTCGAATGGTCAAAAAAAAAGAAAGCTGAATGAAGGTCGTGTGTCCCAGTGTGGACAGGGAATGGTTCAGTTCATCCTCCTCAGAGAAAACACAACTTCAGGGTTGAACGTTTGGGAAAAAAGCAACAAAGTGTGAGGAAGAGTTCCATCCATGGGTTTCTGCAATCAAGTTCTTCTTCTCATTATTTCTGATGAGGTTCCACACGTGACTGACTTTGACGACTGACCTGCGGTGGTGCCTTTTGTGTCCGATTCCTCCTGCGCTATTGACCTAATTTCTTCCGAGTCCCCGGCCAAATGCAGCTGCTCGATAAGGCTCCTCCACGAAGAACATAGTGCAGCAGAGTGCAAAGAGCGTCAGTCCAGACTCCTTCGACGACGAAAACCCTCAGATGTTGGTTTTTGTTGCACCTTCTCTGATCCTCGCTGACAGTGTCCAATCAACAAGAAACACGGTCTTCTAAGACTGTGGTCAACCATTCATACATTCCATTTCCGACACGTTTCTCTTGATTACAACAGGGCCAATATTTGCGAAGCACGCTGTGCCGTTCACTCAGTTCTGTGACTGTCCTCGACCAACCATGTTTGGTCAAAGAAATTGTGAAAGCTTCTTTGCCATGTCGGTCAAGATCGCTGCTCTGTGGTCATCAAGTGACAAACGAGCTTTCTCGCGATGGGTGAAAGGGCGCTGACCTGCTTTTCAGATTTTCTATCCCCTCAACGTCCGTGGGGATCCGGTGCCTGGAAAGGCTTTCACCATGGTGTCTTGACTGATCGCTTTTTCATGACACAGGCGAAAGCAGGTCATGACTTGACAAGACCTGACTTTGACACAATCTGTTTCACATGAAAGCAATCATCAACGATAAGGTGGTTCTTTGTGGAGTGTTTTCCATCTTACAGAGTTGACCTGCATTCAGTGCCATTCCAGTTCCCATTGATCATCGCGACGGAGTGTGAATGTGAAGCCTGTCACACCACACGCAATCCTGCTGAGCTGCACGCAATCAGTTTCCACCCCAAACCTGGCCCAGGAAACTTCGCATTGTGAACACCCAAGCTGGGTCTGAGAGGCCATGTGTTTGTTCTTTGTGCCCAAGAAGTCTTTCAAACAAAATTGTCTTGTGTTGCAAGTTTAGGAAAGGATTTTCTGAGGCCTGGACGTCTCCTGTTGTTGTAGGTCTGCCAGCCCGAGGCTCTCTCTGTGACGTTGATGCAGACGCAAGGTGTTCCAGCAGCCAGTGTAAGAAACAATCATTTATTTGTCCCGTGGAGTGAACTAGTCATTTTCTTGCAATTTGGAAAAGCTGTCTCTGGTTTCACAAGGTTTTGTGTTTGCCGCAGCAAACTCTCTTGTTTTGTTCAGTGTCTGAGAAATCATCGTGCACCATGGCAGACGAAAGACAAGTTCAGGCAAATGCTCGTTGTTTGAAACGAAGCTTTGCAAAATTCAACAGTTCCTACGTGTTCTTGAAAACTCTTGAAGCTCTTTTGAATGTTTCCAAATCCATTTCCACTGTGTCTTTAAAAGCCGAAAAAACGGATGAAGAACAGATGCTCCTGAACATACTGCGTCTCTTTGTCGCACAAACTGACACAAAAGAAGAGATTTAGTTTCTCAGGAGTGACACCTTCAACACACTGCCATCCATCTTTCATCACAAACAAAGACGAAAAGGAGAAAGCTTTGTTCTTTCTTTTTCGCACACGGAAAGCTTTCGGTTGTCTGTACGTGAGCAGGACAAGCGTCTTTGCGTTTTCTGTTGCCTAAATTTCCCACTGGAGGAAAGAGAAGATGGAGCAATAATCAAACATCGCGGCATCTCATAAGAGTTATTTCCCTCGTTGAAACGGCTGAATGTCTGTGGACATTCTCCTATCTGGAGGAACCAGTTGGTCCTTGCGACAACGTTTGCTCCATACAGCAGCAGTGACCATGGTGCACGGCAAGAGCTGGTTCAGCGCAAGGATACATCATGTTGGCAGTGTGATCTATGTTCCTGAGGAGTGATGAATTTCAGTTGTCCAAGAGAATGGCCAAATCCTTTCAGGAGAAATTCTCGACAGAACAACCAACGCGTTATTTCAACAACAAGCTTTTTTCAAGTCAGCCTCGGTTGCAAAGAATCTGCAGCTGAAAGGTCGATCCTTATCCGCTGTGAGGTGAACTGCATCTCGCAGAGGAAACGGGAGGTGGAAATGTGCCTCTCAGAAAGGTGATACGCTTCCATTAGTGAAGGTGCAGGGGACACATCGTGAGTCCGCTCGTTCCAACGCAACAACAGGTCTACGTTCAAAAACATTTCATCATCTGCTCTTGGTTGTAACAAACATTTTGCTGCTCAGCAGACGTCTGCTGAAGTTGGTGTGGGAGCAGGGTATGACACAACCTGCAAACAACTTGTTCAATGACAACTTAGTCGGGTCACACAGACTGCACTTGTATCTTGTGAGGTTTCCCAGGGGACCCTGGATCAGAAGCTCCGAGTTGCTGCAGATATGAAACTAATCCAGGGCCGGATATGAGAGGCGTTGTCAGGGCCTCGAGAAGGGAAAAGCCTGTTATGAGGTGCGTCGCAGTTTTGCTGAAGTACGGCGTACTTGGGGTGACATTTTGCCTTTGGGGTCACGCGCATGGCCGTGTGGGTCAAAACCAAGAGCCTGAGCTCTCCAGGAGCGTCTGAGCTGAAGTCATGCGTTTCAGCTGAAAGTTCAATCCGGCAAATGAATGGAGAGACTGGGTCAAGACGCTTTGTCCAATGGAGGTCAATGTCAGATTCTGAAGAAAGAGTGAAGACATCTTGAAGAAGAATTGGAAAGCTTGGGTAACTTTTTTGCTGAAAACCTCGCCCACAACACAACTTGGCAGCAGCAAACACCTGATTCAAATGGCCCAAGATCTGAAGAAAGAAAGAACGAAGAAAATAAAGAAGAATCGAAAAAGCCAGAGTGACCCTGGTTTGCTCCCTTGCAACTTGGAAGCAGGAGGCACCTCATTCGAATGCCCCATGATCTTTTGAGCAGCTTACCTTCACTTAGTTGTGGATTTGGAGGTAAGTTTTGATCTGTTGGCAAAGTTTGCTGCACGCAAAGTTACCCGGAGAAAGTTCCTCTTCGAGTAAAGGTCTCTGGAGCCCCACAACCTGGCCTTGCAATGCCATAAACAATTCATGGGGATGCCATCCGAGATTAAAAGGCTGACACGGTGTGGTCTTCTCTAATTTTGCAACTCATCCATTCTGGTTATGTGCGCATTTTCCCAGCTTAGAGCAAAAATTATGGCCCTTTTATCAAGAGCAAGATGAAATTTGTAGAAGATGACAAGAGGCCTATTCAACATGTTCATTGCCTGAAAATGTTACCACCGAATTTTTCCTACAAATGCGCCCCAAAACACGAGATCCACATCAAGTGAACGGTAAATCAATGTCATGGTTTTCACACACACCTGCGGAAAAAGTATGACGCGGCAGATGCTCTTCCTGTGTTCTCTGCCAGCGGCAACACTTAGATCTCTCCAAAGGCAGGCGCGCGAATCAGGAAACCGAGAAGCCTTCCGAAGACAAATTCAATTCCGATTTTCTTGGATGACAGCGATTGCATTTGTCATGGACTCAGAAGATTCCGCCTGAGCAAATTCCGCGCCTCAGGTGAAACTTCGTGAAGAAAGATGTGAGCATGTTGAAAGCCAGTGATAAACAAGTGCAGAGGTGTGGATAGAAGGTATGAAAGACAACACTCCAGAATCCGCAATGCCAATTCAGAAGAATTCTGTGGAGATTTTGCCTTTTCTTCTTTGGTCTCCCAGAAACACTTTTCTGTGTTGTTCGGTGTTGGAAAATTGATTGGGACAATAACTTAAGGAGGCAATGAGAACTGAAAAGCGTCCTGACGCGAAATTTCATCCAGGAATTCATTTATTTCCCTTGTTTGGAAGCTGAGTGTGTGCTCAGAAACACTGCAGGTCCAGAGTACCGACCAATGTACTGCATTTAGAACAACTTCTAACCAGTGAGAAATGCAACAAAACACGAGCTGTTGGCGCATCAGCTGAGGGTTGTTCATGGTTCTGGAACTGTTGAGCAAAAAGGAGGCAACATGAAAGGGAGTTTAATGAGGCCGTTCATTTTTGCAGAGAGAAATTATATTTGAGGGATGATGTGAAATCGGTAATGAATGGAACCTGTCTGGAGACAGGTCGGCTTGATCCTGGAATGGATGGTGACACTCTCATTTCGAACAACAGGCAGAATCAGACCACAGAACCTTGCACAAAAGGCTTTTGATGTTGGGCGGTTCCACAGCGCGGTATGATTGCAATGCTGCAAATGACTGAAGAAACCCTTGCCTGTCATGTGCCGAGAACTGACAAAATTGAAGCCATTTCATTCAGTAGAAACGAGTATCAGTGTCACCTGCAGGTAGAAGCATCAAGAACTCCAAATCATAACTACAGTGGACATGTCTGCCAACACTTCTGTCTGCAGGGGGAGTTCAAGTCTTGACCATCTTCATCTGCCGTGCCAACAAACTGAAGCATCTCTGGGTGATTCAGTTCGACCCTGCCAGCTGAACGCAACTGTTCCTCTCGGCGCAACGTGTTCTTCTTCGCAGCAAAACGCTTCAAGACCAGCACCTTGAACTCATCAGCTACGTACAAATTAGTGGATCTAGAATGTTTGTTTGCAAACTTCACTGACTGAGCCCTGTAGTCTTGAGTTCTCCACGGTTCATGAGAGAACAAAAGACTTGGTCTTATTTTTGGTCATTTTCTGTTCTTGACAGCAGGCCACACAAAACATGAAAATCTCGTGCGTCCATCAAACGCAAACGGAGAATGGACAAATTCTGAAGGCACTCACAGGTGCACGAGAACATGTCAGATGTTCCAACGGAAGGTGAATCCTTCCAAAGTGTGTTCTGGATGTAGTGGCTGCTTCTCCTGGCAGATGCGAGCGCAGGAATCCATCTAATTGCTGCAACCCCTCAGTGATTGGGGGTCGGCGCCGGGGGCATGAGAAGCCTCAGCAAAGTGGCTTCTTTTTTCTCCACATTCATTCTTCTTCAGCAAATTATGTTTTTGCACTGTACAAATCAAAAGCCAGGCATTTGTCTGATGCAAATGTGTTTGACACGTTGTGAGGAACTCCAAAACAAACACACGCAATAATCCAGACCACATTTTCACAAACGGATGGTCCTGACCTGGGTGCAATCCACTCGGCAACGCTCAGATGCCCGGCAAGCACAAAGTTGTTGGGAAAAACAGGGCAATCAGTAGAAAAAGAGAGAGCGCAATGACATAATGGTGCAAATTACGACTCCTTTTTGCGATAATTCGCACACAATGCGAATGTTTTGACACGAACTGCTCCGACCTGCAACTCATGCCAAGAAGAACATTTCTTCCAGCTGCGCACTTTGGAATCATCTCGCTTGGTTCTCCGTGGATCTGCCTGGTCTTGGTATCTGCCAAAGCAAATTGGCATCACGTCACAGTGCTGACAGGTGGAATATTGTTCCTCAGGATACAGCAACAAGTGTTTGTTTGACGTTTCGTCTTGAGTCTCCAACGGGAGATTAATTTCTGCCTCTGTCTCAGCAAATGACAGCATGCAGATTGTGTAATTGGTCTTACTCTTTCACAAAGCTTGTTCTGTTGTGAAAGACAATTCAAATCAAGGGACTGAATCAGAACGATATGCTTCGAAAACAACCGAAAACCAGAAACAATTTACCTGCACGAAAGAAACAGTAACCCCCTGAATGCTGAAGGGGCACTTTTGTTCAATCACAAGAACAGATGGTAGACTCACACAAGTTCATTCCTGCATGTTTCAGGCTCAGATCACCAGTGAGTTCAGCTGCCTCCTTGTTTGCACCAGAAAAATGGAGTTCAAAATCATCGAACGGTTCAAGCTCACAAGATTCCGACAATGGCTTCTCCGTTCAAGTTCGCAGACAAAACAGAAGCAGTTTACTCACCATATCTTCCAGCGATCCGATTCAGTCACATCAAGATTGGTATACCCCGCATTGTTACAACATGCGCGCCTGAGTACAAGTGTAGTCCAGCTCCTCACGCTCGCGCGTGTGTGATCGGGGAAGCTTGGCTCATCAACCTGGCAACGCAACGGCTTCAGCCGAGCTGAGCGCGAAGCAGGGATTGAGGGAACTGGGCCTGTGTGACAGCTTCATGGGGTGGAGGCGGTGCAGATGTGCTGCTGTCGGGGAGGCCGTTCCCTTCAGAATCAAACAGGTTGACACGTGATTGCCACATAACTTTGATGATTTTCTTCCAGGACCGTGATTTTTAGAGGTTGATGAGTTCTTCCAAAAGGGCAGAGGCCTGGAGCAGGCACACAGCTGAAGAGCAATGAACAAAACACACATAATTTCTCAAAGTCAAAGCGCAGCTGAACCAGAAGCAGTCTCGCATTTGGCAAATGTGAGACTTTGTTTCTGCAGAAACCGCCAGGATTCTAACATGTGGAGAGCATTTGGAGATTCCCAACGATCTTCGTCTGCGAAAACACACACCAGCTTTGGCTTGGTGTTCGACTGACAAATCCTGATAGGGGCCCATGAACAAATCCGCTGTCAAACAGCTGAAAGACAACTTGTTTGGCACTCTGCGAGTTGTCCAGGCAGAGAAGTTCTTGAGAGAGCTGTACTTCATCAAGAAAAAGACACCATGAACACAACTATCAGGCTTTGCTCCAGTCGTCATTTTCTGCAAATTGTGACGAAAACGTCGTCAGTATTTTCTGGAGGGCGTTCCCCCATCAAATTGGAAAACTGCTTCGATTCACGTTTCCAGTCTTTTACTTTTTGTTGGGGTAGTTTTCTGTGCTGGCACAGAACTTCAAGACCTGCCATCGTTTTTGATGTCAGTGTGTTTGAAACCCGGCGAAAATCTCAGGAACACCTTTTGAACCCGCCACTTTGCCTCCGGGTTCCTGCTAATCACAGGGTATTCAGCCTCTTCATCCACCTCCTAAACCTGTCAGATTCCCCAAAGGATTTCCCTGTACTGAGTTTCCCAGCCCTGTGATTCTCAGTTGTGACTCCACTAATGGTCGTAGCTCGAGGTTCTGACTCTCCCGGGAGTCGGCTCTTTTCATGCGCTGAAACCACTCCTACTTCAGGTGCGGTCTCTGATTCCCACAGAAGCATCAGGAGATGGAGTGACGGGAGAAAATTCTCCAAAAAAGCCTCGATAAATTGAAGAATCAAAGTCTCCTCTGGGATGAAGCGAACCCGTCTGGAGCGTAGCCACAAGAACGGGCTGTCAAGAACTCGTACGTACATGGAAGATTGACACAAGGTCATCTGACCAAAATAGACACTTGCATTGACCTCCGAGCTTGCCCCAACTCGCAATGTTCTTGGCCGGTTGTCAGTTGTCCTTTGCGTGCGTGTGTTGTCTGGTGTCAGAACGGGCCCTTGTCTTCACCTCACCACAAAGAGCGCAGGAGTTCCAAAGCAACATCGCATTCAAATCACGGACTCTGTGTGTCCAGCCGCTTTTGTGTTCCAGACAATAGAGATGTCGATGGAGGAAGCTGAACAGGTGGACCAGGTTGTAAGAAACGGATACAGGAAATTGAGGGTCTCAATCCGCATGTGGATCGAATCGATCGTCAGAATCGCCGTCGGTTGTTTAGACCAAATCCACAAAGTACCAGTTGCGCTCTTTCTGTCACTTTTTTGGTAGAATTTTGTGCTGCGCTCAAGCCCTTCCAAGAACGTGGACACAATTTCCAACTCTGCATTGTGTGCCTCCTTCTTGAGTGCCTCAAATCTTTCTGACACGTACGACCTGCCACGCATAATTCTGTTCTACCCCTGATCTTCGACAATGTACTGAACATGTGCCAGAGGGTTTGCCGCTGAATCTCTGTGACGCCTGCGCGCCTCGCCCGAACCGCAGCTACTCAGGTGCCCATAACAAGGTGGCGTCGATTAGCATTATCCGCCCGAATTACTCAGCAGATTGTCGGAGCTCGGCGGGCGCCGGGAGCCACAACTCACGGGATGGCGAAATGAAGCTCATTGCTGGAGCTTTGCCACACACAAGCGCCGCGATGCCGTTCTCACGATGTGGGTCAAGTTCCCCTGGTGAGGACTGAGAGGTGTTTTCGGGAGTCCAGCACAACACACACACACACACACACACACACACACACACACACACACACACACACACACACACAATATCTAGTGCCTGCGTGGTTGATTGCCTGACCAAAGCGAAGTGGTTGTTCTCGTTTCTTGTTGAACTCGACTGAAGTTTGCCCGTTCCTTGCCGAATTGAACTGGCCCAAAACAGTTTTTAAAGCTGCAAGGACAGAGGAAAAGTCATTTGCCATCTGAATCAGTGGATTCACTTCAAATTTTGCATCCAGATGCACGACCGGGCCAAAGAGAGTGAAGAGCGAACGTCATTGCCGTGAGGCCCAGATCATTGGGGCCTTTCGCAATTACTAATATTGTGCATTGCTTGCATGTTTGACCCACAACATTCAAGGGATGGCGGGCAAATCTTCAGATTTTGAGAGGGGCGCGATGCGAACGTGCGTGCAACTTTGGTCCCTCGGCACCTCGACCTCCACATCAGCCCGCGAGAACTTGAGTCCCCTGGACCTGTTGTGGTGAATTGTGAGTTGCGCCCCTGCTCGAGAAACATAAATCTGGATTAGCTCAAATCACTGGGCACTCACGTGTTATTGAGATGATTAGAGGCCAAGAACGGTTCATGAAGCTCGGGGATTCACAGTCAACTACGCAAAAGAAATATGTGCACAAAATCACGAAAGTTGCTTGGGGCCAAGTCACACTTCTGGGAACCATCTGCCACAAACTGAATTGGAACGTGTCAGATGATTGAGGACAGGAACAGGAAGTTTAGGAAACAAGCTCTTTCACCACCAGAGTCCACACTCCACCCTGAACTGGTGTTGGATGAGTCTGTGTTTGTCTGCACATCTGTCCTCGGGAGATTAAGATTGAGGACTGTGTCCCAAAAGCCAGCGCCTCGACCCAGAGTAAATCACCTTGTTTCCACAGCAGTGTGAATCAACACACGCAGAGCACAGATTTGTTTGCCCGTCTGTGAGGCTGGCCGTGACCCTTTTCAATGATCTTCCTCTTGACGGGGTTGTTGGTTGTTCGTTACGAATTTTTGCAGCGCATTTTCAGAGTTACAACAGGGTTTGGCGGATTCTGCTCTCAAAAGCAAAAACTATTCCGTCATCAGGGTCGAATGTTTCGTGTTCCCGTAGAGCATAGTTTGGAATGTCCGGAAGAGCGTCGACACAGACGCGAGTGGATCTGCGTGTTCCCGGCTCGTTCTCATGAGCGCAGCTTTGAAGTGAAGCTGCCTCGAGGTGCGGCACGCCATCCCACCCTCAGTCCGCTTTGAAGCTTTGTTGTGTTCTGTGGCAACTTTGATTGCAAAAAGAGAGGCATCGGGATCACAGTGTCACACACAAAAAAGAACACGTTTGTGTTTTTCCAGCTTTCAGCCGGAGTATCGCTTTTGCCAGACGGTTTGCTGCCAAGTTGTTGAGCAGTGTGGCAATTTCGCATGCAGTCACATGTACAATTTTAGATAACCTGGGGGATCTTCATCTCAAAACACTGGGGCTTTGTCCCAGAGTTGTTTCTTAAGTTTAGTTCGAAGGCGTTTCCCTGCCATAAAAGAAGTAGATCACGACAAACTCTCCGAGTTGAGCTGATCGGCCTTGCGGGACGTGATCAGGGTTTGATGAGAAGAATAATGCATGCACTAAATTTGATTTATTTTGTTGCCTGATGGAGGGGCAATCATCATGGAGTGTTTAATGGGCGTAACGAGAAAGACTGACAGACTGAGTAAGAAATGCATGAACACGAAGCGACACTGCGGTTGATGTTGCTGCCCGTGGCCTCCGTTCACGTGTGAGACCTGTCAAATTTGACGACTGTCCCTGCATGATCTCTTGTTGCATTGCCAACGCGTTGTCCTCGCATCCGTCCAGATTCACTTTTGTTGACCTGGAATTGCCTCCGCCTGGTCTGCGTGTGTCACAAATCAAGCGAAGTGGATGAATACCAATGAATCCGTGCATCAAATGAATTGATTGATGACCTTTGAAAGTTATGGACAATGTTTCCGTCTGTCATTCTGGGAACAATTGGCTGTAGAATTACAACACTGCATATTTCATGGCACCTTGATGGCTGTTTCGCACGCTCGGAGGGAATGAAGAATGGTCAGCGCGCAATCTGTGTGGGCTCTTTCTCTGGCGTCCAGCACAATGAAGCCGCTGAACCTTCTACTGCAGGTTCCACGATTTATTCCTTCTGATAATGCGGCAACAATGTCCCTCTCGAAGCTGCGCGGCCACCGTGAAGGCTTCATGGTGAAAACCCAGGCTCCAACAACAATTCCGCTGCAAGTGTCCTTGGGTTGGTGAACCAAACACTTGCTGCAATATCACAGTCGATTGGAAGTTTACTGGAATTTGGAGTTGTTCGTGGATAACCACCAGCTCATTGTGCGCGGTAACAGTGGGTCTTTGACGAAAAGTTCAGAAAGAAAATTTTTACAGTGAAAGCACCTTTCGATATTGAGTTCGTTGTGTTCGTTTGAGTATGAAAAATGTATTGGCGAAAACTCTATGTGATGCTCATGCACAATGTCCTGTGGGAAATGGGAATTGATTCCCTCTATGGTGTCCTATGTTACCGAAGGTTTTTCTGCCATAAAATGTAATGATGAGAAGAAATAAATCAGTTTTATCGTTCATATAAAATTGACAGAGTCAAGGCTCTGTTTGTGGATGAGTATTTTATGTCTGAACACCTGCGTTCTTCACTTCGAAAAAAACAATATCGAAGGATCTCAGTATGGTCCTTCTTTGGTAAACTCTCCGAAGATCATGGAGGGGTCAAAAGACACCAATCTCTGCTCAGAGGTCATCTACCAGCTGGCGACGTTTAAAACAAAACAAAACGAATAACTCGCTGTCGGGCAACGTCGCCCTGAGCAGCAGGTCCGAGGTTTATCACGAAGCCCTTCAAGTCTGACAAGGACACTTTCTGCCTGAAGGTTCTTTCTGGTCGGGACAAACTGGGTTGGGTCAGTCTCAAGTCCTCGGAGTCTCTCATCTAAATCAACTGTGGTAATATTTCAACAAGACAACCTGAGTTCCCAGAACAAGACATCGATTTGTGAGCAAAGTTGTTGCAGAAATCTGGCACAACTGCTCCTCCAATTAAGCGTGTGTGATTCAACTTGTGTGTAATCACACTTCGGCTTTACACTGAAATCCATTGAACTGCCGTGCCTCAAGACTCAACATCTGTCTCTGAGCCAACAAGTGCCCAACACTCTCAACAAGTCCTCTCGCTTTTCGACCACAAATGGCATTTGATATCGAGCTTTTTGCGCTCGGTAGGTAACAGCTTCCGCAACAGAGCATCTGGTTCTTCTGAATTGCGCCACAAAGGAAAATGCGGGTTGTCCTCGGAGGCTGTGTTGACATTTTAACAATCAGAAAAGAGACATGAATATTCCTGTGTTGCTGCGGGTTTCTTGTTGTGATGTCCTTTTGGTAAAATGGCTTCATGCAAATGGAACCATGCGACACAGAGTTGCTTTTATTTTCTTTGTTCAATCCCACCCACTCTGACTCAGACACCGTCGTTTTCTTTGCAGCGTACCACTTGTTGCTGAAAGGGAGAATCCCGGCTAAAGCCTCTCTCTTTGCACAGATGTTCACGCCATCAAACAGTTGAGCTTTATTCAATATCATACCACAGCAAGAGAGCAATATCCAGGATGGCGAAAGACTCTGCAAACCGTGCAACGTGCTTGTTCGCTGTTGCCATGAAGGAAGAACCCACATGCAACAGATTTTGAGGAAGGACCACTGGATAGCGAACTCTATGGTTTTTACCAACTGGCCTTTTCCTTGACCTGTCTGTTTCTATTTTTCCTCAGGGTCACACCTTCAATCTGCCGACGCGACTCTTAGCGTGCTGCTCTCCAGGCTTCATCACCGTAAATCTGACCCACTTTCGTTCAGCCCAATCTGAGATCAGATCCGCTCATCCGACAGAACCAATCGTAACCCAACCGACACATATCACCAGGGCCCAATCCAGTCCAGTCCGGTCCGTCCCCTCACCTCACCCCGCCTCACTCCTACCTCTCTCCTGCGCCTGATGCTCTCCGTGTGCGCCCCCAGCAGGTGGTCCCTCTCGGTGTAGGCGTCTCTCCCCGCGGCCTCGTCATCAGGGTCGTCCCCGAGACTCGAGTTGCGCCCCCGAGTCTCGTCCACGTCCGACTGCTGCAGCGTGGTCAGCCGGGTGTCCGGAGCGTTCAGTAGTGGGCGCATACTCATCGTGTGGACAAAGGTCCGCTGACCAGTTCTGTCATTGACGTGAAATGGATTTTGCACAGCTGTCCACTGAAGTTTCAAAGCGGTCACTTGAAGTTACGTTTCAACGTGTTCACAAATGCCTGGTTTTGTCAAGTGTTGCTGTTGCAGATGCGTTGGTATCACCTTCGGAATCTTCAGTCTGTCTGTTCACACATTCATTCTTACGTATTTCCACATCTCCACAGGTTCATTTGATTCTTTCGTCGGATCGCAGTGCACATCTTGTGTCCACAGAAACTCCAACTGAAAGTCGAACCGTATGTTGCGTCTTGCAGAATTTCTTGAAGAAGTGCAACAAGTCAGCTCCGAGACGTTAATCCGTTCATCTGAAGCACAGGCTGGTCACGGACAACGGCAAGACGACGCGCAAACACACACTGAAACCTTCAATGAAATGGATTTGACGTGCTCGACGTCTCTTCCTTTCAAAGGTCCTTCATATTCCACTGTTTCAACTTCATTGTCAGTCAGCTCAGCTTGGAGGACGAGTCCGGTTTCCCTGCACAGTCGCATTCAAACGCAGGCGAACATCTCACGTCTCCAGTCGCTGCGTGCGGTCGCACAATATTGACTCCAGTGCGGTCTGTCTGAAGTGCTCCAGCACGTCCACACTCACCGATCGTCACAAAACGGGACAAAGGAACATTGTTCTTTCTCTAATGAGGCTCGTGAACAATGGTCCTTTGCGATAACAACAATCTTGCGAACAATCTGATCCATTCCCATCTGCTGAGCAACAGCCTCTCATGCAGATGTCAAAAGAATCGCGGAGCGTTCGATCAAAGGAGATCGTCATTGTGGCTGTGTGAATCAATCTGATCATCCGAACGAGAACCAAAGCCCACAAAAGATTTGGAGCTCGAACCTTGATTTGTGAACATCTCAGTTGTTTCAAACATCGAGCGTTTTACTCAGTCCCTGAAATGTTCGTGAGTTGCATGATGCCTCAGTCCGGTCGGTTTGGTTGTTCCCAGACTGTTGATGGAGTCATGAAAACCCAAACAAGTCCGTAAAAATCAGCTTGACAACCAACCTCGTCATTTGTGTCAGAACTCATCTGGCATCTGAACGGTATTCAAACCTTTTTGCGCAACATTTCAACATTTCATGAGGACAGCAGCGCATGAGGCAGCGAGTATGTGCTCCAAAACAAGTCTTCAAACCCGAAAAAGCTTGTGCGTATCGATTTCAGCCACTGCATTCCTCCAGTATTAGCTGACCATTCCAGTGCAAAGGTGCGGCACAAAGTAGATCCCCCGACAACTGCGGTGTAATTACACAGCCAAATGTGGGGACCGGCCGCAGTGCAGTGAGAGCTGGACTGCGAATATCTGATTGCCGTGTCGCACCGTTGGTGCGAAAACAGGCCCCATCTGCACAGTGTCAAAAGTCTCCTTCGGGCTCGAGTGCTGGCATACACTTGGACAAGAGAGTTTTCGTCACCGATGTCAAGCCTAAAGTTCAGAGACTGAAAAATAACCTGGGTTAGGTATTGAGCGCAACGAACTTCAGCACTGTTTCACAGTGTGCCTGTAATTTGAAAGTCTTTTTGCAATGAACATAAAACTCTCATTGAGCACAAATGCAAGGGTTCAAAGCAGCTTCAATGACCAATGAGAGACCAGTTAATGACAGACTCCGTTTTGTTCTCCCTTCTTCAACTGAAGTTTTCGACGAGAAGGTTGCACCTTCTGCCTGTAGCGCTGCATGTCTGACCGCAGAGTCGTAATTGGAGGCGCGACAAAGAGCCTCAATGGACCAACCTTTCTTCAGTCCAAGAACACTAATGACAAAGCTTCACACTCAATTATGAGTTCAGCTGCCCGTCTATCTCCTCTAGTTTTCCAAAAGAAGGCAACAAGCAAAATTTTAACAACTGCATGTGATAGACCGTGCCGCAGCTCATTGGAGGTCGCAGGCAGAGCTTTTCTCTTTTACCCAACGCCAAGAAACAAATGCTCGCCTCTTGTGTGTGCTGATCTGAGCAACAATCAGACGTTCCACAATCCAACCGGTTCAATATCCGTCCATAGAGTTCTGGATCCAGATCTGTGGATTCCTTCTCCATCTGCACCGATTTTAGGTGGTTTGCTTGTGCTTTGCATTTGTTTGAATTCATTATTCAGTGGAAGCGCAGTTTTGTGCAGCTCTATTCCAATTTTTGTACAATGTTGCCAATGCGCAGGATCCAGTGATGTCCTGATGGCCACGTTGCAACGTGCATTCCCATATTTCCTCTGTGTTCCACGTTGGAAGAGCGTGCTCCATCACGTACTGTACGAGGCATCTGAAAACCCACGAGTCGATATCCCTTCCACCGCATCCCATTCCACCACAGCACATAATCTGGGGACAACTGCAGGGCGGAACTTGAAGGACCTTCTCCCCGCCGAATATGAACAGGCAGCTTCTGAATAGTAACGACCACCACGCTTCTTTATGACTTTCGTTTAATCCCCGCATATCTATGTATGACTGAACATCCACTAAATTACACTGTGAAGATTCCTTTGCTTAGAAAATTGAAAGTTCTCATTTCGACGTCAGTGATTCTGCGGCCTTGCGGTCCCGTGAAGCAGAAGAGCAGAAACAGCAGCTCATGTCCGTGTTCAAATCTTTGGCTGTTTCCTGATGTGGAAAAATATGAACCCACATGAGACAGTACGAAACTTTTTTTTCTCCAGCATCACTTGGCGGACTAATACGAGTATCAAAGCAAAAACCTTCAACACAACCAACCCCAGCCTGACGCTGAAAACTGCGTGCTTCCACGACTGCAGCAAGATGAGCACAACAGTGACAGTCCATACAGGGCAGAACCTTTCACCACCAAGCGTTGTTTTCTTCCTGTTCGTCCCGTTGTCTTCCGACAACTGGCTGTGATCCATGACCGTCGACTGGACAGGCTCCTGCGTATTCGCAGATTGATGTCGTCTGGGATAATGTCCGAGTCGGCGAAGAACTTGACACTAAAGGCCCACAGATGATGTGCTGTCTTCACCAATACAGTTTATTGGTCTGCAAGTCAGAATGATGAGCTCTTTTCAATTGGTCATCCTGGATCATCCAAAACAGGAACGGAGTCTCTTCTGCATTCAGCTCGGCGCTTCAAATGGGTGCTTTACAAAGAATTTGCCTTTGGTGTGCGACAAATTCCTCAGCTTGAACAGTCCCAGCAGGAAGCCGATAAACGTGTGTTGTCTGAAAACGACACCAAGAACTTCTCACCCAGGACATCATTCTCAGTTTCAACCCCTTTGTTTCAGCCTGGTTCTTTTTGTCATTTCGAATCCAATCTGATTTCATCCAACTGGCATGGTGCAGGTTTGTTGCGTTGTGCCTTTTGTTTCTTTTACGTCAACCATACTTCTAGTTTGTGTCAGGCCTTTTGAGGTTCATTTTGCCACGCCCCTTGATTTGGTTCTGGTTGTTGCCGGCCTTCTCTTCCAGTTTGGAAGAGGGGAAAAAGTTATTCAAAAGGACGTGAGCGTTGTTGTCAAGTTGATGGACCGTTTATCTCAAATGCAGTGGCGAAGTTGTCTGGCACATCCTCAGGTGTGGAATTATTCAGACAACCAGACAAATTTATGGTTAAAGAGACGGGGACCCAGCTTTTGTTTTGCTTCCAAATCTTCACAAGGAGAAGAACTCAATTTGAATTCCGTGGGCGACACTAGAAGGTGTCAAGATCCTTCTCAAATGTGACGAAGTGCAATTTGGAAACGCCAATCTGGAAACACCAGCTCCTCTTGCGGAGGTGCAGACCATCAATAAATGACAAAGTGCACTTGTCGTTGCCAGTACCCAACCAAACAGGTACAGAAATCTCAACTTCCTGCAAAACTCTCTTTTTGGAGGCCGTGTGCACGAGAAATGCACATTGTGGTAACATTTGGCAAACTTTTATGATTCACTGCTTGGATTTAATGAAACTTTCTCCGAGTTAATTGAGCATTCGCGTCCGCTGCGACGGCTCCACAGGTTCCTTCCACTCGCAACAGCGCTCTCCGCCTCGTTGCCCGTGGTTTATGCGGATTATGTTTCCGCTCTTTCCTTTGGCGGATCCACGAGAAACCCACCCCCTTTTACGTACTTTGGAAAGAACCACTTTGAGATTTATTTGCCAAAGAAGCCTTTCAGAACCAGTGAGACAGTGAGCACAGAGCGCGTCGCCAGCTGCTGTTTTCTGCGGACGCTGAAGGAAGGGAAAGGGACACAGAAAAAAGTTTCAATTTGGGGGATGATGACACTGGGATCACTTCTGTGAGCATCCCTGTCCCCAACTGTGATCCCCCAACCTACTTGAGCGTCCCCGTGCTCAGTGAACGGAGTGAAGGGAACGCTCATCGTGTCCCTGGCCTGACACCTCGCGTTTGTCCCCACGCAGACGCTACGCCACTCCTCCTGCTCCGTTTGAGCACCGTGGATTCACCCCGCGGTTCCGCCGCCTGACGCGGTTCCGCCCGGTTGATGCGCTTTGTCTCCTCCGGACAGGCTGATCGCTCCATAACCGTTCATCAGGCGCTCAGCCGCAAACCAGCAGACAACTCACACATAATTTTTGGGCTTTGGTTCCCTCCTCGCTGTTGGTGTTTCAACACAGATGATGTCCTTCCTGTGCAACATAGACACACCCTCCAATGCTGAAAATGACGCGTGACCGCCAACGAAAACTGTTGTTGTTTCAGGCTGTATTGGCATTTGTAATCCAACTTCTCTTGAAACATCCAGGTTCTGATGACAATTGTCCAAGCTGCCACTCACACTCATCCAACAATGAAGATCCAGCTGAAGATTTCAATCCCAGTGAGACACATATTGACTTTTCTCCTGAACTTGAAGTCATTGGCAACCAATTACCATCGTTGAAGGAAACAAACAAGGTTCCTTTCTACATCCAGGGTTCAAGGTATCCATCCACTCGACTCAGGTGTGGGTTCTGCCCTGTAATCCCAGGTTTTCATCGCCTCTCTTTACTCTGTTGCGTTTCACGGGAGTATCTATTGAGCCAGAGAATGACCTTGCAGACATCCAACTGGCACCAAAAAGAGCACCTTTCTGGACCTCTTTGTTGCAGTGTGTGTGATTAGAGACAGAGCAATCCTGCAGGTCGCATGAGAGGCTGGATCAAACGGCAGTGTCATTCCTGAAACGCAATCAAGGAACTGACGAAGAACGCAAAAAGCAGTGTTCCAGCACGACACGATTGGACTGTCTGCGGACAAAAAAAGACACGGAACAATCATTTCAGTCAAAACTCGGTTTTTTGCTCTCTGGTTTTTATGGCAAGAAAACATGCTTGTCTCGTTTTTTCATCGTGAACGATTCCAACAAGCCACAAACGAAGCAGTTGAACAGATAGAATCAACGGCAGCCGAAACAATGCTGTTGTTAGGAACAATTTTGAAAGTCAAGCAGAATTTCTTTCAGACTGCAAGCCTCAAAACCTGGTCCCAACTTTCGCAACATGTGGGAGATCGACAGCAGATCTCGCCATTTGTGGTCAAGTAATGGTCAATCCACATGTCATAAAATCCCTGGCTGGGTTCTATTGCCTCAAAGAAAAGTAGCAAGCAAGTACATTGGAAAATGGTGGGAGCTTGTGTTGAGTCGTAAACAGCTGGTCACTAAGTGTCTGTGGTCTTCCTGTCCATTTGTTGGGGATAGAATGGCAAGTGCTCGTATTCTGTTGGGGTTTTGAGACAAATGTCCAACATAGAACAGACAAGTTGCTTCAATGGGGCCTCCTTGTCCTTCACATGTTCCATTGCAGGTGAACAGATTGGCATTGATCGAACCAGTATCAAAGCCTCTGCAAATTGCAGGGTTCAGACACCTTGGCTTCATTTCGCAGGGCGGGGTCTCCATGTGGTGCTTCAGTCAACATGAATGGACGAAGTGAGAGAAAGTCAATCGCAACAGCTCAAGTCAAAATCAGAGAGCGGCTTCCAAACGTTGGTTCACAAGTCTCAGCCTTGAGACTGGCGCCTGTTGTTGGGAAGAGAGTCAACTGCAATGTAAGTGCACGGACGCGGGTGTTGGGGCTGGTCCTGAAGTCAGGAGGCGGCCTCAGGATCCGTCATGGAGAATCACAACAGAGAGGATCGTCATCTCAAAGCACTCAACACACTCTCCAAAGAACTGGTCCTGAAGTCTTAGTGCGACATTCATGGAGTCTTGAATAGTTTTACTCACCCTGGGCACGAGTCTCTCCTGCTGATGCGCCGCTTCGTCGTCCGTATCGTCCATGTACCCGATACTGCTTGAGTCTTTGCTGGAGTCTCCCGGTTTCCCCTGCTTCCCGTGGACTCCGGCCACGAGCTTCCGGACCCGCAGGTTCTCCATGCTGCAGAAGCTGCGTCTACATGTGTATGTGGAGACGACGAACCGAGTTCCACCTGCTCCTATTCCAATGCAGACGAGTCTTTCAGTGCTGGGTTCAAGTCACCCGGTGCTGCACGCAAGGTTTTCAGTGAGTCTCAGAAGTTTGATGGCAGTTCTGAGAGAAATGCCTGTGACGAGGCTCCTTTGTCAAGTCTCAGAATCCGGAGTCTGAATCCACGGCAGCATCAACCAGCATTTCTCAGGCTGTATTCAATCATTTCCGCGTCTTTTCTGGGTGACATGGGAGTCCCAAAGCGCGCAGATGCAATGTTTCTCCTAGGCACGCTGATTCTCCTGTTGCTTCGTTGTGGAGAAAAGTTCGCCTGTGACTTTGCATTCAAATAATTCGGTTGCCAAGGTTTGTTACACTGCTACGATGGTTGCGTATCCCTGGTAATGACACCTTGACGAGGTTACGAGGAAATGGCTGTCAAGCCACCTTTTTGGCTGCTATCGTGTTGAGAAGAAAGGCGCCTTTGGGTTTTGGCCGACAACAAATGCATTATGCACGGTGCGACCCAATTCTACACTCAGCAGAATCTGTTCTGCTGCCTAAGGCAGCTCAGTTGACATTCAGTCACAATGAGAACTTTCTCTTCTATTTTGCCCGAAGTAGATTTGCAAACCAAACAGGTGAGGCACAGACAGACAAGGTGAGCGATCCATTGAACGTGTAAGCGAGAACCCCAGAAAGAGAGAGAGAGAGAGAGAGAGAGAGAGAGAGAGAGAGAGAGAGAGAGAGAGATGAGACGAAAGAGCTACGAGTACTCTGAGAAAGTGTACAACAAATTGAAAATGCTTGTCCAGCAAGCAGCGTGTGTTGAACCCATAGCACCTGACTGGCTCCTGACGCTGAGGCTGACACCGCAGAATCCGATGAATTTCCTGAAGTTTGAGATGAAAGCGAGCACAAGTGTGCAATTGAACTGTTGTGTCGCCTGTTGCTTGGTGGAAGTTCACTGATCAATAGAAAATTCAATAGGCGTGTGAAGTCTCGCATCGCACAATGAGTTGATAATCAACCCTTTGTGAAATATTTATGCCTTCAACTTTAGCGAGCTAGAAAATAGCCTCGAACAAAGGAAACGACGCCAGGCTGCCAATATTATGTTTGTTGTTGTCAAAAACAGATTCGATCCTGAAAAACCGTTTTGTATGTTTGGACGAGAAATCTGAGATCTAAGAATGGAAAGAACACATTCGATCATTACGGTGTCATTTTGCATCCAGCATTCTCCTGTATCTTTGTCACCACTCGACGTCTTGATTCCTCTCTTGGGAGCCAACTGAAAATGCTCTAGCTTCTCTTTCGTACACTTCACACGAATGCTCTTCTGTTTTGTGGACCACAGATTTGTACAGTGATTGGGTCAATTCAATTGTTGTCCAAACAGACAAATCGATGCAGTAACAAGCCAAAGACTATCTGCGTGACCTGCAGAGAATGTGCTTCCCGACAAATATCTGGACACCCTGGAAGCCAATTACGAGCCGTAGTCGTGCACAACCAAAGCTGTTGAGGTTCTTTGTGGGGTAATTCTCCATGCAGGCATGCCTTGTGTCATGCGTGTTGACACTGAAAGAATGGAGAAAGCGAACAGCGATTCTTGCTACAGCGAGGTTCTGCTTTCAGTCTGGTCGCTCAGAGACTCTGTCTACGATGCGCATTGCCCAAAGGTTCGCTGCAGTCTCACATGGAGACAAGCCAAGCCGTGAGCAAATCACCTGCAGCTCTCCCTTCATCTCCGTAACGGTAGATGCTCAGTGGATTTTATCGTCGTTGTATCTTTCAGAAACAAGAGACGGAAGCAGATCGAGTTCAAAAGCAGCGCAACGCGGAACAGCATGCCAAAACCATGGAAATCCCCTCACAATCGGTTTCCATCATCCAAAGGCCCCGGCACAACTCGGTAATTCGGCATGCGGCATGTTATTAAGCTCATTTGAGACGGAGTAATACATCTAGTAATAAGCTGAACAAGATTTCCGCCTGTACTCAGTCATGTCTCCAGAACTACGAAGCGCATGTCATATCAACGAAATTACATTGTGGGGGAGAATTCGTTTTCTCCTGCCTCAGACCTCAGCTCGTTGTCGCGAAGTTTGCATTTGCAAGTTTTCGTTGAACGCGGAAGACCCTGACCCCGGCCTGCAGAAACGATATCGCTGGACAGAAGAGACAAGCTTCTATCTTCACGCGCAAAAAATTGGGTCTGCCTCTGCATTTTATGAGTCGCAAGTTATCTTTTGCTTTGCTTGAGTCACGTGAAAACGGTCTTCAGGGACAAGTACTTCGCAACCACTTTGTAGCAGTGTAACTGATTGAGTGAGAGTCTTGAACACACAATCCACAGACCTTTTGCTCCCAGAAACACTCACCAGATAAGGTCCACCTGTGCGCAAGATGTATCCAATGGATTAACACACCAGAGCTCAATTCAAGCGTTTCTCTCACGCATATTTTCACACTAAATTCCGATTCACATGAAGCAGAAAACTATCCTTTAGGAAATGCATCTCGCGTGTGAAGCTGTTGAGAATGTAGCAATGTAAATAGATCTAACGAGTGTCATTCCCCTTTGTGCCTCATAACTCATGCTTCTTTTGTCTTTTCTCCATTTGCAGATCCTCTTTTGCACTAAAGTTAGTGTAAGAAATGAGGGAGGTTTTGCAGTGACGTGCATATGGTGACACGTTTGACTGAAGCTTGTTGCAGTTGATCAGCGTTGTCTCCTTTGGCGTTTCCCTGTGTGAGTTATTTCGCATCCCTATAACAGTGTTCACGTCCTTGATCACGTCCTACGTTCACGTTCAGGTTCACGTTCGGGATTCATGCCTTCTGTTGCAGAGCCTGCCTCGTGTGTCAGTTGGCAGCGTGGTGGGGACAGCAGGCCAGTCGTGCACAAACACAGAGCAGCTCCTTCTTGAAGCTGACAGGCAGTGAATCACATGCTTCTCAATCCAGGTGAGATCAGGCTGTCGACGCGCAGGTGCCGACGGGCACCAGGGCGCAAGTGAAGTCAATGTGGAAAGGCTCAGCTTCTCACCGCCACAGGGTCGGTTCCGTTTACACACAAAAAGAACCTGAACCACATTCGGGTGCGTGGTCTCAGCTCATCAGAGTTTCGTACCCACACATTGTTCCAATGACAATCGTACAGCATTGTTGAGACTGCAACCACATGTGTCACCAGTCAGTCCCCACTGGGAAGTCATAAGCCTGGTCTGACCGATTTTGTCAAAATCGAAAAACGAGAAGGAAATTGCACACTCGTCAAGTCATTATGAAAGTGATTTTGAGGCCACGCCAGAATCCTGCAACGTGAGTGACTCAATTCATGTTTGCTTCACCTGGTCAAATCATTCAAATCATTATACGACATGCTGTGCATTTTCCTGCTGATCACACACACGAAAGTTTATTGGGGGGAAAAGAGTGTGTGAATCCACACTGCTGCTTATTCTTTCTATTGATCAGTTCAGCATCGCGTGAGATTCGCTGCACACGAGGCCATGATGAAATCACCCATGTTGGAATCTGAGGTGGATCCTGGAGGAATAGTTGGTAAACACCTGGTTTCCTCAACCCAGAAAGAAGGAACTGACTCAGCCCCCATGCAATCCATTACGTTTTGCGTCACAACAGCCTGGCTGGTCACTGACCAGGTTCTAGATCTGCACCTGGAGATCCACGCGTGTCAGAGTCTCCAATCGATACTGTCAGACTCATCAATAGAAAGTTCCCCTGGGACACAGGCAGATGTGAACGAGAGAAACACCGAAATCTACCGTGATAGAGCAGGGATTCAGGCGATAGACAAGCAAAATGTGATTCTTGAGAGCTTTGCGTCTCTGATCAAAAGGTTCTGGCCCAATCTCCACAAATCTGACCCCGCCTCCAACGATTCGACAACCATAGTGTGATGCCCTTGGATCTGAAGCCTGAAATTCGAGCTTTGCTCCAGAAATTGAGCAGAGTGCTCTCTCTTTCAACTCGGACAAAAGTGTTGTGCTTTAATTGAAAATTTGATGGATGGCACAACATTTTATTGCGTAACTGTGACACAGTCTGGCTGTGTTTTGACTGGTAATTACACTCAGAGATTATGTCGTGGATCAGGGGACAACGTCCAGGAGCCTGGACAGAAACAGACGCGCTCAGAGGAAGACGTCATGATGCAGCACCGTGAGACTGAAAGGGATAAATAATTCATCAGAAAACAGATTCTTCTTCAATGCTCTGCAGGAGCATCTCAAGCCCCAACAGGGGGACAGTGACGACGGCAGAAACATGCAGCATTGGATGCAACGAAAGTTCAGAAACGGACCTCGGCTGCCGGTATGTCAGGATACAAATGCCCAGGGACGTGTGTGGATTTCTTTGCAACCGGAAAAAAAAGAAAAATTCACTCAAGTCTTTGGTACTCTTTCCAGTCAGTATTCAGCTCAGTCTCAACTGCAGAAAAACACACAGACTGTTGTCACTGGCTCCGTAGGTTTTCTGTGACAGTCCAATTATCAACTTCGACATCAAAAGGCCGGAAGAATCAACGAAAGGCCTTGCGAGCTCAGTTGCTGGCTGCCCGCAGCCGACGGCCGCCTGCAAATTAAAGCCTAAAACACATTCTTTCTCTGGTGAAAACTGGATGGGAAGGTACGGAATGGGAAGGCATCAGTTGGAAGCACACAATTTGTTCAAAGAAGAAACCCTTGAACACCAAATTGTCTGCCTTTTGAAATAACATGCGGAAAGGTTGGAAGCCTGAAGTTGAGCTTCCTCGCTTTGCATTCAATCAACACAAGTTTCACCCGTCTTTTCTTGTTTGTCTTGAGTTGTACGTAATTCCTTTTCTCTCTTTTGCTCTGAGTTCTGCAAAGGCAATCTTCCCAGAAAACAATGGTATCATTCTAGTCCGACGTTGCCCTGTCAAACACTGCAATATCCACCAGCTTATTGCGTTTCCAACGTGACAACGTAGTTCGGTAATCCGGAATCAGCGCCCCTGGGGCACAGGTCATTGTATCTTATTGTCCCCATAATGGACATCTTCGCTTCTCTTTTCCGGAGGATTTTTCCATGCAGCCAAGTCTTCCGTCATCCATTGCGTCGGAGAGGCTGCTAATTTCGTGGGTTTCACAGGATGTGAGCCAAAAGACGGTTTTGGGCCCAAATGAAGAAAGCACCATTCGGCCAACGACAGGAACGACTTGCGGAACCAAAACTCATGTCTGCCAGACTGTGAGTGTTTTTGAGTTCTGAAGGCAGAATTATGTTCTTCACCTCACTTGCAACAGCACCAATCCACATCTGTGAACTGAACTTCCACGAAGTACTTGTACATATACCAGCATCTTTTAAAAACAGTTGAGATTGGGAAACACACCATTCTGACACTTTATGGGCTGCGAATCCAAAGGATATGCCAGCCCATCTGCAGACGGTCCATTCATCAACGGTGTCCTTCACGACACAGCACACACGGGAAGGTGAGGGGTCAAGAAGCCAGAACCTGTCGAGGGTGCTCTCAATCGCAGCCTGTGTATTGCCTCAATTCAGTGACATTCTCCTGTTTCTCAGCGATTGCATAATTCAAACGTTCCAAACAAAATTCGAAGTCTCCAGGCTGAAAAACAACTGACACGCGTGCACAAACTGCATGAGAGATTGCCTGACACACAAACATCTGGAAAGCCCAGACAAGGTGCTTTCACCGAACTACAGTAGGGAGCATCTTTCTGACAAAATCGATAGATTTTCGCGTGTAGAGAATTGATCTTTGCATTTTTGAAGAGGATCAAACTGATCCATGTCGATCATTGATCAATCGCTCGACCATCAATTTGCCTCGTACTCGGGCTTGCTTGGCACCAGAACAGCTCATAAATCGTCCACTCGCAAACATTTCCGAGTCACCCTCGCATCTCTGCTCCGCCTTCAGCAAGACTTGTACTTGTGACCAAATCCTGGTCGGAATCTCAATTTTGGAGAATCAGTGGGAACCAGAGTCATGTCGTTCGATCTTCGAGGTGGCGTTGGTTCAGGAACTTTCAGGACAGACCAGAGAACCAGGTCTGTTTCCTGCTCCAGTGTCTCGTTGTCAAAATGACACAGTTCTTCCAACAGGTTACACTGAAGATGCACGTCACAAAACACATCGTGTGACCAAGAAACATACAGGTTGTTCTTGTGAAGGAAGCGAGAACACCAGCACAGGAACTCTCAAGTTGCAAGCAACAGAGACAGAAAAGTCAAACTACGAGAAAACAATGAAGCGAACAAAAGGTGTGTGTTGCAAAGTGACAGCCATGTGCACCGAAAGGCATAGAAAGAATAAAAGAGACATTTACAAAACACATTCAAACGTTTATTTACCAAATCACCTCAGAACAACTGAAGAAAAATTTTCTACTGCTTTGTACATTTCGGATCTACAAACAAATCAAAAGCACATTTCGTTCGTCGTGCCATGACAAATTTCACACACTGTATGAAAAGGTATTCGCGTCCAAAAATCCTGCACATACAGATACACACACACACACACACACACACACACACACACACACATTTGACGAGGGAGCAATCTTTGACGTGTTCAGAGAGAGCCAAGTGGACAGATACTCTGTGAAAAGGACAAGAACTCAAAAGAAGACAAGTAATAAAGTCTCCACGCTGACACACAAAACGCACTCAAGCTCAACCAAGAGAATCCTCACCCAACCCTTCCACAAACAGTCCCACAACCGGTCAAATACGCCTTTTCCGCAGCAATAAAAAGCAAAAACCGCAGGCACAAGCTGTTTCAACAGTTTATTCATTGCCACGAGACGTTTCTCGATCCTTTTGAGCCTGGTGTCGAACCCGTTCCAGCAAAACCCTCCGGTCCCTTATTTTTTGGTCTTGACGGATGGGGCTCCGTAGAAACTGGACGAGGTCGTCTTTGCTTGTTCCTTCACCGTTGCCTGAATTGAAGATCAAGTTGCCATGATACACTGAGGGTCATCCCAGGTCTTCCACCAGCCCCGCCACGCGTGGACCTTCTGCACCTCATTTGCAGATTACTCTGAAACAACACAACTCTGTTGGCAAAAGGGAGGCTTTACTCACCCTGTACTCTTTCTCAGCTTTGGACAGCATCCTCCTCTTTCTCAGCGGCTAAAAGAGAAAAAATATTTTTGCTTCCAAAATCTGATGTTTGAATCCACAGGGCGTAGCCTGCCATCACAACGTTGCACCTGAACCATTTCTTTTTGAAAGCTCAACGAGAGGTTTCTGTTTGTTTTCGTTGGAAAAATTCACAGCAATTCCTCATCTTGAAACAAAACAGGACGCCTGCAAAACGCAGGAACTGACCACTATGAGTATGCGGAAGATGAACTGGAGGTTGTAGATGGCGTAGAGCCCGATGAGCACGACGAGCGCGATGAAGTCGTTCTTCTCCTTGATGTTGAGCACCGTCTGCACCCCGTGCCAGAAGCAGATCGTCACCAGGGTGACCATGGTCGCCAGGATGTACCGGTCCTGCGAGAGAAGGTGTTCGAGCTCAACATCGCAAATGCAGGAGGTTATCAGCTGTCAATTTTATTTCGTGAACGTCAATGATTGAACCTCGACGAACCAAGTTCCGAGCATTACAAGACGATGAAAATTGCAAACATTATGTCGTTTATTGTTGAACAGGTCAACATTCCAGAAAAAAAGCTTGTTCTGACTTTTGTACTGAGACATTTGTAAGTCAGCAGTGTTGTTTCAACTCACTTCAACGAACAAGCAACAGTGTCGTGGGTTAGTTGGGTGTCAGCGGAACTTATCATGCTTTCTCACAGAAAGACCTGCAAATATGCATGCCAAATGGTCAACATTCGCGAGGGCAACACGGTCACAAACACTGAGCATCAAGTCTTCCAGGCTGCAAAGTCAATTTCCTGCAAGTTTCAAACAGACTTCAGCGCTGAAGGAAAATTGCAGTGAAGGAACGGGCCTCCTACATCACACTGAGGGGAAATGGAATTGCTGTTCAACACGTTCATTTGCACGACCATGCCAGCTGCGAGCGGCTCCAACGGTCAGGTGAGTCGTTTCACAAAGAAACCGCGCAGTTGGGTTGCAAGCGAAATCTCAAGGACCACTGCATTTCTGTTGACGCACATCACAACAGATTTCAAACAGAACGATCTCTGAATACATCAAGGACATCTGTACCAAGTAGGTGAGGTACGAGATTCGAGGCAGACTTTGGTTGACGACGAATTTGAACGCCACAGTGGTGAGCACCAAGGTGAACCCCAGCTGAAGGCGATTTTGCGGCAACTTGGCTTCGACGGCAAAGGTCAGAAAGGAGAGGCAGGCGATGAGGAACTGCAAGAGACAAACGCGGCAGGGCGCGGCTTGAGTGCACGTCGTCAAATTTTGCGCTTCGTCTGCTGACTTCCGGCTCGCAACCACGAGGCAACCTGAAACGCGTTCACAGGGTCAGGTGGAAAACAAACGAGTTCCTTGAAGGATTCATCTCAAGGAATAGAATCTTCAACATTTCTTCTCACGTACCTGAAGGATGTCTCAAACTTTTGATGCCAAAATTGATCAGAATCCATCAAAGATAGAACCCAACAACTCATAGACGACAACATGCACAACTGGAGCACCAACGCGCGCCTCGTAGCCCGAGTCTGTCATGCACTAAGGCTTCGACGAAACGTGGACACTACATGTATAGAAGTTGCTGCCTACAGTGAACTGCACGGTGCACTCAACTCTGCAACAGAAACTCTGGACTCTGCGTGTGTACCAGGTAAGTGAGATAGGAGATGCGCGGCAGAGACTGACTCGCCACGAACTTGAAGGCGACGCTGGTCAGCATCAGCGTGAAGGTCAGTTGCAGCCGGTTCTGAGTCAACTGGTGGTCAACAGCGAAGGTCAAGAACGACAGGCACGTGATCATGAACTGAAAATTTGGAGATAAAACCACGATAAAATCCACGAAGCATTCTTCTCGCATCAAACCATTGATTTGCTTGCGAATAAGACCAGGAGGAAGCAACAGTGAGTGACAAATTTGAGATTTCTTTGTCAGGTGGATCGTTCTGCGAAACGGAAAGCCGATGTTTTCTCCAATAATGTGTGATTCCACTTCCAACTTGAACATCATTCCCGGATTTTCTTGATATGGAGTCGTGTATTGACTTGTATTGACCAAAATGGCAACCTTTTGACCGCACAGAACGGAGACGGGCCCACCTACCGTGACGGAGAAGATGTTCCAGACGAAGTACATGCAGCGGCGCGCCGCCTTGCAGCGCACCGTCACCGTCGCGCGCCACAGCGTCGGGTCCGCGCGGTCCTTCGCCACCTCGCGCTTCTCAGACTCCAGGTACTTGTACAAGTAGTACTCCTGCGGAAAGAGCAACAGCCATGAATTCGTGAGACCAGGGTTGGCATCGTAGCTGGTCAGGTTCCTTTATCTGTTTTGACACTAGGAAAGGTTCGATATTTTTCAGAAGACGATCAACAATGGTGTTTGCTTGTTAAGATCTTCAACAAAGTGACTCAATGTGACTATTTTGACTCTTCAGACAAAATCTTCAAACTGGGAAGTTGACTCTGTTTGAGACCATCCCTGGTATTTGATACCTGCTCGTCAATGAACGATTGTCTGTAGATCTTGTGGACCTCATCCGGGTCTTCGATGAGTTCCACATCCTCGGCGGGGAGGTCGGACATCACAGTTATACTCAGGTCCTGGAAACGAGGCAGAGCACTGCAAGCGTGAAGACGGTTAGCAGGTCCAGTGCACCAACGGATCCAGGGCAGGTGAGATTGTGAGTGGGATAGGAGGGGTGGTCCTTTGGGTGTTGCGGCGGTTGGCCGGCAGAGCCTTTCTGGATCCGTTCGTGCACTGTACCTGCTCGTCAATAAAGGACTGCTTGTAGATCTTGTGAATCTCATCAGGATCTTCTATCAAGTCCACCTCCTCAGCGGGGAGATCTGACATCACTGTTATGGACAAGTCCTGCAATGTTGGCATGACTCAACCACGGGGATCAGCAACAAACCACACGGTCCCTGCATTGCGGTCGATCCCCGAACAATAATTTCAGGTCATGGTTCTCTTTCTTTCTAGTTCAGGTTGTACTCCAGTCTGGTTTCTCCACCTGGTCTGGACTGGCAGTTTCGTGCCTACAGACTGACGATTTGAAGGTTCGATAGGTCTGTGCCACATACGGACCTCAACAATGGATCCTTCGTGGTCTTCGCGTTGGGGACTCGTGATACGTGCTTCCGCAACTCACCTGCACATCGAAGGGGAACTCCCAGAGCTCGAGCTGCTCGATGAAGACGCCCTTGACCCTGCGCCTGTCCGTCACCCACGCCTCTCCGTTCATGTTGAACTCGAGCATACGCGACTGAGTCACCTGCGGAAACACACAGAGCCAGGTCAGAGCCGGAGCTCAATCAGAGGCTTGGGACACGCTTATAAAACCGCCGAAGGTCGGTTCAGATTTCTCCTTTTATCTGTTTGCCTTGCGCTTGAAATTACCCTGTGTATTATTGAGGTCATTTGACAGAATAGAATAACGGAAACAAGCAAAACTTGACGGGGGGATGGAGTGTTCATGTCTCTTTCGAGTCAAAAAAGACCCAGTTGTTTCCACATTCTGATGGTTCGGTTCACACAACAAAAGATTCAAGGAAACTTGTACATGCCTTTGGGTCTCCCACAGCGTTCTCAATGAAAATTTTTGGTGACCAGTACGCCTCCCAGTCTATGGTAGAACCAGGCTGAAAAGAATGGAATGCATTGAACGACGTCTTCAAATCTGGCACTTTGACACCCTCAACACTGGCACTATTCGTTGGATATGCAGTGAATCTTGTTCAAAGCAAAAATGCCAAATTCTCAAAAGATCCTTGAATTTCAAAACATGAAATGTTTGAATTTCAAAAACACAAAATGTTTGCTCAATCCAGGGGTGAGACAAATTTGAAAGCTTTGGGTGATTGGAATTTTTGCGCCAGTTCTTGCGAACGCGCAAAACAGTTGAAATGAAAAATCATTTCGAGTTTGAAGCGAAAGGCGTCAGATTGTGTGGTTAGCTGCAAGTGAATCCGCTGAATCTTCAACAAGATTATTTGTTGAAAGACAATCAAATCAACACAGTGAATGTCACATCGCTTTGCAACACTCCAACTCCAGAGCTACGCAAAACAGAAGTCTGTGCAGTTTCTGAAAGCGCGAAGTAAGAATTATTCAGAGAGCCAAAGAACGACTATTTCTGAAGGATCCAAGGGGATCCTTCAGGATTGCAAGCTGGTGCTTTGGTCACCAAATCGTCTTGGTCGTTCACGTTTTGCCCAGGAAATCTCAAGCAGGTGGGGAGTGCCAGGCGCCCTCGCATCAAGCAGTCATCTTCGCCTCGGTGTACTTCAATGACTCAGCTTGAAGTGTCCCATTTTCCTTTGGCTTTCTCAAATTTTGATTCAGGGAGGTCAAAACATGTCGCTTGGTCCCCGAGCTCTGAATAACTGCAAAACAAAGGGGGAAACCTCTGTGCAAATAGAATTGAGTGTGAGTGCCAGGGAAACATCAATCTGACGTCATGAAGCGGGGGACATTCAACAAGCTGAAAACAAGAAACATGCACTGCAAATCTGAAATGATCTTGACGTGTCTTGCTTCGGAAGGAACCTACTGTGTCTTTGTGTTTGAGCAACGGGGCCCAACCGGTGTCATAGGTGGCCGAGGTGCGGTCCACTTTTGGTGTGGACTGAAACAACGTGAAACGCCACTTGAAGCGAAAACGTGAAACTGAACCTGAAAAACTGAAACGTGACATGAAGCAAACGTGACTGAAACACTGTGCATCGAAACGTGAAGCGCAACATAAACGAAATGTGAAACTGAGTAGTTTTTGTACAAAACAGAGCTGCATGTGAAGAAGAGCAGCTCGAGTCGGACAAATTCGAAAAATTGAATAAAGAAAATTTGTGAGATGAGAAAGAATTCAAACAGAGAAGTGTGAAACGGAACCAGATGTCCAACGTGTGCCTCTGTGTGCAACACAACTCAGTGAAAACGATGATGAGACAAAAAGTTGTGACGAAATTCAAATTATGACACTGATCGTGCATTCATATTCAGCAAATGGTCAAAAACAGGGCCTGTTGAGCCAAGTGCAAAGTGTCTCTCCGAGCGACCGAACGAAGAACCAATGAAGCCCAAGAGAAAGTAAGACAACAGAAAAAAAAACCCACAGAACAGCAGCTTGACCTCAGATGACAGAGACCTCACCTCTGGCTTGAAGTTGTCCAGCTGTGGTTCCCGCCATTTGGACCTGACCAATATATCGGCGTCGAACTGCTCCTTGAGGGTGTTGATCTCGCCCAGCTTCAGGAAGGTCACGTGCACGATCACCTGACGCTGCAGCGAACAGGAACGACATCTGTCGAAAACTCAAGTCTTGATGACGATCACATTTGTGCTCCAAAACAAAGACTGCGAACAATCTGGTTTGATTACGAAGTTGTCGTTCGCTTTTCTGTTCAAAACAAAACAGTACCAAGGAATCACATACAAATGGAAGGCATGCACACTGGAAGTAAGAGTCAAGCAGCGAAGAAAGGAAAGCGAAGACGGTGAGACGGCGACGGTGCAGGTGTTTTTGAGTCCACAGTGTTTCGTGTGACCAGAATCCTTCCATACAACAGACATGTGCGCCGTTTCAATCCAATTGTTCTAATGATCACGCAAGCCATTCTGCTCAGTGCAACGGCGAACCCTAGGGAGTTCGATCCTTCAATGCTCTGAAGAGCAATGAACGATCCACCTGAGGTTCGCTCCATAGAGCCGCGCGTTCAGTGAGCTTTGGTTGCGTTTTTGCTGCAACGGCATTTTCACTGCTGTGTGTCGTGCAGGCTTGGTCAGCCCAACACAGCAAGACACAGGTACCTCTCCAAAAGCGTTGACCCCAGTCTCGAGGTTGATTATGCCCAGTTGCTGTGCGATGGTCGGGTCGAGGCTTTCCCCGCGCTTGTGCAGAACGAGCGAGGACACCAGGTGGGTCTGTCGGGTGACACGTTTGCGTCAGTCACGTCGTGCACGCGCAAACGACGTGATTTTTTGGGTTGAGATCTCAAATGACCAGACACTTGTGTATCTCGTCGTTTTCAGGTCCTTATTGGAACCTAAAACAGCCGGGCCTCTTGGTTCGGGGTGTTTGGTCATCACTTCATGTCGTTACATTGCAAAGGGCATTGCACTTAGGTTCCATTATCCAAAGAGCGTCGAGTAAAATTTCTGTTCTCCAAAAGGAAGAGTCTCGTGCCTTGACGTTTTGTACTTCTGCACGAGAATTGACCTCATCAATCACCGCAAAGTCAATTTGCCCACAACTCTTTTTCTGAAATTAAGCATTTGCTGTTTTATGAGCCTGACACAGTGCAGCACACCTCTCTGAGTTGTGTGGCGTCTACGACAACAACAGAGCTCTGGTAGTCGTCCGTGCAGTGAGGATCAGACGATATTCTCTCCTTGTCTTCAGCTCTAAAACAATGAACAACACGCTTGGGATGTTCAGCTGCCTTCAACGTCTTGGCGGGCTCACAGCTTGGCATTGCTGTGACACAAGCCATGCACGGTTCCTGAACAACACAGAAAGTTACGACGACCTCACACTCGGTTCAAAGACTCCTTGTCCATGAATCAAGTGCAGGCTGATCAAAAGAGTCGTCGGAGGCTCTTGCTGCCAAGTCCAACGATAGCTGAATGAAATGGTCTGTCTGTCTGTCTGTCTGTCTGTCTGTCTGTCTGTCTGTCTGTCTGTCTGTCTGTCTGTCTGTCTGTCTGTCTGTCTGTCTGTGTTTCCGCCTCTTTCGATCGCAGAATCGCAGTTCGGTCTGGCCGCAGCAGGACGTACCTGAGCGGCTCGTCCACCTCGCCGGTCCCGGCGCTCCCCGCCGCCGCCGGACCGCGACTCTCCTGCGCAGGCACCGTCAGCTTAATCCCAGCGATCGACGTCATATCCAACCAGTCAGGGAGTCAATTAGCCACGTGCGGAACTCTCACTCGATCACACGTAAGAACAGATGAGGGTGTAGCTCTCCTCTGCTTGTTCTCTGCTTTCAGAGTTCCGTTGATCAGAAACAGTAAAGGCTGGTCATCTGAACCTGCCAGATGGCACTTTCTGTTTGTCTTGTTCCAACTTTGCAAAGCGCTTTGTCAGCCAGGCTTTGCACCAAGCAACCACTTCAGTTTGGACACTTGGAGCTAAGAATCAGGCAAGGCACACCTCAGCACACTGAGTATCGACTCAATCTCGTGGATCGTTCAGCTTCGTTTTTGTCAAAGGTCCAGAGATTGAATCATGACTCCACAACCACTTAGTTCGTGCGGCTTGAGACGGAGTCTCGCCGTCGCCGAAGCGTCCGCAGGCGAGAACAGTTTGAGACAAGGACTTGCACCTGCGCGTGCATGTGTTTCTCCTTCCCTTGATCCTGGGTTTGAAACAGGTGCGTGACACAAAAATTCTTCACAACCTCCAACAAATGGTTTGTTCTGGAGCGCGGTTAAATTTCAGGTTTCCTGCTGAGCTGCTTGTTGTTTCGTGGGACTGAGGTTCTCGAACAACTGTTTGCTCAAGGTACTGAGAACTATGTCCACAGAATACTCGTCTGTGTACTCACGTTGTTCTGAGTACTCGCGTCATGTTTACAAACAGAACGTTTGTGCCAAGCAGGCGAGGCGTACGAGCGCGCAAAATGAAGCCGATCGTTCATGAGACTCCATCCACCAAAGCGAAGCAACCCACAGAAGCCACCGAACCATTCGCGCATTCTCACTGGCGCAGGAACAACGTTTGATTGGGACACAAAGGAATCTCAGCTTGTCAACACACCTTCGTTTGACACAAAAGACTCGTCGTCAAACACAACCATGCATTGAACACTGACACTGGAACGACATCAAAACAAACGGGACCAACAAAAACGAACAAATTACAAAGAATGGAACATGGACAGTGTTGCAACTTTTTCCATTTCAGTGCGTGCAAACACATGACAAACTGGATTGAACAAAGCACCTGACAGAGAGCTTAGAAAGCACAAAGGTTGTGAATAAAACACCTGTCTCACCTTTTGGATGACTTCTCCTGGCTGAAAGTACAAAGGAAATTTTAGAATATATTGATTGCGCTTCCTGCTTCCTTTGAACTTCAAAACATGCTCATAGAAAATTATCACAGTTCGGTTCCTCTCTTCCAGGATTGGTTCACATTGCAGACACGCAGGTCGTCCCCTCCACCCTCAGCCCCCAACTGAGTCCACACTCATTTCTCGCTTGCTCAGTCACCCACCACCGACTCAACCACGACGTGTTTCTTCACCTCCACCACGAAAGCTGTGTGTCCAGCTGTTCCACTTTTCACAGGGCTGTCTGCACCCAGCACCCACCTTCCTTCCCTCCCTCCCCTCTGCTCCACGGAGCCCGGACCCCTCGACTGACCTTGCGTCCGCTGGGCACGTTGACGATCCCGCTCGGCTCCACCCTCCCAGGAACCGAGAGCAGCTTGTGCTGGAACTGAAACAAGACACAACCACACATTACATTGCAATCCGAACAATATCCAGTAAAAACATTCTCAGAAGGCTTTTTGTTGGAGTGAACTTTGTTGTTGTAATCTTGACAGAAGTTTGACGTTTTTGGTTCAATTGCTCAAACGATGCCTTGGAATACCGGCACGCTTTCCGCCTTAAGAACGAGGGCAGTCTCACAAGTTTCCTTTGTTCTTTTTGTGAGCTTCACACTGGTCACGCAACTTGTGAGACGACTCCCACACCATATGTCCTTGAGTGCAGATCATTTTGAAGAAGACAACAGACGAAAAACAAACCATCAAAGAAAAATAACACAGGAAAATACAACGAAATGTTTATTTCATGTGCTTTGACAAGAAAAGTACTTGTTCCAGAGGTTGCAGTGCAGAAGGCTGAGAAGCAAAGTAATTCGCACCAAACATCGTACACGATAAAGCATGAATCAAAAACAAAACAATTCTTCAAAATATCGGAGAAGAAGACAACCAAATGCTTTTTCTCACAAAAATACTGGTGTACATTATTACTCACCCAAGCCACTTCCAAAACCTCTGAGCCAGAGAAAAACGCGGCGTGAATGTCGTGAAAGCGAAAGACACATCACAAAGCATCATCATAAAATCAAAACTGTTCGGATCATTAAATTCTCAATCCCAGCGCTGTGCAGCTGCAAGATGAAGATTTGCTGCAACGTTCCTGAAAAAGCCTCGTTCCCATTTGAAGATCATCGCTGAGTACAAAGCAGAAAATCCCATGAAAAGGGGTGTTCGATGATGTTGATGTCTTGAGCAGAGAACTTTTTCACGGGGCTGACCAAAGTCCTGACTTGACTCTCCAACAAAAGTTGTGTTTTGGTTGATTTTCACATTCCACAGGATGCAAATGACGTGAAGCTCCCTGCTGGACAGGAAGTGTCGAGAAAAACTCAAGCACAGACCACAGACCGGAAGACTGCGACAAGAGAGCGACAAAGCGACTCCCGTCCGGTTGACGAGTGGTTGGGTCGGAACGAAACAAAACAGACACCACAGAATAGATACTGTTGAAATGAACACCTGTCAACTCGTTTCTTTGCAAGTCGTGCTCAAACGCACGATGTTTGTTCAACAGTACGGAAAACTGACTCACTCACTTTTCCACTCGGAAAACATCACACTTTGTGCACGTCTTTCCTAAAACCCAGCCCCAGCTTTAGTCCAGCGACCGAGGCCAGAAGAGGCAGACGAGTCTTGGTAGCAAATCAATGGGTGGCATTTGGAAGCCCAGCCCTGCGTGACAAACCACACAATGCTCAGATTGCAGACGTCAATTCAGCCGTGAATGCAAATGGATGACACAGAAGATCAAAACCGTAACTGTTATGCTCGTAAAATGTCAAAATCCAAACCACTAAGGCATGAAAAGTATCTGCATTGAAATCAAATGCGAGTAGTGTTGACTGCACTCTCGTTGAAATGGTAATGATTCTCGTCAAATGTGAAAGGCCTGGAACTGTTGGTTGTCGCGTTTCTGACCAAAACACCGCAAATGAACCTAAATGTCCCTTTTGTGTGACCATCATCAGTTGGATTCTGGGTTCACTGGAGAAATGCAAGAATCCAGAATATTCACGTCTTACTCACTGCATGTCCTGTCAGGTTGATCCTGCTTAGAGAGTCGATCCATTGCTATTTTGCTCGACGGTTTGCCAAGAGAGGGAGCGGAAACAGGTCATACGTTCACTGTTGGTCATGCAAGGGCTGTTACATTGGCTTGTAGGGAAGGCCTTCTCCTTTGGAGGTGGAACAAATCAACAATCACCATCCCCATAAATTGTCTTGGGCGCTGAACAAAGTTGGGTGTGAATGAATCTTCACCCAATTCCCTTTTCAGCTGAAGCAGCTCCCAGCATCGCGGGCGCGACGTGCCGTTTGCCCACGAATCAACGTCGTGGCCACAGACGCACCGTTCAGCAAGAATCAACCTGCTGAAACCCCCGTAGGTGTTGAGCGGCTGCATACAACCCCATGCCTTTGTTTCCAGCGTCAGCCCTCAATTCTAGAGAGACAACAGCTGGGCTTTTGCCCTGTTTTGGCATTTCCAGAGCTCTGTAGTCACGCTTCCACAGACCCCTCTCCCGGATTCGCTTTCCTTACCTGCCTCGCGAGGAGTCGGATCCGCTCCTGTCCGTCCTGGTCCTCCATGAAATCCTCCTCCTCCCCGTCCGTTGCTGTCGCCATGCTTCCTCACTGATGCGCTCGAACTTTCGTGTCTGTGTAGTCGACGCTGTCGTCCTGAACACGTGTCTCTGAGCGCTTGGTTGACAAATGCTTCTCCTAAATTGAAACGCTGCTTCGAGTTCCTTGTGCTCCCAATTTGTCAATGAGACACAATGCAGACAACCCAATTTCCGCAAGACAAATCCGCTTTCTGGAACATGTGAGACACGAGACGCATGGTTCAAATCTGAGAAAATTCCACCCTGAACAGGTGTGTCTTCTGCGTCTCACTGCAGCAAGGCTGTCCTCTTCCTCAGTGTTTGTCTCGTCTCTCCATGTACTGCTTCTTCTGTTTGCTGAGCGCTGCCTGTTCAATCAGTAAAAAGGTAGTGAGTGGTTCTGTCAGCGAATGCGAGCAAATGTCGCTGATCTCGGCAAACACGTCGCTGCCGCCTGACTGTCTGTGCCACTGCTCCTCATCTGAATTGCAGGCTTCATCCGTAACAGAAGCCGCGTCACCGAAATGGGAACGAAAACTGACGCCTGCACTATCCTTGCCAATTGCTGCTTAATTCCAGAATAATTACAAACGGCAACTGTCGCCAGTTTGGACGCTTTTTGTTCGATTTTGGGGCTTCCCGTCTGGATTGCGGCTGAACCTCACAGCCTGAATCTCCACATGTCTGCGCCTTCAGGCTCCCGGCGGGAGCAACATGCTGATTGCTGTTCGGAGCTTCCTGTCCAGAAGCAGTGCACCTTCTCAACCGCTTCGCCTTCTCGGCTGTCACATGCAAATCTCGTACAGGGGTTTGAACATCAGAACCGCACGACCATCCATGTCAAGTGGAACCTGATGCGGTTTTGCCTGCAGCGTGTTTCTGTGTCATCGGATAATGTTGAGGCTCTCTTTATCCAAAACGATTTGTAGAACTCAAGGCGCAGTCAAGGTGTTGCAGTTGTTGTGTCTTCGTCTTTGAATACTGCACGGACGGCCCTGGATAAAATCTGTCTGTCCTACTGCGAAGGCAGCTCCACTTTGACGAGATTAGGCGAGACAGTCCACAGTGACAGATGCAAAATTAGCCTCAGGTACAGTGCACGGAGACATCGATTTCAACCGCAGCAATTCCACAAAATGCCAATAACACAGTCTATTTACCCGGACACTGTGGCACGATAAAATGCATGTACTCCACCATGAATAAATCCGCAGAACCGGCAGTCCGTTACGGTTTGTATTTCAGTTGGTAACGAAGAGCAGCTCACAAATAGAGATGCTGCCAAGATAACAGCAGTGCAAATATGGTGTTTTGCATCTGTGTGAATTCTGCAGGTAAAGCACCGAAGCTGCAGCTACACGCAGCAACACCAGTAATTTTCTGGGCCAAAAGGCAGTTCAAGTCATTACCGATTGAGCCCTGTGAGAAAGTCGATTTGCAACTTCTTAACAAGTGGGGGAGTTCCAGTTGTTTTACGAGCAAAATGCCTTGAGGCAAAAAGAGTGTGTAAAGAAGGTGAACTGTTCCGCAGCATGTGATTTCCTTTGATTCACACTGGACTTGACCACCGCCAATGAATCGAAATGTCGCAAGAACGCACTGCTCTACACAACAACTGCGCGAGGAAAGACATCAGTAAGACGGCTCAAAGTGTGTGTCATGAACATGCGATGCCACGCCCAAACACAAGCTTGAACACCTGTGCAAAATAGTGGAATCGGAGCCCTCACGTTCGATCACAGAGTCAGGGCCCCTGGGCCATTCTTGATGTGACATTTCTCGCAGCTCCTGCAGTTTGCAGAGCGTACTACGTGCAAGAGACCGGGTACCTGGCATCGATTAGCAGTGTTGCGTGACTGCAATTTTTTTCATCCGTTTGACACAGTTCTCTTCACCAGGGTCTGGTCTGCAGGTGCATTTTCACGCACGTTTTGACTGATGTTGGTTTGCGTCAGGCTGAACACAAGGTCCAGATGGAGACTTGTTCTTGTTTGTTTTCTGCGCACGGCGGACGAATGCTGCTGAGATCGTCCGTTCGCACTCGCGAAGTCAGTGGGAGACCGGGCACCTGTCCTTGCTGAGGCCAGATTGACTTTTGGAGACTGCAGTTCGTTTTCCTTTGTGGGTACTTTGCACGAAACAGGCTCCATCTAGGTTTTGTCAACCTGATTTTTCTGGTCAATGAAAAGGTTCATGAGTACATTTCAGGTGATGTCTGTCAGGCAAACCCCTCATCAGACTCACTATTCTTGTCGCCGACTCTGTGGGTGGCGACAAGGTCCATTGACGTATTCAGCCTGCAAGCGTCATTGTTGTGCAGATTCAGACAGGAAAACTACCATGACATGTTCCGCCCAGAACCCTCAAAAAAGACAGCTTCAACCACACTATTGTGGCGTTCCCAAGTTGGTTGGGTTCGCTCAAATGCAACTCAATATCTTGTGGGCGACACAGTTCATAGATCCCGCATTTTCAATTCTCTGCACTTCAGTCAATGCCAGCTCTTTCTCATCGAGCTCTCCAGAATCCGCCTGAAGCCTTCACACAGCTTGATGCCGCTGAAAATTGCAAACACAGTTGAAAAATCGGGTGCCAACCAAACCAACCGGTTGGAAGCCATTCTTTTGTTGCCAAACCTTGGATGTCGGAACAGGTTTCAGAAAGTCTGGTGATGTGAATGCATTGCTGAATGCGGAGGACGTACGTCAAAATTATGCCTGGATGGATGACGGTGTTTGATTAATTTTAGCACCATAATGCATATTCGATCTCTCCCTGCGGGGAACAACAGCAAATCACATGATATCATGTAATCATTCCTGTGCATTCTCATCCTGCAGAAAAGTAATGAAGATTTCATCGCAGATTGTGTAGATCTAATGGGAGAATTTCGTGTGTCAATATTGTAAATTCAGCCAATCTGTCACCGCGAAGATTCGAAACTTGAAAGGTCCAGGAGTTCCTTCCCCACACTTGGTCAAGTGCATTCGGTGCGGTCGATGCACACAGTGAAGAAATCGTGTGTGGGAGAGACTTCTGAGGTCAGTTCCGAAAAGATCCACAATCTCATTGGCTAAGTTTTTGTTGTCTCCAGCCTCTGCACTTGTGTTGGCTTGTGCAGATTTTCAGGGCCAATTCCATCTTTCACCAGAACTGTTCTTCCAATCTTTGGTTGCCCCGAACAAACTCACTTTCTCCATCCAGAATGGAAAAAAGAAGAGACGCAATGCAATAAACTCTACTCTCCACTTCTCAGCACAGTGTTTGATTGCGGACTCTCCGAGGCCAGGAAAACACACTGAAATGACCCACAGATAAACAATAGTCCCTCAGTGACCATACCCACACACGGCTCCAGTCTTTCTGTGCAATCAGCTGGGGGCCGTAAATAAGTTTGCTGCAGACGAAAGAGGAAGGAATCAGGACGTCCAAGCAGAACTGATTTTTGGACGGCCTAATCGTTGGGGAAACAAAATAGAAACGTTGACAATCTTGTACACGTTCGTTTCAGACCCCAAGCACCAGGCAGCTCTTGTTGGCTGCTTGCTGGGCAGTTGTCCACCACACAATGCTTGTGACTTATTCAAACGAACCGACTGGCTTTGACTAAATCTGTCTTCGGTTCTCACTTGGTAGTCCAAACACAGCTCCTCACTTGACTGGCACAATCTGTGGGTGAGTAGACGTGAATAAAAGATGACCACAGTTGCAAAGGCCACCATCCAGAACATTCAGTGCAAAATGAATTGCTTTCCACTGGTCATGTAAAAACCAAATATGATCTCATTGCGAAAACTGGCCGTCTTGAAAAATTTATGCATTCCTATTTGGTACCCAGGATTCTCTCAAAGCCAGGAGAATGAATTGTGTCACATTGATACGCAACTGTATGTGATGAGTTCCGGGCTTGCGCTCACTGTGGTGTAAATACCAAGGCCCGGAATCCTCACAATTCAGGGCTCTGAATTTGCTCGTGTTGATGAGGTGGAATCCATTTCCAATTCTTCTTCTGCGCATTGCACATTGTAGCGATGGATTCATAGAGTCTTGAGTCACAGTCCCCGGGTATTTTACATTCTCATGTTTTTGTCACAGATCTGATTTTGTTTGTGCGCATTATCCAGCTTCCGTCACTGTTTCCACTGTTCCTTCGGAACTGGACTTCAGAGAGCCTGTGTTTGGATGCGGAACTTGTTGCATTAAAGGTAACAAACCACTCCCATTCATGCGAACTGCAGCGTGTTCGCTTTCGTGAGTGGAAGATCAAAACGCAACCAAGACACCTGACCCAACACCCCAACCACTTCCAGTTGAAACTTTAAATTGTTCAGCGAAATTCAAGAAAACTTGCTGTGCTGCATGTGTCCGCATTTACCACAACGGCCAGTGGCTGACTGGACGACAAGCCATAAAAGTCCCGACGCTTATCAGGCACCTTGTTCAAATAATTGAAAACATGTCAATCAATAAGGCAGTGGAGGAGTTGTGCTTAATATCCATGGCAGATGAGGGGTCTGTCCATTAACTGCCGGACCGGAGTCACTCACCCCAGACGCTCTCTTATTGGATCCACGTCACCTAAATCAACCAGTCACACAGAGTTGCGCAGAACCAGCCAAACCAGACGCTGTCTAGATGCCAATTGCTCCATACATTTGGACAGAGTTGGACGGATGCAGTGAAGCAAATACAGACCTGGTCTGGGCTGATCCGAATTTCTCATCTGAGCGACCGGACAGAAGAGACTTGCAATTCGTGTTGCGACTTTTGACACCAGAATTTGGAGCTTCCTTCAATGTGGACGACAAAATCGGTGAAGTGTTCCGAGTACGATCCAGCAACAGCGCGTTCCACCATTGGAAATCCGAACGAAGCTTTCAACATGATTTGGTGCCTTCGGTGTCGTTTTGAGTTCCCTGTTCATTGGAACGGGCTTCTCCTGCCAGGAACGTTGAGCCACTGAGGCTTTCCCTGTGTTGCCAGAAACATACGACACAAGCGTCAAACACGAGAAAAGAACCACCACCCACCTGCTCGTCCTCCTTGGTGTCGTTCTGTATGAGTTTCTGCTTCTCCGACACTTCCTCCATCGCGTCATCCAAGTCTCCGTCGATGTCGATGTCCGTGGCGTAACTCACCTCGACGTCATCAATAAACGCCATGGAGTCTTCCGAGTCCGCGAACAGTTTGTCCATCGGAGAACTGCGAGGTTTGCTCGTTCTGTTCATCGTGCCACGTTGATTCAGGATGAAGCCTGGCCGGTTTTCAAGTTCTCAAGTCTTCTGATATGTCAGTCTGCTCGAAGACTTGTCCACTCTAGGGACTCTCACAACGAACTTGATCTTTCCTTTTCCAAAGCCTTCTTGCCATACCTCCACCAGGCACAAAACACCGTGTCAAAATATAATCCCGTGGAATATCTACCCGCACAAAAATATAATTTGCTTTGTTATCAGCCAAACGGAAGATAACAAGTCGATTTACAGTTTGTCCACAGTTGTCTCCACCCACATGCTGCGTGCTTGGTTCGTCCTCTGCGCAGGGTCCATTCACGCAAGAATTCACTTTGAAGTACCAACTGATGAGTGAGCACTTCTGAGCTGTTGAAAGTCCCCTCATGCAGAGTTTCGCAGTGCACTTACCAGGCCACTGTGTGGCTCTTGATCAGCACATAAACATCAATTCTGGATGTGAGCAGAAAAAGCTCCCAGACCAATTAAATATACGTCTGTCGACAAGAGCGCAAGTCCTTTCTGCACAGAAACGTCAGCGCTGTCCTTGCAGCTGAGTGCAGTGAACCCGCACACTGTTCTGCATTGAGTGAATGGCATGGCACTCTCACTCCAAACGGATGGCAGACTCATGAAGGGAATGCTGATGTATCCACAACACTGCGTCCCGCACTGCAAGGATGGTTGTCGTCCTCGGAATGTCGCACTGACCGTCACGAAGGCAGCTCCGCTTCGACTCTGATTTCCACCTCAACTGCCGCCACGCACATGAGCAGCTCTCGTTCGTAATTGTCGTGATCACCACAAATAAGTCATTGAGCAGTGTGTACTCGCAGGTCCAAGAATAACTCGTCCTCTGAACTCCAAGAGGAATGTACAGATTGTCCCTGACTTCTCATGCGACTGTTTCCATTCAGGAACCACCTTCTTCTCACACGACGTGGAAACTCCAAAAGAAAAATCTTCCACTGGATCCCAAAAAGGATTTTGAGAGTCAGACCTTTCAAGAGACAAAATTCAACAAAACTTCACTGTAATTTTGAGTCACACTTCCTTTTGATAAACAGTGCATTCTGCAGCCATATCCAGATCTTCTATTCCCAAAACGGCGATTGTCTTCGAAGCACAGTTCATATCGACTGCGTTATTGTTTGAGGAGAAGGTGAGACCCACACGCTTTAGGCTGTCCCATAAACACAGCTTCAAACACTGTCAAAACTGAAGGTTGTCACAACCTGGGCTTCTCTCTTCTTCTCTTGGCCCGTGTTGTTGAGCGACAGTTCTCGGGCGAATGAGAAACTGGATTCAATAAAAACCTCCTGTTTTGGGAGAATCAAGTTTGTTTTTGCAGCCAGTCAACCGACAGTGTCCGCACGATGTTCAAGAATGTTGGCTGATTTTTACGTTTGTTCAAACAGGCCGCATGAGATTTTCCACAGTCTCAAGTGTTGAGAGCTGTACGAACAGATTCGTCTCAGACGACCAGCTCTAACCACTCGCACAATCAATACCCATCACACTATTGCTTTCCAGTCGGAGACAACATTCAATTTGCTGGGGTCAACTGCTTCCCATGTTTTTTATTTGCCTCTGAGTGGAATGTGGTGTTGTTGCCAAAAGTTCTCCGATGAAAATGGAAAAACTTCATCTTCTCAGTGAAAAAGTTCACACAGGGTCTGAATGCCCTGAAACGGTCACTGCAGGACGGGCGAGCAGTTCTTGTTGAAAGTGTTGTGGGAACAAATCACAAGGACTCGTGGTGGTGGGGTTGCATTTGTTCCACAGCTCAAGGTTCTCCACAGCGCCTCGATGTGAAAATGGCTTTGGGTCCGTTTGCGTGAACTTGCTTCCTTGCGTGGAGTCTTCATTCTGCGTTTCTCTGGATTCGATTTGGGAGTCTGAACATGCGCACAATTGCGGGGGTCTCGAGGCCGAGCAAATTGAGTTTAATCTGGACTCTGAGTACAGCTCGAGTGCAGCCAAGGTTCCTCGAGCAGAGCCACATTCGGACAAAAACAAGGTCAGAGGAACACAGACCATTTCGGGATTTCAAGATCCGTTCAACAGGGAAATCGTCTCCGGATTGATGAACAGGTTTGTTCTCTTTGCAACTCTTGGTTTCGAGGAAAGTTGTCTCAAGTGAAGCAATTTCCAGAATTCACTCAGAATCAAACTGCGAGCGACGCTTGACGGCAGCGCAAACGAGAATGAATTTGTTCAAAGACCAAGAAAGTTTTTGTCGCAGCGCTAATCCACTTTTCTCCGATTCTCATTTCCAGGCCTACAATTACACGTTTGGCGTTTTGTTACAATCGGAGCTCTGCGAGTGTTGTTCTCCGTGTTATTGCCAACCTGAGACATTGCCAACCAATCCTGAGCCATTGGAAAAGGACAGAGCAGGCAGGAAGCAAATTTATGGCTGTCCTATCGCTTGCAAGATGAGAAATTTTGATTTTTGCGCTCTCATGAAAACATGCGTGTACAAGCGAGCAAACTGTGATGTTCTTTTTCTGCAAGGCATTCCGAGTTTCGCTCAGACGGGCAATGTGAGCTTTCTGTTGGCTGGATGCACATTTCACATTGAAAGCACCGTCGCCGTTGTGAACATCATTGAATTTGGAACCTCCCACGGCGGCAGGCCAAGCTTGGTGAATGGCTGTGAAGAATGTTCTAATGTACCAACTCGCCGAAGTGTTTTGTGCGCCAAAACGGCACTTGACAGAAATTTGCATGTGCAGTGGGTCCCTGACCGGATAATCCGATTTGGCTGTGTGCAGAACCAGGGTAATTTCATAACTGCTGCAGACGTGGAAATGTGTGCGCCCGCTCAGATATGCTCAAGGTTCTGAGTGCTCATGAACAAGGTCCTGATCACAAGAAACGAGAAATGTCAGCGAGTGATTCGTGGAATCGTAAAAAGTGCGAAGAATCCATAACGGAACTTAAAAATGTTTCAGAAGTCAATTCCAAATTTCTTTGAGGTCAGTTCGAAGACCGGTGCCTGGTTGAGCGCAAAATACTCAAACACAACAGACCCGTGAACCGATCAGGTCCACCACTCTGGTCGGACCTCCGAGTCCTTTCAACAACCATTGATGAGTTGGACAAACACGAATCAGTTCTTCTCCTGTGTTCCAGGTGAGGAGTTACGTTCAGAGAAGCAGCGACCATTCGTCCGTGCTGCGCAGCTTCGCCATCGCACGTGGATTTCTCGATGAAAGTTTCCACCAACGCAGAATGCTTTGCTGGGCAGGCTTGCCCTCACAAGTCAAAATTGTTTTGCAAGAATCAGAAAACTTGTTCACGTCGATTGTTCATCACACAACAAGCTCTGATGGGAAAAGCTGTGAAGCCGTCGATTGTCCTGAAATGGGTCCGCACGCAAAGTACAAGTACTGTCACGTTCGAAAAAAACAACAATGCTTCAATGCACTCACTCTCACTCGGAGCACCGTGGCACATGTGTAGTCGAATCTGCATGCTTCATGCTTACCTACAAGTACAAAGGAAAACAAAAAAATGTTGACTTTAGCAAAGGAAACTTTGACCTGGTGACGCCTTCTGTCAAGAACAAGAGGAACTCAATGGATCTGTGCTTCCTTGGAACCACGCACCATGCAAATTGTGAAGTTGTCTAGCACAGCCCGGTCATGGTTTGACCCACTGCTGGATCCACCAAGTTCTGGTTTTGATTCAAAGTTGTTGTAAGAAACCGCAATGTTTATTCTCAGTAAACAGAATCATCTCTTGAATTGAGCCGAGGTTATCTGGACAGTTGGCAGCTCAACGTGTCCTGAAGTGAAAGTTCTTCTTGTTTGTTTGCGTTGCAATGACATCAGAACAACCAATCATAAATCAAACAAACTTGTGCCTGTAAATACTCGAATTTGGACTGGCTTGCACATTATTCTGTGCGTCTTGACAGACAGAACGCACGCGAGTCAGCATGTCAGAGACTGAAGAACCGCCCGTAAGTATCTTTGGACAATAACTATTGTCTATTTTGCATTGGCGAACATCAACAGCGAAGAAAAGATGGACATGACATTTCTATGAATGATGCATGTTTCTTTGTCGCTTTCCCCAGGTTGCACCGCTGTACGGCGAGTTGTGGAGGCCTCAGTTCCATTACAGTCCGACTGGGAACTGGATGAACGACCCCAACGGACTCGTCTTCAGGGACGGCGTCTACCACATGTTCCATCAGTACAACCCGCACGGCATGTGAACTTCATTCTTCACCCCAAGTCCAAAACGGAAATTTGTCAGTGGAACATGGTGGAACGCGGAGGAACCTTGTCTGATTGACTCCCTCTTCCACTCGTAGAACGGGAGTTTCGTTTCTGTGGTGACCTCAGCGGCTGTGGTGTGTGTGTGTGTGTGTGTGTGTGTGTGTGTGTGTGTGTTGTGTGTGTGTGCGTGTGTGTGTGAAGGCGTACGGATGACCTGCGACGTACAATCACTGTTTGGTGTTGCTCAAACCCATTTGTGGCCTTTGTTCAGCGTCAGGCATTGTTCTGTGTCCAAGACGGAATGTTGGAGAAAGTGCAGCCTCGCACCTTTTGCAGGGAACCAGTGGGGCCACATGTCTTGGGCACACGCCACGAGTCGCGATCTCGTGCACTGGTTCCCGCGCCCGCTGGCGCTGCCGGAGACTGACGGCGTCATGGCCTTCAGCGGCTCCGCTGTAGTCGACGCCTCCAACTCTTCGGGTCTGCAGACGGGACCCAGTCCACCACTGGTGGCTCTTTACACGGGAGCCTACACGTGAGTTGCTCATTGTGTTTTCCGGGGCAAGTGTGGGTGGATCCTTTGCAGGATTTGTTACAAATCCACGGTGAGAGCAGGGCAACCATCAATTCAATTGTCCCGTTTCTGTAGGTTGAACAACAAAACGCACGTCCAGGACCAGCGTCTGGCTTTCTGTAACGACGAAGATGGCGTTCACTGGGAGTTTTACCCTGGGAACCCTGTGCTGCAGCTGCCAGGAGAATCCGACTTCAGAGATCCGGCTGTCTTCCCCTGGGTTTCCGCCACCGGGGACATCGAGTGGAGAATGGTCGTGGCTCTGTCCTCAGCGCAAACTGTGCAGGTGTGTGCGCGTGTGTTGTGTGCAGACTGGGAGATTTCAATGGTCTAATTCGAGGGGAAATTGGCCTGTCAAAATAATCCGAATTAACCGAGGTCGTTCGGTGTATTGAGGCATCTTTCACTGCCCTTCAGATCTACGGTTCTCGGAACTTGACTTCGTGGACGCACCTGTCCGACTTCCGCCCCGAGGTGGCGCTTCCTCCGGTGTGGGAGTGCCCCGTCCTCATCCCCGTCCCCGTGCCACCGGAAGTGGACGCCACACGCCGGAAGTGGGTCCTGGTCGTCTCAACCACCAGTGAGCGCCACGATGTGGAGGACTCCGTGCATTACTTCATTGGTAAGATCTTCGTTCTCCACGGGGACCACTGGTATCTTCGTGAAGGTCTTAGAGCCACGTAAAACTCAAGCTCATTATCCTGTCCTCTGTGGGTGTTTGTAGGTCACTTTGATGGAACTGTGTTCACGCCTGATTCTGCACAGCCGTGCCGGGTGGACCACGCGGGGCAGTTCTACGCGCCGCAGAACTGGAACAACCTGCCTGAGGACTTGACGAGTCCGGTGTGGATAGCGTGGCTCGGGTGAGATCAGGAACCCAGATCAGGGCATGCCCAGTCGTTGGTCAGTCAGCAGCCATTTTAGTTGTTCTGACACGTTTGAGGAAAACGTCAGTTCGCGCACCAATGGTAAACACAAATGTTCCAACGTATGCTTCAATTCATACCACAACGTTTTGACGAGTGGATCTGTCCCTTCCTTTGCTTCCCATTCGAACGGAAGCCCAACCAAGGGCTGGGTCATCGTGTCATTCCAGCGACAACTTTTCAGTTGGGGTGTTTCCATTCTCTCATTGCACCTCAGTTCCCCGATGTCCTCAGCGGGCTACCCGACCCACCCGTGGAAAGGCTGCATGACTGTGCCCCGCAGGCTGGCACTGGTGGAGGTGGGTGGCTCACTGAGACTGAGCCAGGAGCCTGAGGAGCAGCTGGGTTCACTGAGAGAGGAGACTCACAGTGTCACAGGGGTTCCTGTGGCCAAGGTGAGGATGTGAATTGAGAAACAAGCAACATCAGAAAAAGCACGCCGAACACACTACGACGAAGGTGCTTTCAACTTGACCGGCGCACGTTACTTAGCAGGTCTACACTTTTTTGCACAGGCTGCTGAGATGATGAGCAGAATATCGGGCCAGAGTCTAGACATCGAGGTTGAGTTTCGGGCATCTAAAATCACTTCGGGTAGGACCCAGGGCTGTGGTGACATTCGGAGGCCACTATTTCTTTCCTTTCTTGTGATACAGAATCGCAAGTTTCTGCCAAGAACAACCCGTGTCTGAGGAAAATGATTCCACTCACAGTGCCTCTTTTGAAGCGCAGCACGAGGTGTAAGTCTCACAGTCACCACATGAGTTCTCCGAGGCTCGTAATCTTTTCCACAAACACAGTGAGATACAATTTGCACCACTGACCGGTTTCAGACACAGCCGTGTTTCTGGAGATTCTTGTGAACTCGGCTCTGGGCAACAAGACGGTTATCAGCTACAACTGGGAGACGAAGGAACTGAGCTTGGATCGAACCCGGTCCGGGGACGTTTCTTTCAAGCAGTCCCCTCTCCTACACTCAACCAAGCTTTCTTCGGTACGTAGTTCAGATTGTGATTGTGACGTGCACTGGACTTCTTTTCAAAAACTTGTCGTTGACCAAACCGGGCAAACTCTGAAAGGAAAAGCACGTGTTGCATGTCCTCGGAAATTCGCAAAAGAAACAAGAGACCCAGGGAATTGGCATTGCGAATTCTCAACCGTATCGATCAGGCTTTTGCTCCCGTTCCGCGCAATTCCTTGGAGCAGAATCCGAGAAAAGTGAAAAGCATCATTGCCGCTTTCACTTCAGATCACAGACACCGTGACCCTGCGCGTCCTGGTGGACCACAGCACCGTGGAGATCTTCGCGGAGGAAGGAACCACTGTGTTCACCGGCGCAGTGTTCCCGCCGCCGGGCTCCGACAGACTGCGCCTGCGCAGTGACACAGATGACGGCACAGCTTCTGTCTCAGTCCACAAGATGTCGACAATATGGCCTCAGTCAGCCCAGAAAGTTGCCAGCACCAAGCAGGGAACAGCAGAGAGCCTGACAGGCAACTAAACGTCTCTGCGGCTCGGACCAACTGGGAGAATGTCAGCCAGGCTTTGCCAATGACCTTCTAACAAGCACACACTTTTCCAACAGCAGTACCAAGCAAAGTACAAAGAATGAAACTGTGTGGCTACACAAAAGGCTTCAATGGACTGGACCCTTACCTTTTTCGGAGTGCGCCTGGGCGTTCCTTTGCAGGAGTCATAGCCCTTGTCCGAGGTGGTGTCAAACTCCTCGAGGTCGTCGAAGTCGGCCTGGTCGATGTAGGCGAGGTTGTCGGGTATGCCGTGCCGCCCGTGGTCCGCCATCTCAGGGTACGGCACGCGCACGTTGGCGGGCATGTTCAGCATCGACATGACGACGATGGCACCGGCAGAAACAGGAGTTCAGTAAACTTGGTGTGACTCAAGTGTTTATTCCGTCTCCGTCTGGCCGGTTGTGCTGGTGAGAGCTTCGTGGACAAGTCGCTGGTGATGACGAATTGAGGGAGTCTGCACTTCTGTTTCAGAAGCCTTTCTTGTTCAGTCTGTCGTTGAAGTTCCTTCCAATTGTTATCAGACCGCGCTTCTGTCGAGTCCAACTTTTTCACACAGGCATCTGCATCCAAGAGGCTTCGTGCACGACAGACCTTGAGGTTCCAATGTTCAGACTTTTGTCGAGTGCATCAGTTCCTGAATAAAGCGTTCGGGTGATCAAGTGCTGACAGTTCGGTGTGATGTCCCCTGAAGACAAAAGGTGACTGACACTTAGACAAAGCAACGCGACCATCGCAATGTGGTCTACGCGGCTTTGTCCGAGTTGGTGTGGCATCCGGTGCGTCTTGTGTCGCTTTCAGACTCGACCTGAGTGGCAAACTTTGGACGGGATGGGTGGAATCAGTAGGTTCGAAGCAACAGCCGTCCAAACAGAGACTGTTCAACATTTACATACATACACACACACACACACTCACGTATTTTTTTGGTTGATCCAAACCACACTGGGATTGATATAGCTTTTCTGCAGATTCGTCCGACTTCACCACAACCCAGCTTGAAACAATTAGCCAAATTCGAGTCGATCCAGAACCAATCTCAAGATTCGGGAGTTCACACGTGCCATTTCATGCCTATTGTTGTGATAGTGTCTTGGGTGGGAATTTCCCAAACTGTTTTTGTATTTAAAACCAATAATGTTTTGAGAACTCCAGCGCCTCAACGACCTGAGACAGTAAGTGGAATTAGACCCTTACTTCCAACCTCAAAGATCTGGACCCACAACCATCGCCAACCCAATGTGGTGCAAGTGACTTTCTGGTTTGGTAAGAACGGCTCGCGACACGAAGCGTACTCACTGCATTCCACAGACACGATCTCTATCGATCGCCGAGGACTGAGTATTCGCAATTCCGCTGGATATGATTGCCTTTCTATATCGCCCATGGCTGCAAAGAACCAGACCAAAGGCAATCCATATACATTCATAGTGTAACCACACTCCCCTGGAGAATTATAAAACAGAGGAGATCGCTTACTGAAGCAAATATCAAGGGTTCTCCGGTCTTTCTGAGCAATTGCAGTCGTTTCTGTTGCTCCGTATGCATGGAAGCTTGCGTCAAAGCGTGTGAATAAAATTTTGTAAATCAAGTGGTACCATGCAGCAATTTTCCCAAGCCGCAAAGAGGGCAAGTGAACCAGACGAATTTCAATCAATACATTGTGTAATATTCTGCAAAGAAACAGGAGAATGAATTGCCCCTGACCAGTTTGGAACCGGACGACTGGAGCTTTACGAGAAGCACGTGGCTTCAATTTTGCCGACAGCACTGGTTTTGGTCTGTGATTCACGAGGGCTCCGACCGCCACCCTGCTTTCCAAACTTGGTGTGTGTCGTCTGCAGGATTGTGGTTTGCTGAGTCCACAAGGCTCAGGTGAAGTCGCATGCCGTGCTGCGTGTGTCACATGAATCTGCTGACCGCCTTCCTGGTTTGTTGACCCCAATTTGGGGACGTGCCCAGTGAACAAGCTGAACCATTCAGAATTCACAAAGGAAATTAAGCAAGTCCGCGGATACCCGGTTCAAAAGGGCCCAGACAAGAAATCGCTTTTTTTGATGTGTTAGCGACCATTGTACCTTAACCATGGTGTATCAGAAACAGACTGGCTTCAGAACTTGTATTTGAGCACTTGTATTTGAGCATGAAATGAATATATATTGTAGCATGCAAGTGTTCATATTTCACAATTTTATCTGTGTGCGATGCGTACATCACGTTAGTTTTTCAGTATGGACAGTGTTTTCTTCTTGAAAATGGCATTTCCAGACCTTATTTGCGTTTGTTTTTGTAGTCAATGTGTTTCCTTTCATGTGTCGCTCATTAGAAACATTGTGCTGTGCTCATGGAGCTCGCAATTACTCATAATTATAGTCCTTGCTCGTGAATAGCGTGATGAGCGTCCATTTGTAGACTCATCAATTGCAATCCTTGAGATAAGTGTGAATGCATGCGTGATCATGGGGAATAAATACTCAAAACAAAACTTCACAGCATCTGCAGCATTCTCTTTTTGTCCCAGTAAACCCGGAAGGCATAAAAAGCCAGCCATTTTGCCATTTCTACACCAGTTCCTTTCCCGTGAGGAAGTATATGTGTGTGCTTACATCGTCACGGCTATAGCGTGACGATCGTGATGGAGAACCGCAACAATGTGCGCTTGCACATGCGCAGTAGCATTTCGAACACTTTCAAGTGGAAAACCATCTCACAAGAACAATGGCATCAGTATGGCGATTTATCTTTGTGTGGCCGCATCGCGCTGCGTAATCTGACTCCTGGACTGTCCTACTTCAAGAGTAAGTATCCCTGCATCACTTGCAACAGTTCTGAGAGCTGTACA
>JAAUXT010020064.1_pt1 | contig 61027 bp, 42 predicted proteins | sample 7278171 | NCBI WGS metagenome assembly JAAUXT01 (sample SAMN14350112, study PRJNA611818) | marine sediment metagenome | isolation source: surface marine sediment (1.8m) | place: French Polynesia: Moorea | collected 2018-08
ACTATCGCACGGATGGCGTTTTCTGTCTCGATTTTTTGCAAATCTCGACAGAAACAGCATCTGTACAATAGAAATAGTTATTGAACTTTGTACAAAAGACTCATACTCACCATTTGAGTCTTGATTGCTGCACAATCTCAACTCAAATAGTGAGTATTCGTCTTTCGTACAGCGTTCAATAACCTTGTCCGAAAACACTGCTCAGGGTGAGTGAATGAGTCAAACTGGAGATACCACGTCACACTGGAGAGCCTCAAGTTCTCGAACGCTGTGGTCACACGTCTCAAGGAAAAATATTTCAAATCACACAACTCTTTCCGGATCAAAGTCCTCGAAATTTCAGATTGTCGTTTCACAGGATCCATTTTTCCAGCGTGTGTGAACCCTTACTTCTCGTACACGTACAAGGCAACCGACCTGCGACCAAATTTGTGACAAAACAAAAAGAATGATTTTTTTTCAAAAGGTTTTGCACGACGGACACGCGTGGAACTGCCGTTCGTCGACAGCGAATTGTTATTTTGGGCAGTTCCTGGACTGTGCAGAAATTCCCTGTCTAAACACAGGATTCCCCCACTTGTGATGAAGCAGAAAGAACCTGCGATCGCCCTGCACTGCAACCTGTGCTGGATCTTGTGCGAGCCGTGCGCCCTCACGTAAAGCCTAGACACCTATTTTTTCAGAAACGTCAAATCTTCCTCCCAAGACACGCACAGCAAAAACGTCCTTTGAAATCGTCCACAGCAAGAGGGTGGTGAAAACAAAATTGTTTCTTCACACTTTTGTGACGAGTGCACTTCTGACTTGCCTACCAGTACACAATTCGCCGAGGAATATCAAAACTTCATTGTGTCCAGGTAGATTTTCAACGACATTGAGCCCAATGAATTTCACGGAAGGAAAAACGCGTCACACTTATTTCCCTTGTCCCGCGAGCATAATCCAGATTTAATTTCCTGAGACGGATCCAGGATTATCTTCTTGGGAGCGATTTGACAATAATGCAATCACGGCGCCACCTGCGCAACACAACAAAAATTTCGGCCTGGCGGTTTCAGGGTGTTTCAGGGGCTCATCAGGTGGGGGCGGGAGAAGTGATGACCATTCAGACGATATTTTTTGGTAGGGTGGGGGGGAATGATAAATTGGAAACAGGGAGGCAGCCCCTCAACGACGCTGGGTCTGACCCTGACGCTTGTGACAACTTGCTACTGTTCGGTAGAACAACTCAACATCCAAAGGAATTCACCTGCATTGTCACCACTGTTCCACCCGTCCTTGAGAGAGATCAGGCGAGAAACGTCAAATTTTGCACACAGTACGAGCTCATGTAGCTAAAGTGGTGGTGTTGTGTTCGATCTCCCGTTCCCTGCCTTTGGTTCCTGTTCGTCCGCCCCAGGGTTGGGAGACGCGTCAGAAAGTGCTCTGATTGTGCCTCGTTTGTGAAACCAAGTCTGGGACTTCCAGCGCAGGACTTCTTTCAACGGCCTGTCTGGGTGTCTGAAACCTGTTGATCTGTCTCGAAATGGCACCAGCTGTAGGCTGGATTTCCGAACCGCGTGACCAAGAGATTTTCTTTCCAAATGCAGTTGCCTGCATGTACCCACCGGACATTCAAAGCGGACTGATGTCGTGAACTGTGTGACGAAAGGTTCACAGATTCGTTGGCCTCTAATTTCCCCACGGACGTGATGTTCTTGAATAAATTTGAAACAAAAGGGGTCCGGTTTTGCCCGCTCTTCATATGTCAGTTTCATGATGTCGAGAACCAAAGCCACAGATCACATGAACGAAACGCTCCTGAAAGACCGTGCAAACTGGACACACCTGACCCGGACAGTCTTTTCTCTCATTGTGTATTTCACTTGTTTGTCTGTCGAGCGGACAGTCAGGTCAGACAAGCTACACTGGACACAACAGACCGAATGGGTTGTGTTGTCTCCTGTGCGGTGCATTTGGTCAAAATAACTTCCACCTGCAACGCAGGTCACATGCACTGGATTGATAGACTGGCCCTGCCAGGCAGACCAGATCCTCCGGACTAACTGGACAATGAGTGAAAAAAAAAAAAACAGGACAGAAAACACACCACTGAAACTTGTTCGAAAATGACATCGTACGAGACTTATTATCTTTAGACGACAAGCACGCGACTGAACAGAGAAGGATTCAATGTTTGCAAGTTAGGATTTTGTGTTGGTTTCGCCAGAGAAACCGTTCAGGATCCACACGAGAACTAGTCTCCCGCAACGTTTGGACGACTACGGAAACTGGCTGAGTTGGTCCCGAGAGAATCCGGAACCAGCAGCTCATTTCTTTACAGAAACCCAAACTTTCGAAAACTTTTTGTTCTTCTGGGATATTGAAAGCACGAACTTTGGCTGACTCAACAATGACTCGCCCAGTCAGAGGAAGCCATGTTCATGTGGTGACCTAGATTTCTACAAACTTTCCATTCAAAAGCAAACGTTTCTGCGAAGGAAACAACTGAGCAGAAGTTTTGAACGTTTCTCTCTGACACAAGTGAAGTGAAGGAACCCCAACCTGGTAATATTCCATTGAAAGGAACATTCCTTCAACGTCCAACACTTTGTTTGCACGGTGTTTTGGAAGTCTCCTTTTCAACTTCAGCCATTTCTTTTCGATGGAAACAACACGGAAAAAAGTTTAAAATGAGAAAGCTTACCTCAAAGGTTGGCTGAATGATCTTGTCCAGCGTCTCTGCGAAGTCTCAGACGATACTTCAACAAACTGTCTTCGTATTTGGTGGAAAGCATGGCATTTTTTCTTCTTCTTTCGGTGGGCGATGTTTAGGTCGCTTGGATCTGCCGTCGGCCGCTGTGTTTTGTCCGCTTGGTGCGCTCGGAGCAGTTCGGGAAACTCCCACCTCCGCAGCGGGAAACCCCTTCTGCTCCTATTGGTCGAAATATACAAGTATTTTCAAAGACACTGAAATATCCATTTAAATCTGATACAAGTCTCGAACTTCACGAAATGTTCCACGTTGCGTCAGATTTTTCTTCAAGCTCTTGCGAAAATGTGCCCAAACTTCAGATATCATGTGATTTTCTCGAGCCAGCTCAACAAAGGAATGACGTCACACAGACATGATCAACACAAGTTACAAGTGTGGGTAGATTCCAAATTTTCAGTTGGCGAAACACATGTCTGTCCATCTTTCCCCATCCCAACGTACCCTGCGAACAAATTGTAAATGACGTGGTTCTCTTGTCAAAGAAACTCGTTCGGAATTTGTGTTCTCTTGCGCTCTTGTCTGGTGAACACAGCTATTCGTAGTTCGACTGCTGCAATCTAGCGGGAGGCTCGTCATCCCGGTGTCATAACGCGAACAGCCATGTTTTGTGTAAAGTGGCGCACCAAATAAACCACAAGCGACAGTTTCATCAAGTTTGCGTACCAACGTCAACATCACACAGGAAACAACAAAACCAGAACAAAGTTGATTGATTCAATGGTCAGTGCGAAGTTTGCTTTATTTCCGCTGAACATGTTTGGCATCCACCCATTGCCCGGGCACTTAGATCTACAGTTCCCACAAAAACGTGACACGGGTTGTCGTTGAGTTTTCGAGACCCTGAGTCAGAGCATGACTCATTTCCCATTGGGTTCAGTGCAAATTGGAGTGCTCCAAGTCGCTTGGAGTATGAAAGCGAACGGCACTTGATACCATTTGGAAAACAAAAGATGTCCTTGGTTGCAGAAACTTTTGGTTTCTTCAGGTCTGGTATTCGTGGTCACCTCCTCAAACACATCGTATCATTCCACACCCACTCCCACTTTGGAAAAAGTCTGAATTGACCACCATTGTCCAGGCTCCTTTTGAACCAGACAATCGAAGAACAGTTTGTTTCCGACATCAAACAGGGATCCTGATGATACAAAATCTCTTCAGCCGACTTTTGTCCCTGACTTTCACAAAGCCCCCAAAAGGCCAATTTGGAAGGGAGCGAAACTGTCCGCGCGGTTGAGTGGATCTGCGTCAATCTACGCGTCACTGTTCCCACATTCTTGCTTTGATCGCGTCCTAAGTCATCCCAAATGTGGTCATTTTCTTGATCGTGCTCTCCTGCTCATCCTGACTCATCGCGCGGTACTCCGCCAGATCCATGTTGATCGTCGCCATGCCAGACGTCATCGTTCGCAGGTATGTCGTGTAGCCCACCAGCTCAGACAGTGGCGTCAACGCGTGAATCGTGCGTCTGGTGCCGTCCGCGTCCAACCGTAAGATGTCGCTGCGTCGCGTCGACAAGTCGGACAACACGGCGCCCGCGCTCCGCTCCTCAGTTTCGATCTGCAAGCAAAACGAGTTTGACAGTTCGACAGAATTGAGCAACGCCCTGTTGGGCGGGAAGCACAGCAAATCAGAAGTCTACTTGATGTACCGTAATTGAGAAAACGTTCCACAATGGGGAGGTTCAACATTCACCTGAATGTCCATCGTTGGTTCGAGGAGCACGGCACTGGCGTCAGCGAGCGCGCGCCGCACGCACTCCGACGCGCACGCCGCCACCATCGTCTCGGGCACGCTGCGCGGGACGACGTACTCGTGCAGCGTCACCTCGACGTCCACCATCGGGCTCCGCAGCAGCGGACCTGCGTCAAATGTAGTGTGTGACGTTCGTCCGCATGTAACGCCACTGACCCACAACCCAAAATTTTCCTTGAAGCTGTTCTGACCCCCACCCTAACCCCAACACAACTGATTGTTCTGCCAGTGCACCTTGTGGGCACACTTTCAACTGGTTCGCAATGTCACTTTTAACAATGTATTGACCACAACGACTTGGACTGAGTCACTCACAAGTGTGACCCTGTGTGTGTGCCTCTGAGAGATAACACGTACGCGCACATAACACGAAAACAGAGCGAAGGAGAAACACTTGCATCTTGCTTTTTCACCGCGAGGGTGGTCGATCTGACTGCCAAGCTAAGGAACCCGCTTTCGCTGGAAGATGCTGCAAGGTGTATGGGACAAGCAAATCAAATCTTCTCAATGGTGATCTGTTGTGCTTTTTGGTTTGGGTGCTCACCGCTGCTGAGAGCAGAGACAAGGCCGCGGTTGATAGCCTTGAGTTTGGCTCTTGAAATGAGGTGCACAAAGCCGACCGTCTCCCGCGACACCTCAAACTTGATGCGGCGCTGTACTCCGGAGCCAGGTCGAGGGCGAACAGACACCTGCAGAGTAGCCTCATGTGTGCGCTCGCCTGCAAAAAGAGAGATGCTTCATTTCCACCTTCACTGATCGCACAACGCTCAGAAAATATTCCTGCCAGTTGTACATCAGAACTGTCAGCAAAAATAGGATTTGCAAAAAGACTTTCATTCTCACCGATTGTCTTCTTCAGTGTGTGTGAGGCACGTCCAGACTTGTTGATGGTTTCTTTGTAGGCGATCTGCAGCGGCCCAAGGTACACATCCACTCCGTATTCCTTCAGTATGCGGTCCTTGACGATGTCTAGATGCAGCTCCCCCATACCTTCAGCACAAAATCTCTGTTCTGAACCAGCACTGTCAGCCAGAAAATTTGCAGTGTTTGTGCCTTTTCCGAAGGGAAGTCTTTTCATCTGGTTTGGTGCAGGGGGGTTGTAGGCAGGTGATGATCAGAGTAAGCCGTGCACCATGCGCCCTGATGGCTGACAGTGACAACAAGCCCCGCCCTGATGGCACATGGTCACAACCGCAAGACGGCCTGGCCTCAGCCACACTGGTCGGTTCCACCGGAATGCGGCGGTATAAAACAAACAGTTGAAGCACAACAAGAGTCAAACCTTCGAGTACGATCTGCATGGTCTCCTCATCGACGCGCACGCGCAGCGACGGGTCCTCGCGCTGCAGACAGCTCAGCGCCATCTCCAACTGCCTCTGCTCGGACAGCGACGGCGGCTCGACGGCGCAGAAGAAGACTGGGTCAGGCGGGGCCACACCGGCCAGGACAAGATCCTCGTCTGAACAAACAGAAAATGGTCACACACTTGCGATTCTGGCTTCCCAAGAATCTGGTCGAACACTGGGAAACAGGAAAGGGAAAACGAACCGTCATCCTCTGCTTCACTCTGCTCGTCGGAATCGGCGGAAAACCTTTTCAGCTCCACCATCTTTAGTTTTGCTTGTTTCGAATCCCCTTCACTGCTCAACAGCGTGTCACCCGTCTTCGACTGAAAAGCAGGAAAGAATGACGATCAATTTCTACAGCTGCATTTCAAAACGAACACACTCCAGGGCGTACAATCTGCTGCTTTATCGCACCTTTCTGAGTCCGGACAATGCAACAATGTCGCCGCACGAAGCACTTGTGACTTCCTTGTGCTCATCCGCGAAGATTTGCAGAATTCTTGAGATCCTCTCTGACACTGATTGGTTCGCGTTGTACAGCATGTCCCCGACAGTCAACGTGCCCGAGTATATCCGAACAAACGTCAAACTACCATGGTGCTTGTCATGAACAATCTTGAATGCAAGACCACAGAAACAGTTTTCATTGTAGTACTGCAAAAACTTTGGGCGCATTTCTCCAGGATGAGGAAGGTAGGCCACAATGGCGTCCATCAGGGGTTGTACGCCTTTGTTTTTCATGGAGCTGCCGCACAGGGTAGGCACGCCCTTTCGAGTGATGGTGGCTGTCCTCAGCGCTCTGTGCACGTCTGCGCTTGGAATGTCCAACATGTCGGAGCTGTTGATGACGCTTTCTGCCAAGTCGTCATCCACATCCGCAAGTTGCTCAAGCAACAGTTCTCTATACTGCATTGCTTCTTTGAAGACAGCACCGTCCTGCGCTTCCGAGAGTTTGACCCTTTTGTATTTGGTACCCAGGGTGTCCTTCTCGTTCCATAACACCTTTTCCATTGTCACCAAGTCGATCACCCCTGCAAATGATTTTTCCTGACCAATGGGCAACTGAATAATCAGTGGGTTGGCACCAAGCTTTTCCTTCATAGAGTTTACGGACGATGTGAAATTGGCTCTCAATTTGTCCATTTTGTTGTGATACGCAATTCTTGGGATGTTGTACTTGTCAGCCTGCTTCCAAACTGTGATCGTTTGTGCCTCGACACCTGCAAATGAAGAAAAAATATCATCCAGATCATTTGAGGCTTGCACGTTCAAGTTCCACACACAACAAAATGCGAAGCACGTTTGGACGTACCTGCCGAGGCGTCTACGATGGCCACAGCTCCGTCCAGAATCCTCAAAGCCCTTTCTACTTCATACGTAAAATCCACATGACCTGGAATGAAAATTATTTTCTGAATTCATTTTTCACGGGAGTTTGTCTGAAGAAAACTGCGTAACTTGCTTGCATCGGACAACCGGCAAAGCCACCAACTGGACAAACCTGGTGTGTCAATCAAATTCACAATGTGCTTGTTCCACTTGAAAGTGATGGCGGCAGAAACGATTGTGATGCCGCGGTTTCGCTCCTGCTCCATGTAATCCATTGTCGTGTCTCCGTCGTCTATGTCTCCTGCACATGGATGAGACAGCAGTGTCAGTCTAACGAACTGAGACAGGCGCTTGCATCTGAAATTGTTCTGCATTTGTCTCCGGCGCATTTAGGACCCAGTGAGGCCATATACAGTACCCTAGTTCTCACGGGGGTCAAACATGGCGGAGACAAAGGGTGGGTCAGTTCCACCTCGCTCATTTTTCTTGACATAAGTAATCAAGTCAAGTGCGGAGGCTTTGACATTTCGCGTTCAAAGCCAAACTTTTCAACAATTCTGAACACAACACAACACACACACACACACACACACACAAACACGCTCGCACGCCCATCAAGTGTTGGCTCCACAGAATTCGGACGGACAGATAGAAAATCCTGAAACGCTTCAACAGTCGGCGGGTGTCCAAAACCTCCCCAACCACACAAACTTTATTCGGGTGCATTCATTTTCGGGGGTGTGAGGAAATATATTTGTCTTGACCTGAACAATCCAGAAGAACTCACCTATGTGTTTGATCAGACCTGAATAGAAAAGCATTCTTTCTGTGCTGGTGGTTTTTCCAGCATCGATATGTGCCATGATACCAATGTTTCTTACTCTTTCTATTGGTTTGGCGTTGGGTTTGGCGCTGCCGACTGCAGATCTAGCAGACGACATCGTCCCAGTGCTTGTCAACTGACGAACAGACAGCCTTCTGGAGGCACGTCTCAGCAAATTCAGAACTAAAGCTGTCATCTTCAAAAGTCTATAACTTTCTGAAAGTGTACAGTGTGACTGTTTCTCTTGTCCATGAACATCGCGCAAAGTTTAAAATGCAAAGGACCACACAGGAGCATCCGACCTCAACACATGTGTGTGCACTTCTTGCACAAACTAAACTCTATCCTTACCCTGAAGCTCACATCGTTCTGATGGGTCACAGTAAAATTCAACGACATGAATTGAATTGAAATTTTACAATACAAAAAGATTGCAGGGAGAATTTTTGATACTTCACGGATGATCAGGTTAATTCAATTCTTGTATAGACTCTATATTTTTTTGTTGCTGTTTTTCGAAGAAACTCAGCAGATAAAATTTACGAGACACCAAACACAAAGTGATGACGTGTTACACATCTTGTCACAGGCGTTGTGCAAAACTAAAAACTCGGGAACTGCAAGTTACAAACTCGAAAAACGAGCAATTACTTTGTCATCTCAACTAAATTTTCCACAAAAAGCACAATGAGTAACTTCAGAGTAACCACAAGCAGACGGGGAGGCAGGTCTTTTCATGGTAAGTTGACAGCTTGTGTACTTTCTGAACTCGAATTGTCCACGGACTACGATCTTAGATCTGGATGTTGCTGTTCCCGCGAAGTGAGGAAGTCGACGTCGGTCCCCACGTCCCCACGTGGTCGAATTTTGCCATTCTGCACCGACGGTCGTGGGCGTGCTGCTCAAACTGCCTGTCAAAAGTGTTGAGCCAAGTCGATTTGATACGTACTCGTATGTCGCCAGGTAAACGTTTCAGACTTGGCGTTCGAGGAGGCTTCAAAAATGTTTGTCCAGACATGATGGGAATCGAGGTTGCACCGATCTTTCGCGACTCAGAGCGTGTGCAGACACATTGTTTTGGTTGCGATTCTTGCTGACCATTGCGCACTCAGAAGATCGCGTTCCTGTCGTCATGTCTGGACAAACATTTTTGAAGCCTCCTCGTACCTATCTTGTTCAGATGAAAACAGATACACCAGGGGAATCTCACACTGGTGATCAGCGCGACAACTAAATATCAAGCTGTTCGCCCCATTTTCTGTATACACAAGCGCTTTGGTTAGCACACACATGCTGATCGCCAGAACTGAGGATTCCCTCGTACAACAACTCGGGTGACTGGTGGCAGATCACATCAGAGAGGATCACGGTGGACTGCACGGGGAGATGTTGTTGCGACACTTGCTCAAAACATTTGGTTCATGTTTTCAGACCACGATGACCGCACAGTGACCAGTTACGAGGACCAGGGTTACGGTGATCGCGGAGGTTACCGTGGTCGAGGAGGACGGGGAAGTAGACGACCATACAGAGGAGGCAGCAACCCGTACAAATGGACGCGGGGCGGCGGCAGCGGCAGTACGTTGTTCCAGCAAGTGGAGATGGAAAAACTTTTTCTTGACAAAAAAAAGATGAGAATTTTTGTGTCCTTGAGTGAACTCTATCACAGTTTTGGTTCTTTCCAGGAGGAATGCAAAACGATTTGGATCGGCTGCGATCGTCACGCGGTGCGCCTCGCGGCCGGCGCGGCGGCGGGTACCGGGGAGGGGGAGGCGGGCCGGGGCGCGGCAGGAGCAGCGGCGGCGACGGAGTCAACCCGCTCTCCCGTCTCGAGGACGACGAGGGCGACATTGATATGGATGGAGCGGGTGGCGGGCGCAGTCGTAGGTGTGTTGGTTGATTGGTTGTCATTTGAAGTGTTGTCTGGGTCGTGCCGTCACACAGATGCAACCCCCAGTAATCTGCGCGTCGTCGAATACGACAATTATTTTTTGTTCAGAAAATTTGAGTCATTTGTCGTTCAAATGTCTTTGTTCTGATCGTGTTGCATTCTAAACTACTTTTGATGCACACTTTTCTCTTCTGCTTTGCCAAATCATTGTCAGCATTGTGATTCATGAGTGAGTGTGACACCAGTGCCTCTGGGAAGTTCGCAACAACTGTCTGCTCTACAATGCGTGTGAAACATGTCGCTGTAGTACACCGTACGACCGGCCGGCGCGAAGAGATTACGGCAGTGGAGACCGAGGTCGCATACAACGACTTGGATTTCCTGTCGGTGGCTCCGACAGATTCAGTTCGCCGCAACCGGACGATCAGTGGTTTCGCATCATTGTGAGTACCGACCTCACTCTTCATAACGACGCCGGACATTTTCCAGTCTCCAGGTGTCTTGGATTCTGAAACAGTTGATTTGTGTTCCCAGGCCTGTCAGATGTTACCCATAAAAACCTTGCAACAGACAAATGTTTGTTGCACTGTTTTTTTATCTTGAACGAGCACATTAGCCCTCAAATTTAGGCACAATGAAAACTGAGATGCGTGCAACTGTAAGTTTGTTTTGTCCCTGCCGTTTGTTGGACGCCCATGTCATTGTGCAACTGTCTCGTTCACATTCAGATTCCGTACGGCAAGAACGCGCAGAAAGACTGGATTCTGCAGTCCATCACCAACGTGTGTGAGGAGCCATTTGTACCAAAGTCTGTGAGTACGACGCGTAGGATTGACACGCGATTGGCTTTTGTGAGGCGCTTTTCCTTCTCTTTGCTACTTTTTCGCCACGAACGTGTTGTTCATTGCAGTTCACTCACGAGGGGAAGAACGCGATGTTTTACGTACAAGGTCGCGCAGCAGCACTCGCCATCAAAAGATGCTCACGCAAAATTACCATGCCCAACGGATTCCAGGTGATCTGCCGGGAGAGCTAACGTGTTACAACTCTTGTTGAGACAGTAGATTTGTTTCCGTGTATGAGGCTGTGTTTGATTCTCGCAGTGTGACCCGCACCTTGTCTTGGTAGATGGTGATTGAGATGAGTCCAGCGAGACGCGCCCCGCAGACTCACGATCTGGACGAAGAGTCCGTCGAGAAGCTGAAGGTATTGGCGCTTCTTCCGAGCCACAAGTCGTGGATCTTGACTTTCATTGGTGCAAGTCCCCGACACGCCCAGTTAGATCTAGTTACCTGAATCCTTGTTTCTTGCAACGATTGTGTCAAAGACATACACAGTTGCGCGCCTAAACAAAATCGAAGACTGGAATTTTTTGGCATCCAGAATACAATTGTTCAGATGTCCCAGGACAGCTGCTACGAACAAGTTTCTATGTTTGGGGTGTTTCTCCATCACTTGACTGTTGTTGATCTTGGTTACAGGTTGTCATGAGTAACAGATACGACCCGGCGGCGAAGTCACTTGACCTGTCAGACCTGTTCCATGATCCGGGTTCGTGTGTTTCATCAGATCGTAATCTACTGGGACGGTTGTTCAAAATCCGTGTATTTTCCGGACGAAGGAATGTGTACGAAAGCGATTGTAAACATTTTGAAACCTCGCCATTGCAGAGCTCAACAAGGAGGGACTGCACCTGCCGCTGAGTAGAGTCAGCGTGATGAGCAAAGTGATCGAAATTATAGAAAATCACATCCCAGAGGTTGGTACTTTTATCATTGGTGACTTGTCGGATCGTCAGCGGAATATTTCCGTGGCTCGTGCAGAAGCACATGCGACAAGGACCAACAGTGACGAAATATAGAATGCCAAAACTGGAACCCCAGTGAAACACAGCATCACATTGACGTGCCCAATGAGCTCAGGTTTTCGTGCTTTTTTCAGTTGGAGAAACTGCAAGCAAACAACAACCGACTGTTTTCGTTGGATAGCTTCAGCAAACTCACTTCAAAAGCGCCAAACATAAAGTCCCTGTCACTGAAAAACAACGAGGTAAGTTGAAAAAAGAATTGTTTTTTGTGCAAAGGCAAAATAACGAACAGCCACACTCTGGACATGTATACGTTCATTCTTCGTCTGGACGCGCTTGTTTCTTTCACCCTGATTGGCTGTGCGACTGTTCCAGCTGAAGAGCGATCGGGAGTTGGATGTGCTGAAGAAACTACCACTCGAAGAGTTGGATCTTGACGGAAACCCGCTGTGCGAGAGGTTCGACGAGCCGCGAGCCTACGTCAGGTAACGTGTGGTGCAGTGCGGTGAGACCTGGCATGTCAGGTGGTTCTTCTCTCAACGAGGTGGGGTTCCTTCTTGTTCCTTCTGGAATTCTCCAATCCAGTGGACGCAGTACTCTGCCCAATAGTCCAAATGTTCGGCTGATGTCCACCTGTTTTGAAGCCAAGACCCACGAACTTTTTACAGACCGGGTTCGTAAAATACAATTTCCAGAACTTGTTTTGTCCCCATTATATGGGTGCAGTGCCACGCTTGTCCACCCACTACACAACATTGGTGTTTGCGACTGGAAAGTTTCCAAGAACAGTTCTGCGATGTGGCCGAGGTCGAGTGACATGACGGTACTTGAACAAGTTTAGCTGGAGAACTTCCCTGCGAAGGTTGTTCATCTGAATGAGAATTTTGATTCTTGATAGGTTGTGGGGCGTGAAAAAGTCTCTTTCCAGAGAAGGAACAGATAACTGCTGAACTTTCATATTGACCACATGCACAAGAGGCTCGACTATTTTCCCACACAATGCGTGCCATGGAGCTCCTCGCGAGCTGCTGTGTTTTCCATGTTGCCTCCAACACGTCCCGGTCACCCAGCAGTCTCATAAGTTCGCCATTCTCCTTGAATCCTTGACTGTGGCCCCCACACAACACGTGACACGCCAACTGGGCGCCACCAGAGGCGCTGCGGCTGCGATGAGGCTGTGGCCGCCGCTGATGACGGGTAAGAGCCTCACGGGAGGACAACCTAGGCCAGGCGGCGGCTGAGCTCATCGCTGCGCGCACAGACAACAAACAGCGTATCCAACAGCAACGCTTCACTGAAACCCTTTTCTGAAGGACCACGCAGGCGATGACTTGAACTCATCGTGTCCCCCTTCGCCAAGCCGCTTTACATTTTCCAGTTGCACAACCAGGAAAGAGGGACCACTGTCTTCATTTGGGGACGGGGTGGGGCAAGCGGGTGGGAGTCACACTTTCGTTGGAGACCAGGGAGGAGGGACCACTCTCTTCGTTTGTATTGGGGGGGGGGGCAAGCGGGTGGTTGTCGCGCTTTTGTTGGAGGGTAGGGGATGAGACCCGGTCGGGGGACTGGTGACTCCAGAGAAACAGACAGGGAAGTCAGCTGTTCAAAGAATGGCGGTTGAAAATTGCTCTGCAGGAAGAAAAATAGAACACTTGTCCGCATGACACGACTTCTGCACACACCAGATCTGTTCTTGGAAGTTTAGAAAATTTTCCGCCCACATTCTGCTTTCGTGCACCTGTATCTGCGCTGTGATCGCGTCAGCGTGAGATTGCACCCATGGACTGCTCAGATTTGTTCGGTGACATCGTGTAGATGTGGAACCCGCTCTGTGACGTTCTGTGTCCAATTGGCTGACAAGTATGGAAAGGAGAAAAGCCACAACACTGGGCATTTCGTTGAAATCTGTCGTGCATTGTCCAAATTTATAACTCCAATGGTGTTGTCTGTTTCATGTGACCACGTGAACCGACGTTCGCTATCCTGTCGCTGTTTTTGCAGTGCCATAAGAAAGAAGTTCCCCAATGTCATCAATCTGGTAAGTTTGACGAAGTATTTGCGATTGCTTTTGAAATTGGGGTCTTTACCTTCATCACGAATCTCACTCTTGTTTCTCTTGGTGTGCAGGACGGACACGCGCTGCCGCCGCCGATCAAGTTCGAGTTGGACGCCGAGACTCCGCTCCCAGCCGCGAAGGTGAGAGAGTTTCCAGAGCGATGAACTTCAATTTGTTTTGCATCTTTCGGCTTCCGTTCGCCTGGTGGTGGGGTTTTACGGTGCTTCTCATCTTTTTCAGGGCAGCCACTTCGGCAATGACCAGGTGAAGGATCTGGTGTGCGAATTCCTCACAACGTGAGTGAAACAGCGTTCTATCCCCTCTGAATCACGAAATGGCCACCTGCATTTTGCTGAAAGCAACGTTGACTCACTGCATTGTATCTCACAGCATTGCGTTTTGAAAAGCTCAGACGACGTTGATGTTGCAGATACTACCAGTTCTTCGACGGAGATAAGCGAGAGTCGCTGCTGGATGCCTATCACGACAACGCCGCCTTCTCCTTCTCCTGGTTCTTCAACGACCTCGTCACCTACAAGTGAGTCCCTCCAACTTGGCCTTCACAATAAATTTGAGAAAAAGAGAAAAGTGAAGGAGAACTAAAGTTGAGACACTTCTTGCCGCGTTTTGTTATGTTGGATTTGCGTGTATGTTGATTGATGTGTAGTGCGCACGTTTCGATTTGTAGGCAAGGGAAGGGATTCAACGCGTATCCGCCAGAAAGCAGGAACATGATCAAGGTGCACGACAGCTGTAAGTTTGTCTTTACCATTGTCTATGCACACTCTTTTCAAGAAACATCCTGTGTGTCTCGGTTGGCTTCGCACAGTCCAAAGTGCACAGCGTACCCAGCAGACGGACCACAGCGCTGGACAACAGACGGAATGAGAAATGCGCTGCAGGTGTGATGTGCGGAGCTTTGACTCACGGGAAACTTGTTTTCCTCAGACCGGCGCGGGAAGGCGCTCAAGACGGGGAAGCTCAACATCGTGGCGCTGCTGACGCAGCTGCCGCGCACCCAGCACGACCCGGCGTCGCTTCTCATCGACGTGACGCGGACGCAGACGCCGGACAGTCTCCTCGCCTTCTCCGTCACCGGCGTCTACAAGGAAAGTACGTGAACAGCGATTGAACTTCACCCACGACTCACGTGACATGTGCACTTTGGGAAACTGCGATTCGTCGGAGGAGTCGAATTGAAGTGTTGCTCGTAGAAATGTACATTTTCGATCAACTTGTGTTTCCACACAGAACAAACAAACTCGTACATTCACTGGTTTTGTTTCAGCGGAGACGAAGAGCGATTACGCGCCGCTGCGCGCCTTCACCCGCAGCTTCGTCACTGTGCCGCAGGGCTCCGGGTGCGTCCTTTATCCAAGTAGCTTCCCACCGGACATGGCAAGCGCTGTCGAATTTTTATCCGTCGTATATGCGATGGTTTGTGCGGCCTCATGCTGTGAGCAATTCAAAGTCACTGCCCGGAATGACATTCGCTTCAACTAATTGTTGTGACAAATCCTGACGTGTGCCTTGCAGGATTGTCATCATCAATGAAGAACTGACCATCACCAACCCAACTCAGGAACAAGTGAAGGCAAGTGCCAGAAACAGACATCAATGCGCTGGACCTGGTTCCACTCATCCACCCAAAAATGAACCTTTTCGTGACTGCGGATTGGTCTTGTCGTCCAGTTGTATTTCCCTGCGATTGACATCTGCATCGTTGTGTTTCACAGAAGTCGTTCCGAACTCCCGCACCGACGCCATCGTCGAGCCCCGTGTTGGGGGCGGGGTCTGCGGGCGTAGCGGAAGCTGCTGGCAACGGCGCCTCCGACTCCCTGACTCCGCTGCAGCAGCAGATGGTCACGTCGTTCGCGCAGCAGTCGGGCATGAACAACCAGTGGACCACCAAGTAAATCTCGTTTCATACGTGTGCTGACTTGAAAGAGCACAACAGGACTTTTGCGTGTACAGCTCACCAAAACTTTTGATTTGCGTCAGCTGACTTCGCATATCATCTTTTCCACGTCCGGCTGTCCTGTTTGTTGTTGGACTTGACGATGGGTGTTTTACAGGTGTCTGTCGCAGAACGATTGGGACTACGACAAAGCAGCTAAAGTTTTCACAGAGTTGCAGGTGAGTGTGCACTGGGTCCAGTGTGGACAGTGCTGCTCCATGTAACGAATTTCAGATGAATCGGATTCTGTTGGAAAGACAAAAGGGCTGGAATTTTTCAGCGAAACGAGCTGATGTTTTGTGCATTTGTGGATGAAGCTTGAGTTTGCGCTTGTGGCAGTTTGCAACATAAAAATGCGTTTTTTGATTGATTTCAGGCTGCAGGCAGCATTCCTCAAGAGGCGTATGTCAAGTAGTGAACGGAGAAGATGGACGCGCGTGCAGTTCTGCCGTCGAACATTCCGTGGCGAGAAGTGTGGGGAACTGCGAGGACACTGTGTCATAACTGCTGTGTCAATTTTGTTATCCAAATGCTTGACTTGCGTCGAAAAATTGTTGCACCAAAGTCGCTGCGAATCTGATCGCTGAATCGTGGTCTAATTTTCCGAGTTGACGACGCTCGCGTAACGTTTGAAACGTTGTGATGCGCGTGTTTTCGTTACGGTTTGCATTGTTTCGTTGTCGATGTGAACCTATTCATGGCGTGACGCGGGTCGGCATCTGGTGCCGTGTGCAATCATTGCTGTTGTCAAGTTGCAGACCGTATCCTGCGCCCATGCTCTGTCGCAAATCATGTCCAAATGTCTAATTTTCCAAGAAACTTGCAATGTTGCGCGCATGTTACCGAATAAAGAATAAACTTGCGAAACTGCAAGCATGTTACCCTATCATTCTCGTTTGTTGGAGAAAGCTGAGCTGTAAACTTTGCATTTGAGCCAATCTGTGTCGACCCCACGCAGGCAGCACCCTTCATCAGCAGAGCGTTGCGAATGTGTGCGCGCAGCGGGGAAACTGGCGCGTCGAACCTGCGCAGGGCGCGTTGCGTAACGAGCAGGCGGGTGATAGCGGTTCCCGCGGTGAGCAGCATCTATCACCCGGCGCAGAAACGCTGAGCAAGGCGCGCGTTCGCTCGTGGAGACCCCGCTCCCGCGTGCGACTCCCTGACTACGGTTCTGCGTCGTTTCGTTCGTGCTGATTCTGCTTGTTCGTTAAAATTTGCTTGAGCTCGCTGTGGAAATGACGTCCTCACCACAACAAACTGGTCCGCTTTGTGTCTGAATATTCGTTCTGGTTGGCATTTCATAGCTGTTCACGCTTTGGGAAACTTCCGCGGACTGACTCGCTGCCATGTCAGCCTTTTCTTGCAGTGGTGACTTAGTTTGATGAGTTGTGAATGAAACGGAGGGGAGATAAGTTACAGCTGAGTTGTCAGCAGCTAAATTCCCGCTGTGGGCTGCCAATAGATGCTCCCTGGCTGCGGCGATGACATGCCGCCTCCTAAATGATGCAATGCCCCCATACCAAGATCATTCCTGCACGCAGTAACAACCCCACCTCCTTTGAGTCCAGAAAATCGTGTTCTGGCTGATTTGTCAATGCAGGGAATGAACATCGCGACTCTCACATTTTGAGGCCATAAAGTTTCCGCGTCAGGCGGCGCCCGTGCGAGCGAAGCCAGACTCTTGTGCACGTTCTTCGAGCGAACGAACCATTCAGCTTGGTTTTTCTTTTTGTGAAACGGTGTCCACGACGTGGACTAGTGCATTTGAACGTTTGGTATGGTTCTCAGATCTACCCCGTGGCTAAAATGAAGTCAATTTTTTTTCCGCGCCACAGATGAACCCTCCATCATGTGAACATTGTCACTTTGTCAGAGAGAGGTTGATTAGGAACTCTGAAAGTCAGTTCATTTCTGGGTGGCGTCTAAAGAGTGTGTCTGGAATCGTGCAAAACATTCCATCCAAAGGATTCATGCCTGACCGTAATCCCTCTTTGTCTGAATCTGCAAAACGGAAGGAAACGATGACACTCTAGGCATGAAAACGCGTCTGCGCTCAAACTTTTGACACCCTCAGGAAGACGTTCTTGAAAATGAGCAGACTCCCATTTCTCGTCCCAGGCAATCATCACGAAGAATCTGAAGCCAGAAGAAAAACACGAAGGTGTTGAGACTCGGTGAGTCGTTCCAGATTGCCCGCCCTGCAGTCCGATCATCTGACTCTCTTCCAGATGGAAGCAAAACGCAATGGAGCAAGAGTTACTCACAAATTAAAAGTGTTCACCTTTCAGCAATACCAACAAAGAAGTGTGTGCGCTGTGGAAAACATCCGTCGTGATGCTCGTATTCGTGCACCTGTTTTGGGCGTCGTGGGTTGTTTTGGCATCAAATTGAGCAAAGGTGGTGCAATGTTTGAGAGTGATAAGAAACTCGACAGGCAGGCTGTTTTGAGTATCAGGAGATCCTCGATCAGTCAGTGAAAGTGAAATGGTAAAGGTGTAAGTAAATCTTGGGCGAGGCAGGTCTCGGGAAAAAGATTCACCCCTCGATTCTCTGCTCATCATTACATCGTTACGGCCGAGCCTCCGTCATGAGTGATTGCCGCGCAGATCTTGGAAGAAGTAATTTTGCGCGAGTGCACGTGATGAATTTTTGGTTGAGTCTTGGGAAAAGGGAGGTGCGGGACAAAATGGAACATTTCCAATCTTGAACAGAATGACTTCTCTGAGTCTTGCAGTGAGGTTGTGGGAGAGAAGCACACACCCAGACTGCACATTGTGCAACTGCGAACGAAGCCACAAGCTGATATTCTGGCTGTCGCAGTGTGTTTTCTCAGAGACCTCCCAGCACAATGTTTGCGCAGCTTTGTTCCCAGTCGGGGATCGAATCACAATCATCAAAGCGTTTCGGCGCGTCCGGTGAGAACGCCGTGCGACTGATCGCCCAAACAACGCGCTCCTTTCACCAGCTTTTCCCGCACTAAGACGGACGCACGGGCTGCAAGCAAGACACGGGAAAAGTGGCAGATCGACATCAGAATGGGCCATCCGATGCTCTTTTGACTTCACAAAAATCTATTTTCCCAACTGGCAGTTTGACGCTGCACTGAATGGTCAGAAGGTCGATTTCCGCCTGAGATCCTTCAGAAAAGTGAGGAGGGCCGACACGTGTCCAGCGCGGTTTCGGTTTCTCACTCGACTGCAGCCGAACAGAATACGCAGAGCAACGCCTTCACTGAGACCAACAGCTCGGAAAATGAATCTTGGGCTTGCACTGGGGTCAAGGGGGCAGATCCAGGATTCCCCGGGAAAACCCAAGAATACATTCAGTGGGCAACAGACACACAAATACACACACACACACACACACACACACACACACACACACACACACACACACACACACAAATTTGGCTGGCGATCGTTTTCCTGTAATGCAGTATCCAAAGAAGCCTTCGGGCTTCAATGATTGTTCCGCCTCTGGTCCATGTCCTCAAGACGCAAAAAGCTTTCCACAAGAGTTCGTCTCAGATTTGCCTTTTCAGCAGCACATGCACGAAGCAGATTGGACAGTATTTGTTGAAGATTTTGTTGAACTGTGTGCGGATGCCTGGCGGGGCTGATTCCGGGGATGCCGGCGCTGTTCGGAGGCTCATGACCCGCGCCTCCCGCACGCTGCGCCGCCATCCCAGCTATGCGCGCCGAGCGGGGCTCCAGACTCGGTCTGAAGGAGGCGTGTTCACCGTGAATGTGCAAAGTTCGTCCTGAATCGATTGGGAGCTTGGTCTGTGAGAAAAATTACTTTGACCAAAGACATGGCGCATGTCACTGTTTCATGTCAAAGTTGAAATCATCTTCAGGTTTTACAGTTGTTCGAACAGAACACACAAGGAAGTCTCCGGGGAACTATCGATGTTTATCTCTGTGTTGTTTCTCTCGTTACGTCCGCATTGAGTGTGATCTGTTTGGTTTACACTCGCGAGCAGGTCCTCTGCCAGGTCAAGCTGGGGATCATCAGCAGTCGTCTGGCGAGAGGAACATTCGCCATGCGGGTCCCCTTGTCCTGCAAACTCAGAATGTCCTCAAAAATTCAGTTAGTATTGACATTTTGTATTGAATTTCGTAAATTTGCAATCAGTGATGTGCACAGAACATCTTTAGATGCGGTTAAACTTGTGCGAGGACTGCATGAAGTTTTTTGTTTTTGGCGTGGTTCCCCCATTCATGCCTCAGTATCCTGTTGGTTCTTTCAAGCAGCAAATTTTTCTCATTCAGACACGTTTTCAGCTCGACCCACTGCCGGGGATTACAAAAGTGAAAGATGGGGATGCTTTACTGCGCAATTTGTGCTTTGGGTTCATCACTTTACGCACTCCAGGTGAACATGTGGACGAACAGGCGGGAGGTTTGGAACCTGCGAACAGCTCCAGAAACTGATGTCTTCAGAATGCTCCCCTGTAATTCTTATGCAACGACGCTTGTCGGTTCGGGCTCCGTTTCTTGATCATCCTGTCAGCATTTGTCCGAACATAAACTTTTTTCCTCAAAGAAAAATGAGATGCCGAAAGACAGGTACAAAACACCCATCAAAGCGGCGTAGATCGTGGCTAATTCCAAACATATGTGGAGGTTAATAGCAGCGGAACTAAACGCGACTCGAAGTTCGTGGTTCAAAGCTGGGGTAATGCTGCATGGAACACCGCTTCACCTGATCGCATTCCGTTCAGCGTGGAACTAAATCACACATCTGTTGAATATATATTTCTGAAAAAAGAGGGACGCTGGTCGGAGAGAGTTACGACTTCAGTACCTGTGATCCCAGGTCCAAAGCTGACTCGAATGTGTTTGGTTTGAGGTTTGAGGTACGCACTGAAAGATACGGCTGTTGCAGCATTTTCCGGTCTGGACACCTAAAGGAACCAACTCACTCCAAAACGTTTCGTTTCATTTTCCTGATTTACAGCAGAACCGGGTCATGATCCCGAAGATTTCTTGACCAGCAACAGTCTTGTGGGATCTGGACGAAGAAGAAAGGAAAACTCAGATAATCGCACACATTTTTCTTCTGTGATCTGATGCCAACAGTTCGACACCAAATTGGGGTCTAATCGTTTAGGTGACACATTTTTGTGTGATCGAAGGGCGACACCAACACTTCAAGATTTCAACATGCCTGCAGGGCGTGTGTGAGAGGCTCGCAGCGGTGTCCAGCGGCGGCAGCGCCTCGGTTGCTGCAGCTGCAGCGCCCCCAGACAGAGTCGCGGCGGAGCGGAGGTACTCAACCCTGTCATTCACTCCATTCACTCGGAGCGAGTGAAACCGCACGCACCAACTGAGAGGATTCTTCTCCATGTGGAAAGCAAATCAAGGAAATTTAGAAAGGACTGTTGTGTGAAAAGAGGTAAGTTCTGAATAGAAAAAGAATTGCTTGAGTGAAAACAACACTGCTTTGATGAGGTTGTCTTGGGATTTCTGTTCGTTCGACTTGCGGTCAACGTGGTCACTTTCACACGTGAGTCGCAGTCATCGGCTGGAGTAATACGCTCGTACTTGATCGTACGAAGAGGAATCCAACATTCAGCACCAACGTTTTCAATCCCTGGTCGACTTTTGCATTGGTCTGACTGGTAATTTGCTTGATTGACCTGTGGTCACACAATTCAAATCTGTCACACAATCCAATCTGGATATGGGTTCACTGGCACCGCTTTCGGGTAACGTTCCTCTCGGACGAAACGTCTGAACTTGACCACGTAACTTTCACAAGATACCAGATTGTGGGCTGTGCATGTTCGCGTGCGTGCTTGCAGAGAAATCTGTGCAGAAGCAGAGATTATTTTCGCAGCCATCTGTTCAAATTGAACGGACGCAACTGTACTCTTCCCGTGTGACAACAGAAAAAAGAAAACAACAGAGAAATCTGTCATGTCGTCGATGACATTGGGACGAACGTGAATCTGCAAATAGTTTGGCGTGACGGGAAACATCTTGACTGTTGCAAAAAGTTCTTCCTATTCGTGCCGGATGGGGAATTACGGGAGCAACTGTCGAAAGAAAAAAGTTGGTTCAGTGTTACTCTATCTGGCTTGTATCTGTCGTATCATCCAACCTTTCAGTCGATTAATTCTGAGTTCAGGAGATGGACAGTGCATCTGCTCGTGGAGCTGTTTTCTCACAAAGTTGATGCTTTGAGAATTGGCTCGTTTGCTGAGGTCAAGCCATCAGCGGCGGAGCGTTTGGAGTCGGAAGTTTCGGGGCACGTGGCGAGGGGGTGCGCCAACTATCAAACGTCGGCAATAAAATTGAGAACTTTTTTTCTGAAAAGTGTAACCAAGCACGTGTCCACTCAGTATCACGTTGAATTATGTGTGGATCGCAGGACATCTTCCCTCTGACTTCCTGTTGGTTTTGACAACACGCATGCAGAAAAGACAAAACTTCCGAGGCTGCTTCTGTGTGGCTTGTTTCACCGGATCTCGTCCTGCATGTTGTGCAAACCTGATTTCATTTCTGGGATGTTTTTGCTGCTGAGTTCAATTTTGAACTATTTATTCACGTTGTGAGAAGAAAAAGGGTCGATGTGTATTTTCGGCGCAAATAGGTATTATTGGAGGGCGAGTTAAGCAGCCCCAGCTGCGGGTCCGGGGGAAGCTGCTCCGCGGTTCAGCGCTGATTTGGCGCGGGGTCACGCGCTCTGTCACCGCGGGGCGCGTCCCGACCAGCATCCAGGCACTCGCTCTCATGAAGCAGTGCTCCTCTGAAAATGAAGATCTATGCTTTTAATTGGACAGAATTTTATGACAGTGTGACAGTGCAGCCACAAAAACATTCTTCAGCTTTTATCAATTCAAATCGGTGAGGTGAAGCAATCTCTCCACCAGTTTTTGCACGCAATAAACTGAAGGTAAAACTGACGCGTGGACTCATACAGATCCCACCACCAAGATTCAGTCAGACGAGTTCTCGTCGTAAATGACAGAAGAACGAAGTGTCTTGAACGTAATGTGGAGCAAATTGTGGGAATGTGGCGGGTGCGATCATCCCAGACACTTGAACATCAGAATGTGATGGTGCTCAACAGATTTGATTCTGGATCCATATCCACATTTCTATGCTGGACATGTTTTTGCTGACAATTTTTTTCACTAGACGCCTCTTGGTGCACAAAGAGGGACATTTACAAACCCCAGATGAGGAACCTTTGTGGGTGGAAATTTCGCATTCTGGTCAATCTTCTCTCCCTCGAGAGAGATATTGAAGCGACCTTCAGATGTCTCAGAGATGACACAGTCGAGATATTGTCCATTCACCACACTGCGTCTTGGATCCAGACACCTCTTGACACGTTGTGTATCTCTGGTGAGGATCCGGGTGCCTGATGAGAGCTGCTGCTGTCCCGGACTGTGTCACTGCGCGCAGCTCCGGTCGTGCTACTGTCCGTCTTGTGCTGATGGATCAGTGTCAGGTCAATTCTCTTGACATGAGAACGAGATAGGCTCGGTCTTTTGTCAGAATTACGCGACAACTTGTGTCAACAAGAACCCCAAAATAAAATTTGATGTCCGTTTCTTGGAATCCAGAAAAGAGGAGCAAACGAAGTGTCAGGTGCCATCATCAAGTCGACATTCGACATTCGGAGTCGACCCTTTGTACAGACCTGCAGCATCCAGATCAGTCTGGAGGACTCGTGCCTGCAGCAGCGTGGTCGTTTGCTATCTTATCTCTCAGAGATAACCAGGTCAGCTGCTCGAGAGGACGAATGTCCAGAGCACGGAGTGGTCAGGTCGCGAGATGAATTGTGAGGGGAACGGGCAAAGTGTTTTGCAGATCCAGAACGAGTCATGTTTGGAGGTGATCCAGCGATAGTTTTGCAGCATTGGTTGTGCGCACAACGGACAAATTCCGCATGTGGGATATTTCAAATGCATTTGTGGGCTTAAAGGTGCGACTGATACGTTTGATCCCGCGACAGAAGCAGCACCGTCTGAAGAGATAACCCGTCTGAATCTGTAGCCAAAATCGAAGCTGTATCAGCGGTCTCGGAGATTCCTCCACTCAGGGCACTTCCACTGATGAGTCCGGACAAAAGTTAATGGATTCCGACTCATTGCCTTTCTCTGTATCTGACGGTTTGATGGTTTCCACTTCAAAACGCGGGGTGAGTCGTCTTTGGGGCTCTGCCGAGACCAGCTGTCATGACTGCTGCAGTTTGTGGATCGAAAGGATATCCAACCACAAGACATTTTCTTCTGAAATTTATTGTTTCCTTTGCAATTTGATTGCTGTGGCCGAACCAAAGACTCCCCCTTCTCCCATTCCTTTGGGTGTTGGCCACAAACACGCAGGTTTGCGGGAAGAGAATCAAGTCCAGATTGTGGAAATGGCCTGCAGACCGCGTCGGACTAATTGAGCAGACTCGGCGCTAATGAAACACCTGACCTCCGCGGTTGGGAAAATCCTCCCCGAGCCACTCTTATCAATTTCAAGTTCCCTTTGACGGATTTTGTGTGGAGATACCTGAGAAACCAAACAAGTACAGTTCTCAGAAACTTTTCTGACAACTTTGCTTGATTTGTGCGGGAATAATTGCAGTGGTGAAACGGCCTTTTGCAATGCAGAATGAATCTAAATTTTACTGAACCTCAAAGCGTTCAGTTCCAGAGTCATTGAAAGCTGCAAAACTGTTTTTGCAGTTGAGAAGAAAGGTGGATGTTGATGGCTCTGATGTCGGTGGATGCGTTTCGCCACACAACGAGATCACAGGCGGCAACGTCGAGTCCTCTGGTAAAAACATGGGTCAGTAATGAAGCCGCTGACAGGCCTGGAGACTTGAAGAAGCCGCGGGGGAAGCGCCCAAAACGTCTCAATATTGGCCGTTGAATGATGGTGCGGAAAAAGGACAAGTGGTTTGAATACAAAGATCAGAAGACTACCTCCAGGTCACTGTTCAGATGTCTTTGAATGCTTTCGTGAGAGTAGTGTGGGCGTCTTTTCTGTGTCGCTCTCCACCTCCAAAATTCAGACCAGTGAAACAACTTTTCGTCCTTCGCGTTCTTGAAAATTTATGAGCTGTGCTTTGAGATTTCTGGGCCCCTTTGGAAAGTTTGTGCTTTGTGCGCTTTCCCGCTCAACCTGTTCCCGCGATCAGTGCAGGTTGTTGTTGAAGAATGATTGGTGGTTTGTTACGGACGTGTCCGGGTTGACCTGACACATCTGAGATACAAGGTTGATAAGCGGCGAGGATCAAACCGGGGCTGATTACAGCTAATGAGCAGGACTGCACTAGAGGCATGCTCTCCCACCATCAGCCGTGCTCTAACCCAAATATTTGCATTCCAGCTGACACGGTGTTGCTCACCAGATGAGGGTCTCAAGTTGTAAATCTGAGACTGTCACCTGCGAGATTGAGCGTTTGAAATTAGTGATTGCGCGTTATTGCATGTTGAGTCAGAACAATCCCAATTTTCCTCAGAGAAAACCCCAGGACAAGTCAAAGCTGTCACACAAGTGAGGTTTTGTGGTAAATCTCGTGTAGAAATCGACTGGATTTGGGGTTTTGACGGGCAGAACGCGTTGTTTCAAAGTCTACAGGGCGGTTGTAATTGGGATCATTGTGTGACCTTGAAGGGGCAATCGTCCATCACATTGCGCTGCCTGGAGGCACCAATTACGGCGACCAGCACCTGCGATGGGACCTGTGATGCACATCTGGAAGTGTGCGCTGGACGGGCGCGTCCCTGTGAAAAAAAACTTTCTCAACCCACATTTTTGACGGCAAGTTTCAAGGAACAGGCCCAACTTGTACAAAAAACAGAAATTTACGAAGGCATGCAGAGGACAAGGAAATTGCCCACCACCACCCTTCCCTTTCCGCGTGGTCGAGTGCAGGTACCTGTGGTTCGAGCAGGGATCAGAGTTTCACCGCTGCAGGGGTAACCATCACGGGGTGATTGCAAAGTTAAGCGGGGCAATTGCTCAAGCAGTCAGAAGCAATGAAATGAAAAAGGTTTTCAAATTTATGAGCATTTCTGCAGCTCAAAGAAGAAGGGTTTCGAGCAAAGTTTGACCCTGCAAATCAGCGCTGACCACCTGATGGACGTTTGCAGCTGGGACAAAACACATGAGGATCTGTTGTGTGTTCGCTCATGGGTGGGTGGTTGTCCTCGTGCGCTTCTACAGTCCTGCAATCCTTGAGGGAGACGGAGCAATAAAGCGCTTCCTGCAGATTCTGCGGTTTGTGAGATTCACACAGGAAACTCGCAGGTGGGCGCGAAGCGCGTCCACTGATGGGCACAGTGCGGTCCGATTAGTGGACGCTCATTGATTTACAACTGACTCCGTGAAGTACGAAGGTGTGAGGTGCGACCACAAGCAACCGCCAATAAACAAACAGGTTCCGTCATAAAAACTTGTTCTCAGGTCCACGAATTGATTGAAGCAGGAAGGAGCAGGAATCTGATCGTGTCCATGGATCCTGTCCTTGTCCTGTTCCCTGATGACAAACTCTCAGCAATTTTAGGCAGTCTGTCGTCTTCGGCTTTTCAAGAAAGTTGCAACAGCAGCAGCTTGATGATGGTCAGGGTTTGAAAATGGCTACATCTTGAAACAACCTAACTGATGAAGGTATGCCAGGATTGGATCATTCAGGGGGCGGCATTTCATCACCTCAGCCAGGGAGCAGCTACCGACAGCCCACAGTGGGAATTTAGCTGTTGAAAACTCAGCTGTAATTTATCTCTCCTCCACTTCATTCACAACTCATCAGTTGTGAGTATCCACAGCGATGTCCAGCTGCGACGTGGATGGGATGGAAACGTGGGACGGTAATGGAGACGGCGAGGTTGTGTTTTTCACATGTACGCGTAGGTTAATCACTTCTGGCTCAGTTAGCATCAGTTAGCAGGTGCTGCGAGAATTTAGCTGCTCAATGAAATGCGAAGGCAAAAAAAATCCGACAGCAAAACAAAAAGATCTTCGTGTCGTCCGCAATGGATCAATCTGCCTTGCTATAATTTTCCCACCAAATTTGGTCTGCCCAGCACAGACAACTCTGGTCACTTGAAATTTAAAAATGTGACGTAGTTGTTTGAAATGTCATTTCATGTCTGATGAAAACAAACCAAACATTTTGTCAAACAAAAATTTTGTTGGTCCACGGGGAGTTCTCGTTCGAAACCCCCACCGCCGCAAAGAAAGCCTCCTGCTTTCTGTCCAAGCCGGACGACTGCAGATCCTGCAACGATCAGACTATCAGGTGCAGCCCCACTCCGAAGCCCTTTTCTTCTCCTCGGGGGCGGAGGCGGTCTGCGCTGTGTCTGCAGGGCGCGGCTGATAGAAGCATCACAGGACCCATCAACGGACCAACATCTGGACCTCTGAGTCAAGCATCAAGAGGCTGCTCGAAGAAACAGACACCCGCGAGATACCCAGGGGAGCGGCCCAAGCTTTGGGAAATCGAGTAGAACCCATTGAACTCAGCAACAAAAACCATCATCTGCACTGTTTCAGTTGTGTTTGATGAAAACAGCTTCACGGAAGTCAATTTGCCCCGAAGTCTTTCGAAGCAAGAATCAGAACGGGAACGAAGTGAAGACAGATTGCTCGAGATCTCGCACGTTCAAAGTCAAAACTTGGTTGACACATAACAGCTTTTTGCTGCTGAATTCCACCCACGGCCGTGGTTCCACCAGATCATAAACTTTGGCGTCTCAGCTCTGTGGCATGTACCAAAATTTTCTGGGTTGGTTTATGTGTTCTCAATACACAGGAATATACGACTCGTTACACTCGTACGCTTTGTGAAAAACCGTGTCAGAAACAAACTCTTGCCAAGTGCAGAGTTTTGACTCCCCTTGACAAAAAGTTTGACAGGAAATTAAATAAAGTCGACGCGATATTGTCCAGATTGAGACGGGAAGCATTGACAGGAATCCGGAGCTTTCAGAGCCTCAGGTCGCGTCCCTCACGTCTGGTTCACAGAGATTCGAAGGATGCGCTCTGCCAACCAAGCTTCAGCTTCACTTGATCTCCAAACACTGCGATGTCAGGCGCTGCAGTTTGTAATCCAAGTTGGCGGTGATCCTCTACGGGCTCGTCGGGAAACGTAATGTTAGCGTCAAACTTCATGAAATTCAGATTCAAGCAAAACAAACACGTACTTTTCTCATCTGAAATCCCCACCCAGAACAAACCAACAAGTCGGCGTCGAGTGTCGGATGCGAGTGACAGACAAACTGATCCCAGACGCATTAGCCCTGAACCGCGCGCTACAAAGCCGAGCCGCATCTGGATTCGATTCTCCACTGTCAGCCGGAAGAAACGCGGATTATTTCATCGGAGCAGAAAAAAGTTGTCACACTGTGTCTGCGAAAGTTCAACTGGCCGAGTTTGACAGAAAATAGAAACTGCTTCCACAACATGTAAAAGTCCTCTCCCAAGAGGTCCATGATTCGAATGCAAGACCTCACGGATCATATTTTGTGTCTTCCTGCATTCTGAAGTAGCTTTATTCGTCGATTTGGTGCATTCGAAGCACAGAAGCACAGAGTGAATTCTGCGTGCATGCAAAACTGAAAGAAAATGCCAATTTTGTCGTTCTCGCTTGACCAAGTTCTTTCTCGCGCAAGAACAGACCAGCCTTGTTTTTATCAGGAAAAGAGAAATTCTATCTGCACAGTCGCCACATGGAGAATTGAAAGGGTCAGGGACTGGAACGTGCCGTGCATTGTGCGCGCAAAGCAGTGTGAGCTCGAAAACACAACTTCTTTGCAGCTACGCATCTGAAAGTTTTGCTGAATCCTTTGGATTCATTTGTACGATTTCCGTTGTTGTTGAAACAGGGCAAAAAACATTTGAAGAAAAGCTGAAAGAGGTACCGAGTAATTTCCCAGCATCTGGAAAGCAATCGGCCGCACAGAGTGATAAGCAGCGGACACAACTTGTGCATCGTTCTCCTCCTCCTGCAGTGACCGAGCAGTTTGCATTTCACCAGCTGCATCTGAGAGTGAATGATTGAAACAGGAAAAAGAACTTTTCGCTTTGGATTGGTTTCAAACATTGGTTGGGGAACATGTCATTGGGCAGGCAAATACACACACGCAATTCTTAGAAATTGCGTCAAATTGTACGGTTTTGGAGTTCGAACCTTCGACGGAGGACAACAAGCAGCTTGGATTTCCCCGCCCGTGTTTGTGAGCTGTCAGAACGCGATGAGAGTAGCCAGAACCCCCACGCCAGCGTTCTGGGTTGTCGATGACCCTTCACACTAGCGACACCACTATCGCTGCCGACACTGCGCAGGTCAGTCCTCCTTGGAAACCCGACCCTAATTGTCTGGGCATCAAGAACTTTGCACCAGAAACCGATACAAAGGCGCTTATCTCCACTTATCTTGGTGCTGCAAGATACGGAGGGCGTTTTTATGTCCGGACAAGTTGTTTGGATCTGGAGTTTGCAGTCCGGAGAGAAGGGTGCTGTGAGTTGGACAAGAATAATGTTTGTGTTGGGAGACTCGCAGGCTACGAAAATGGGGCTTCTCTGTTTGATAAACTGGGGGATTTTCCGCTTTTTCAGAAAAGAAACGTCTGAGGACGAGCGCAACTGCGGTGGTCCATCTCGCGAGGGTCGGTGCTGAGGCGGGGATTCCTCAGGTGAGTGACTAATTGCCGTGACATTTCACATTCTGCTTTGATGTGGAGAAACGAGGATTCACTTGATTCTCATCAACCTGTTTCCGTGCCTCGATAGTTTCATCATTGCCATTGAGTAATCGCAGGGTGACATCGCAAGTGGCTCTGCGTCACAGGCGTTTGCTATGCTGCAAAATGTGTGGGTGACAGAAAAATAATTCAGGGGGAATTTCGTACCAATGGGCACCTGACTGGTTCCATGCACGAGTGCTTCTGTAAATGAATTGAAGGTTTTGGGGTTGGATAATACAAAAAGAAATGCAAAACTAATTTTGGCGGCAAACTTCACACCAACTTCACACCAACGCTCCCGCAGCAGCTGCGGCGCAGCTAGTTTTCAGGCTGTCGTCCAGGCGTGTGTCTCGAAATTAACCAAGAATTGTGCGCGTTTCGCCCACACGATACAGCTGCATGACCTCCGTTGCCTGTCCCTGTTCCTTTCTGTGTTTCAAAGCGTTTCTTTCACCCCAACCCTCGTAAATTTCGTGTACGGTTGAATTGGACTCATACATCATCAATGAGCTGTGATATTGCTTCGTGTCAGTTGCCTCTGACTTGTGCCACATTCTGGGTGACACATGCGAAAGCAGGCGGTGCGTGGCGCAACTGACGACGTGTGCTGAACCGCGCACTGGCAACGTCGCAGAGATCCAGACGATAAGACTAAAGTCGTGAACTACAGGGAGTAATACGTAGACAAAAGGTAATTGAGCAGACTACCTGGAGATATGCTGAAAGTTTCGTTGTCGGATCGAGGTAACCGGAGACGCTGCATTGCTGGTTGCAACTTTTTGTGGATTTTAAGCCTCAGTGAAAATCATTTATGGCACCAAAGAATTCGGAGCCGTTGATGGTTGTGGTGATACACTTAGAGTCGGCTGAGCCCAGCGATACAATTACAAATCGATTCAAAATAACTTTGCCTCACACTGTTCGGAAGAGCTTCAGAGTCGCAGTTGACCGTCGCACCTGCATTACGGATTGCTCGGGACTTGTAAATAGCGGTTTTTTTTTCGGTTTCTGCCCTTTGCCTCGTCCATAAGGCCTGAGCATCTGTCAAGAGTTCGGAATTCAAACAGAACAGAAACATTTTGCTTTGTGTCCATTCTCTGAAAACTGCATTGTCAAAAAATTGGCAATGTGAGACATCATTGTTCAATGCAGAAATCATTTGGTGTTGAATGATGAATTTTTAACTTGAGCCTTCGCGTCTGTACTTTGATTTCTACAAAGCAGCGAAACAAAGAAACACTCGGCTTTTCGCCAACAACGCGACTCGGGATTCTGCTCGGGAAATCTGGGCTTGTTTCGAGTCAAATGACCTGCAAGAGCGTGAAATCAGTGAAACAGGCGGAATCCGGGCGCTGAGGCTCGCATTAGACACGGATTGTTTCTGCCTGAATATTGACGGGGCGCTCTTCTGAATGATCGACATCTGGGGTGGATCCAGAAACTGATTTGTCTCTGCATCTTCAAGCTGAGGTTGTGCCGCGTTCGCGTTTGTCATGACTGTGGGCGAGAATCATAAGCAGCAATTTCCTCATTTACAGAACATTTTTCCGTTGAAGAATGTGTGCACATTTTGTAGAAGGGGTTCTGGGACAAAGTTTTCCACTGCTACTTCAGTCACACTGATGAATTCACCTGCAATCAAAACTGAATGCAGTTTGAAGTTGACTTGAAACAGGTACTTCTGTCTCACTGATCCAGCAGCCGCCGGTTTCCCGTCTGATCACGGGTAAAGGGCGCGGTCAAGTGTTTTGGAGAGATCAAAAATCGACCCACTCTTGACCAAGCTGGCTTCATGTGGAACCGCAGGTTTGCCAGGCGCCGCCTTCGTGTTGTCCCGTTGCGCCCTTGTGCAAGTGTGTCACGATGTTGGTTGAAGTGGAAATTTTGTTTTCTTGTACCGTTGCAAACTTTTTCACGAGATGCGTGGATTTTGATACCTCACAGGAAAAAAAAATTGACGCAAGTCGGAGCACCTGCCTCGACGCCACCCAGTTACATTGTGCTTTACCATTGGCTGCTGGAATGCGTCACACATAACATATTGCTGCAATTAAAAAGCTTCAGAAGTAGAAAAAGAGGAGCCTTGACAGTTTTGACAACTCAGTGCTGTATCATGACAAGCCCCACTTTAGGAAAAAGCCATAAAAAAGGGTCTGATGTCACTTAATAATGTTTCTGATACTCGAGGTGAGTTTCACCTGACCTGGCGAGATCTGATAGTGAGCTTCTTGGCTGGGTGAAGCTTTTCAGCTTTGGACTTATATTTATAGGTATGTTTTGCTTGCAAACATCATGTGTGTGCTCGATTCATGCGTCTGCTAATTGTGCTTTACAGTGTTGGACAAAGGTGAGAAAAAAGGCAGGAGCGCTGCAATGAGCTGAGTGCGAATTCCCGTGAGATTTCTCGGAATATCAAGAAAGTCAACCAATTCATCAACCCAAATTTGACGTCAATTGTATGCAACGTGCAAGGTGCGCCGCCTCAATCTGTTCTTCATCTGAGTTTTAGAGCAAGAAACAATGTTTTCCTCGAGGTTCGATGGAGGGGTTGCGATCTTCATTGGTGACACTAATCCTTAAAATCCAACGGACGCTCCCAGAGTGATCTGAGCAACTGGTGCCCCTTCAGCCGGTCAGGTAAACCGCGGACTGCAAACAATAAAACATCCAGAAGTCCAGCAGTGTAGCCGCGGAGTCCACGCCACACGTTGTCACACTGTACTCGATGCACCGCGGCGGAGGAGAGAGGGCGCGATCTGTCACCCTCGTCACAGCGACATCAAAGCGGACTGGGGACAGGGACGGGGCTCCAGCAGGTGGGAGGTCCAGGCAGTGCGCATCCGATTGATGTTGGTCCTTTGTGAAGATGTCATGGTCGTCTCTGTCGACTTGGGTGTCGTCATTGGTGTGCGTGTGTGTGTGTGTGTGTGTGTGTGTGTGTGCGTCTGAACATATGTGCGTGCATGCGTGTGAGCTCAGGTGCAAGTGTGCCCTTCTGATTTTGAGCTTTCGTGGCCCGCACCGAACACTGAACATCAGACTTTTCTGCCCCAAATATTGAAAGTTTTCGTGGTCAGAAGTTCTCTCCTTTTGGATCAAGAAAACTTCGTTGACACAGCTTGGCACACCGAATCCAGGTGTGCAAACCGCAGCGTCGAGTGCTGCAGCTGATTTCATTCTGAACGAACACGTTGCTGCCGTGCACGTCTGCGACGCGAAAGCAAAAACGAACTCGTGCATTATTTTGACACGCAACAGTTGACATTCACAATGGTCAGGCACAATTAGAGTCGTCCACCCTGCGCCTAAGAGCATAATATGTCATCACATGTCAGAACTGACCATCATAATTACAGACCTGGCCACCCAGTCCTAAAAACTGGCCACAATAGTTGTGCAAAGATCACCCCTGGTAGATAACCTGTAGCATATGGTAGAAATTGCAAATCAAAAAAGGTCTCCCATAATAAATTGCAATGGTTGTCAGTTAAGCTTTCAGGCGTCAGTGCACACCTATGAGAAATTCTGGCTAATGTTGGCAATGCGAGGCTCAGGTTTAAAATTATATCATTTTGGGGAACAAGACACGGCGTTGGATTGGTGGTAAGTAAATATCCAGTTTCCCTCAATCAGCCTCATTCTATAAATTTTAATTTCAAAACGGGACAGATAATGCCTCTGATAATAAAGGAAGAAGACTCATGAGTTCACTTTACACCAGAGAAAAATTCTGTTGCGCTTACAAGTCAGCCACAAAAAGTATTGTTGACGTGTTCATTTGAGCTCACCTGTTGCAGTTGCGTTTGAAAGTTAGATCTACGTGTCGTCCTCTGTCGGGGGTGATTCCACTTTTCAGCAGCTTGAAATTGGTTGAAATGAGTGTCATGACATAAAACGACAAGCCTGCAAGAAAGCAAAACGAAACCGGAGGAACCGGAGGAGTTTTGTTGGATCAATCGTGGAAGTTTTGGGTTGCTCTGTCCCTGAGGTGACCATTCTTTCAACTCCTCTCGTGTGAAATAAAACCATATTGTTCTTCATCTTTACGAGCTGCAGTCACACAACGGGAGGCTTTGATCATTTATTTCAGAAAATTGCCAATGTCGTTGTTCCCATCAGATATTGAACAGTGGCGGGATAAAGAACACAATTAGGCTGCACAACGACTCAATCATTACGAGTTCCTGAAACAATACGCGAGCAATTGGCACCAACTTTTGCCCAGATGTTTCGTGTCGTGAACGAAGTGATCAGGGATTCATATCAAACGTTGAAACGCCATGGAAGGGGCAATAACGAGTATGAATGCTCAATCTGCAACGATAATCGTGGAGGGAACTATGTGAAGCAGTGTAGCGACAATCACAGAGTCCAGAACAACTCATAAAATCCCTTGTTTGAAACCTATGGACCTCTGTTGAAACAGTGTTCAAGTCATATGCTTGTTGGCACGTGAAAGGCCAGGTGAAAAGGTGCAAGTGCAATTTTGGAGTCAGGGGCAAATCAAGACATGCACTGCAGAGAACGAACCCAGGCTCATTGGTGAAAATGGCTGCATTCTGTCCATTGTTCAACTGAAGCTGAAACTCGACCCCACCTGCCAGGAAAGACGAACACGCAAGAAGCCTTTCAGGGCGGATACGAGATAGGATCTGGGGGTGGGGGTGCGGCGGCTTCCCACACAGCTGACGAGTCGTCACAATAGCCTCCCCGTCACCGCGAGCTTCCGGCCCGAATCACCGTCCACAACTGTCCTCTGGTCGGTCGAGGGAATGTTGTGAGAGTACTTCTTCAAATTTGGTGTAAAAATGGTGAAAATCTGTGCGCCATGCACGTTTGTTGTGCTTTTCAACACAGATTGGCAAACCACATGGGAGGAATCTATCGTCGAGTCGTGTCAAGCACAGCTCCAGTGACTTACGTCTGTTGAATGACCGCAACACGGGACACAGGTTTCAGCAGCAGTGCTCCAATCTCAGATATTTCACGGACCACAATGACAGCTAAACTGTTCTGGCCTGATTCACAACTTTTCAACGGTTCATGGTGTGTCGCTATGTCATCGCTGGGCCATTTGACCCTATCTCGGGTGACCATCGGTCGGTGTCGAGTTTCTCGCGTGACTTTCCCGCTCCAGAAGCGGTTACCGCATCGCCCCCTCATCACGCTGACACCGCGCACAAAGGGACAACGGCTTTCACTCCATGTTCAAGCTGAGACAGATTTGAGAGAGATTTCGCGTCGCGTCGCGCGAGTGGTTTCAGCCCTGGAAGTGATGGTCGCGCAGGGGACGCAAAATGCGAGACAGTTTCCATTTGGCTTCTCGTCACCGTAAAACGTTTCGACGTAAGGTGCTTCACTTGCCACTGTGGCTGCTTCCTGGGTTCCTCGGGTGATTTTAACTGCTGAAATGACTTGTGGTTGAAATAGACACGAGGAATTTGCACACTTCGCGCCTGTTGGTCAGCAATGCGTGGCAGATTGGTGCAATTGGCAGAACCGCTTTCTTAAAACCAGTGCAATTTGACAATTTAGCTTTTCGTGTTGCATGAAGATAAGAGTCACCGTTGCAACAATTTAACCCTCAGAAACCACACGCCTTTCCCGACATGAGCCATATTTCTGATTGAGACTCATCACAAAAAGCCTTAGAAAACAGATGGGCAGGTGGCACATTTGATCACGAACTCGGCAGAAAAAGGAGGCGATGCTATCGAGCTGCGGACTTCTCTTGTACCAGGCAATTAGCTCTTTGTACTCGCCCCAGTGTTAGTCTGCAAATTGTACAGAAATTGAATCGAGTGAAAGATAACTGATGGAAGAATTGAAGCTCAAGTTGAAGGCTATCATTTTTCTGTCTTGTCACAGTTCTGTTTCCTTTTGCCTGCGCTCCTGGAAACATGCCACAGTTATACACACGGAACGAAGGGTGGCAATCAGCAAATAGTTTCAGTCAAAATTTTCTTGAAAAGCGTCTTCGGGTGTTGAACACTGAATTTGACGAAACGGGCATCAACGATTCAGTTCATTTTGCCCACAAGGAACCGCTTCAACCCAGTTTTTGGTCTCCATGCAGCATGACATGTCACTCGGCTACGAGCGCCTGCAGGAGGTGAGTGAGTGAGCGATGAGAGTGACACGGACTCGTCCGTCTCCGCAGCTTCATCAGTCTCCTCATTTCATGCCTTCCGCTCCACTGGCCGCGTCTTCATTTCCACGTGAAATGGACTCGAAATGTTTTCTCGGAGATTATCTGACGGCAGGGGTCCCGAAATCCATTTTCTTTGCACGCTTCCACCACGTTGAGAACATTTTGCTCACAACAGTCACGCGTGGGTTGACCGTGGGATTTGCTCTATGATTGATGGTCGGGGAATCTCACGATTTTACGCACCAAGCCAACGTTCAGAAATTGTGTCGATCGCTTTGTGGGCAAATAGCCACGTTCACATTTGACCAGAAATGAAACAACTGCCCCTCAGTTCTAAGTGTCACCAATGGTTGGAAAGTCGTGCAGTATCGAAGTCGGAATGTTGATGGTCTCAGTCTTGGTGAACACACGATCTTATGTGGACACAGCAGCAAAACACAAACTCGCAGACTCCTTTCATTCATGCAAGGCAGAGAAGATGAGGTGAGACCCCCCAAAACTCTTCAACACCTTGTGACTCAACGCCGCTCAGAACAGAACTTTGGAAAGGGCAGAGAGGGCCAAAAATCTATTTACAGTTTGGTGTGAAAAGAGATAATAGAACACAAAGAGGCAGATAGGCGAGCGTAACTTTATACGCAAAACAGAAATTGAAACATGTCATTTCGGCGCTTCAATTTGAGTCCGTGAACTGCACACCTGCAGGCAAGGTGGGCTGCACACACTTGAAGGTGTTCACCCCTCCGAAACACATTTTGTCTGTCACTTTGGCGGCGAAACCACCAAAGTGACACTGGATACGCGTTTCCAACGATGAACAATGCTGAGTGGCGGCGGCGCGGTCGCCCGAAGCGACAGGCCCCGCCGGGGGTGGAGTGGTACGCCGCGGCGCGGGGCGGACTCCCCGGGAGATCCGCGTGTACCGGCCGGGGAAGCCTCCCGCCTCGAGAGAAGCTCCTCCGCGTGAAGCAGGCTCTCATCACGGCTGAGAATGGGCTGAGAATGAGAAAAAGTAAGAAACAGGAGAATAAGTTTTTGTCAAATTCAACAAAACCACCTTCACACGCTGGAAAAACTGAATAATAGCACAATATTTTGACTTCAGGGAGACCAATTTGTTGTAGGCATCTCTGACTCGTGTCAAAGATAAAACAACACACACACGCGCGCGTGCAAATGGGTCGATATGAAAGGGCGCAACGAACCAAACGTTGGAGACGAATTTTGCACAGGTTCTTCTTGGAAAAGAAAAATTCTCTTCATTGCGTGACACGTTGACAGGTGAAGAGATGTTCACATTGCTTCCATACGTGTCGGACAGTGACCTGGGTGTAATTAGTAGTGGAATGGCAACCAGGAGAAGCGTTGCTGGGGGACGGTTACCGCGCTGCTGCCCCGCGGGTGGGGCACGGACCCCTGACCTGCACAGCAAGTGACCACTCCATCAGTGACAAGTCGTGATGGGTCAATTCCAGCCCCTCCACCTGCCTCGAGTCCTGCTCCGCGATCTGAAACAGCGCAACGAATTCTCGAGGTGTCTTCAGTTCCCACTAAAAACGGGCTCCCTGGTCCATCAAAAGCACATAAGAAACTTGTGAGTGACGTCTCTTTCTCGGTCCTGGAAGATGCCAAAATGCTGCAAAAAAATCTGCTGAATATTTCACTGGGTGACTATGTTCGTCATTGCCAGACGTTCGTACGAAGAGAAACACTCGGTGCAAAAACTACGTCTGAACAATTAACGAGCAAATCAGTCTCAGGTTTGAAAGTTGCTTGCTTTGCTCATTGATGTTTTGTGCATCAACCAAAAGTTAAAAGGGATGAGAGGTGACACCTCTTTACCTCTGTGCCGTCTCGATGTCTTCAAACAGAAGAGATACTTCTGGACTGGTTTTCGTTTCAGAAGTCATTTCTCTCCCGTAGTCAGCTTCTTGTGAACTTCGAATGGCCTGATATGATCGAATGATAACTGCATGGCAAGTTTTCTGAAGTTTTCGCGCAGACCAGCAGATTGTTTTTGAGTGATTCCGATCATCGAAGTGGATTTTGTGAAACTTCACGAACGCTGTAACTTCTCGCAGAGTGAAGGGTCGAAACTCCCGCATGACTGCTCCTCCAGTAAAAATTTTGATGACAGCTCTGCTGCATTGTCTTGTGAAAACATTGTCTTGCGCCTGCGCACCTGCTGAGATCCAAGGGGCTTGTGCCCTGCAGCTCCCTTGTGTCAGTGTCCCCTGCCGGCCTCACACGACCCCCTCTGAATCCAATTGTGTAGGGGAAAGGCATCTAAATAAATAGGCGCGCAAAGTCTGGCGACATAAGTCACCTCAAGTTGCGCGCCCATTACCCCAGTCCCACACCTTGAGGCTGCAATTACTGTTCCACTGTTGAAAGTGTGAAGCACTCAATGACAGGGTGCCTCAGACACCGTCAAAACTTGAAATGTTCCAAACAAGCACACAAGGAATCGGGCGGGTAACAAAGATTTTGACGAAACGAAAGAAACCTGGAGTGTGATTGCAAAATGTTGTGGGTCTAATCTGGACACATCAGCTGCAAGTCAGCTTGTGCGACTTCTGGAAGCATCCCAAGCCTGGACGACATCGTGTTGTCCTGCAAGCACAGCCTGTTAGACTTCCCAGACTGAAAGACTGCAGTTCAACACGGACAACTCTGAGGACAGTCCGACTGTCCGGGTGTTTTGTAACTTTTCGTGCACATCGCATTCCCTCAAAGCAAAGAATAGTCCAACAGTTCTCAGGCGGTCAGCTTTTGAAATTGTGCCGTTTGAAGATTAGGATTGTATGAACAGGCCACACGTAATGCCAGGTTCCTCTAAGTATTTATGGCAACCAAGAGATAATTCCACTTTCATGTCTGAAGCACCCTCCAATTTGGTGTGAGTATGGTGCTTTATCCGAAGAACAGTAAATCACTGAGGGTCTGAGCAATTGGCTGACCAGAGGTCAGTTATTATTGAAGGCTGCAGACCAGAGGTAAAAGTTAGCAAGACAAATGGGACAGAAATCAGCCATACATCTTGTGTCAAAAAGATGGACAGTCTGATAAGCGCCCGTGGTTTGTGGCCTTCCATTTTGGTCTCACAACAACCTTGACTTCGCATGTCGACCTTTCTTTGAGGCATAAAAAACTGCAATGCGCGGCAAACTTTCAGGTTGTTTCTTTCCTTGGCAATTAGATCTGGGAAATTCTGCCTGATAGTTACCCTCCTCACAGGAATCACCTCAAAATGATCCGTGCTCCCAGAAATCCCTTTGTCATTTTCAGAACGCTACACTTGAATAAGACATCGATAAATTTGTCTCTTGACAACGCAGATTTTTTTCTCGAAAAAAGCAACAATTGTTTCGCGCGTTTCAATCATGGGCCAGGCCCGCGGACCCAGTCGGGTGGAATGTCACCTGGATTCACAGAAGTAATTCGTTGACAATGGCGGCGGAACACAGGAAACGCAGCTCGCTTTGTTCTCGGTGCGGAACGATGAATTTTTAACGCGCCGGCGGTTGCGTCCCGGAGCGCCTGACGCAGCGTTCGGCTGGATGCGATCCAAACATGGATACAAACGTGGAACAGAGCCATGTGTTGCAAAACAGATTCTGCTGCTTGACTGCGTTCCAGGTCTTCTTCCACCACACTTGACAAGTTTGACTGAAAACGAACAGTCTGCTGCAAACGAAAATTGAACGCGTTTCTCTTGCATCTGGGGGTTGACCTTACGCAAAACAACGCCCTTTCCTCTGCTCCATCCAAAACTGGCTACACTCGTTCAATGGCTGATTTGCAATTCCAATCGGCTCAACCTCGGCTCCGATGAGGTGGAAAACATCGATGTTGCGGCGCATTGGAGCCGCCCGACCCCTGACCCACGCGCGCCGCGGCGGAAACGGTTTGTGCGCCTCCACAATGCGCATTTATTTAACGAACAGATTGCTACAACCGCGAGAGGCGAGGCGAACTGAAGCGCCGATGCGAGGTCAGGCAACAGGCCGTGTGAACGACGACTTAATTCCGTCTGATCCGTCTGCGTGAAAACTCGGATAACTCGCAATCACTCAAATACCTGTCATTGTTTCCGAGCGATTGACGAGTCAACGGGTTCGCTTGGGTCAAGTGTCCGCAACCTGTCGTCCTGTCGTAATGTGAACGAAGCGACAAACTCCCTCGTCCACTGTCCAAGTCTCCACAATTGTGCAGAAATTATCAGGAATTACGAAAGAAAATTGTGAGAACGAAGCAGATAACCAAGACAAGGAAATCCATGACTTTGACTCACGAACGAGTGCGCAAATTTCTGTTGCAAAATGACTCACAAATTTCTCTGCAATGCAAGGTGAAAACTGGAGGGGGCACTAGCTTGATGCGATTTTGATGGCAACAAGTGAGACATGCATGTGGAGCTGGAAATTTGCAGATAATCTGTAGTTATGCAATCAACACCTGCAGAACCATTTTCTCCCGCAGTCGTGGAGAAAAACGCCTGCGATGACGATCTTTAGATTTCAGGGCCCAACACCACCACACACATTTTCCTTGAAGACGAGTGTCAGTAATCTGAGGGAAACTCACTCAAGTTTGCATTGCGCAACGTAACGACTTTCAAATATTGTGCGAGGGATAAGCGCAATGATGTTGACGAGTTTTTTGGGGGATTTGTGGTCGCTTTCATCTGACGGAGGAAATGCGTCGAAGAATTTATCGTATAGATTGCTCGACATGCAATGAAAATCATGATTGTGGCGAACCACACCCTGTTTGAATTTCACAGTGCGACAGTATTGCGTTGAATTTTCAGTTGGCCTTGGTCAACGAACAAACTCGAATCGAAGGAACCTGTTTGCGTTTCCTTCGCCATCGCCACGGTCCAGACTGACATTTGCACGGTCAGGCTTGGCCTCCAGCAAAGGAAAGTTTCTTATTTTTTTGTGGACGCAAGATTGAAAAAAACTTGTCTCAACCAGTACAGTCAACGTCCGTGTCGTTCGCGCGTTGCGTGTCCTGTGACTGAGCTGCTTCCAGGCGAAGTGCTTCTGAACATTCATTCTTGTTTCCACTCCGTGTATTTCCAGGTGAGTGACTCGCTGTGCTCAGCCTGTGCGAGGGGCACTTACCCCGGCGTGGCAGCAACTGCACTCATTCATTCTCTCACACACACCTGATACAGACGCTCCGTCTGTCCAGTTGACAGCCACACAACGTGAGGGTAGGATGTGCCCACACCACTTCACTACAGGTTGGTAAACATGGCATTGATATATTTACTCATTACCTGTTTGTTCTCGTACCGTATGCCACATAAGACGCAAAGATCTTCGGGGTGGATGTCAGAAGTCAAAATTGAAAAACACGAAGCTTTCAACTTGTGTCGTTCACGTTGCGTCGACTCAGCAAACGGTCTGTTTGCCAGACACGGCTGTTACTTCAAGTTTGATTGACCCTGCCTCTTGAGTTCGCAGGGCTTTCCTTTCAAGTCACTTTTGGATTGAAATTGATCTGGGGAATTTTATTTGCTGTGTTCAGCTGTTTGGTTGTGTATTCGGGTGACCCTGACCCGCGCGAGTATTTGAGTTGTGTTTTTGACTGCTCTGAGTATTGATTCGGGGATTAACCAGCGTCAAGTGTTTGTCGTCACAACATCGATTCCAGCGCTCTCAAACCGCTGCTCCTTCTCAGGCCAGAATGCAGGAAATTGCTTTGATTTCAACGCTTTCAGTCTCTTCTCGAGCAAGTTCTTCTGCTGATACGAGAGGAAAGGCTTCAAGATCACGAAGCCCTTTGACCAAGTGCAGGTGCTTTTGGTCAATTGGTGCACTGATTGAAGTGGAAAGTCACTCTGCTCACACACACCACAAGCCAAGCTGTGTATCGAGAATCTAAAAAGAACCAAGAACGTTTTCTGTAGATTTTGTGTCACGGGATGCGACAGGATTTTAAAATTGTTTGAGAGTAGGATGATTTTGCGCCTCGCGACAAAGGATCGAATAGATTCCCTCTGGGTGGTCACATGACAGCTTCAGCAGCCAATAGAGTGAACGGTTCTCCAACAATAAGATGTTATCAGCTGCATAAGGCGAACCAAGCCATTTCATATTGTGGCAACAGCGACAACAGAAACCCAAAATTCCGCACGAAATGAAACTGGAGATCCGCTTTCCCGGTTTAGCAGTGAAATTTCCCAGCACTGAACCCTGTTTGCGCACGTTAGTTAGCTCCACTAAATTTGAGATGATCTCCTTGACGCAATTCTTTAGAGTGGCTCAGTTGATTGTGACAATGAAGGGATTCGAAATCAACAGAGAAATCGCTTCTCAGACGTATCAATGTCTTTCCCGTGTCAGACACTTCAATGAAACTTGTCTCAAAGCGACAGGATTCGAACAACAGACTGGTCTAATCTTTGCCGAAACCTATTACGAAGCTTCTTGTGAGCCAAATTTTGCAACTTGTAACTTTTTGTTGCGGGAACACGGAACAATTTCAGGGGAAAAAGAGTCAGTACCGCGTCGCGAGAAGTTTGCGTGCAAGAACCAGTCAATGGCAAAACTGATAAATATCTGCCAGGCATTATTTTGTCATCAATGCGATTATTATGTCAACAGATTCTCCCATTTAACTGCACAGATTACTTTGCCATTATCTCTGAAACACAACGAACAAAGGCTTCAGGGATGACACCAGGAGAAAACAGCGACGACCGTGCCTTGGAAAGTACAGATCCGACTCAGATAACACGAACAGAAAATCTATGAAAACGTTTCCTGCTTTCGCTCCGCGAAGTAGCGAGCTGGGGAAAAGGGGGCAGACGACCGAAGAGCGAACAGAATCAAACTGACTGAACGAAACTGATCTGTCTGAGTAGAGGAAAAACAACAACCCCCAGAACAGAAAGCCAAACGCAGAACAGTTGACGGGCGTCGCTCCCTGCTCCCTCGGATCCGCGGGGCGCGCAGGACGTCCATGATGAGACTGTGTCACGCGAGGCGAGTGGGAAGAGACCGCCTCGTAAATCTCGCTGACAACGCACGACGCGCGCTCGATGTACCAACATGGCGCTCCGTGCCCTGTGTGCGCGTGATCCGTTCGTGCGCGTGAGATCCAGAATCGTCCAACTGCTTGAAAAAGAGAACCGGACAGCCATCTTCAAACATGATTTCTTTCGTCAGTCTCCAACACATCGATACCAGCCAGCCAGAGGCGTTTGTCGAGGTCTGCACGATTTTGTACTCGGACTTTGGAATGGATTTTTGGCTTCCGCTGTTTTCACAGGATCAAGATGGCCTCAAAGTTCGATTGAATACCGGACTGGTATTTTTGGTCTCAGCGGGACTCTCGCACGCATGAAAATCTGCTTCCCTTGTGGGACAGTTATGTCTGTCATTGTCTTTCTCCTGGGTATGTTCCAAAACGAAACAATTAAGTAACTCATGGGCTGAATGCACGTGCGGAATATTATAGTGAAGTGTAGAAAACCCAGATCGATAGGTCTCGATCGATGGTGTTAGCTGCCAACCAAGTTCGCAGAGTACTGTGTCTGTATGTCACGAGGTACATATCGAAATTTCATTGCAAAATTCACAAAGCCCTTTATACTGTGGTTCCTAGAGGATAGACAAAACAGCTGCATTCTATTCTGCTCGCATTGGAGGCATGCGCGCGCTTCATCGAGTTGCAGTTGCTTCGGAACAATGTTGGCCACTTCATTCGTGTGATATACTTTCTGGTTGCACAGAAACGATCGTTCAATTGCAGAACAATAAAATGCGCGTTTTGTTCACGCACGTTTGATGCGCGCCGCATTGGCGACGAGCGATTACAAATCTCCTTTGACCAATGGATCCATCAGATGAGTCAAGGTCTATGGAGGCTGTCCCTGAGCTTGATGGCAGATCAACATAAAAAAAGGCAACTGAAGGGAAATGAAAGAATCGCAGATGTGCCACTCAAGTGAGAGTCCTCCTGACCAGCTTGTTACAAATTGTGCCGGCGGTTTCGTGGTCAACCGCACAACACTCAAGTGTCCTTCCGCTTTGCCTCCACAGCAGTGTCAAACTCTCTTTTCAAGAAACTTTTTGCTCAACATGCGAAACAAGTGGGTTCGGGGTTTGCTCTTCCAACGTTAAATGTAACGTGGGGAAAGCAAATGCTCAACTCACAGCCGAGTATTGCGTGTCACAAACCTGGTTAAGTGAAGGCCTCTTGCGGACAATTATCGTCTGACTTATGAGCCAATTTGATAGTTTCTGGCGCAGAAGTTGCGTGTTTAGTTTCTGATGAGCGTTGATAATTGTGTCTGATATCAACCCACAACAGAGGATCGCTGATTGGGTGGAAACGTGATCGCTGAGGACTTTTACAATCACCTACAACATCCGAATTTCAATTTCATTGCATTTGAACTCATAAAACATTCAACAAACATTGTGGCTTCTGTGCTAAAAATATCGTGTTAGAGTATGCGCTTCGACTGAAATTGAACAAATTCCCGAAAATTGACAAATGAATTTGTGGACGACGCTGCCGGTCACTCGGAATCTGGAGGCATTGTTTTCTTCAACATTTCTGCACGAGTAAAATCACGCACAGTTTTGAGAATGGCATCTCGTGCCGACTCCTCGCCTCAATGACTCTGACTTTTTGTCGAAAAATATTTGTCAAAATGACAGCGGCCGAAATGCTGGTTTCCATGTTGTCTCCATTGTTGTGAATTTTGCGGTCTGGCTCGCTCACGCAGACGTCATTGTCTTCGCAGCTTGTCACTCTGGCGCGCATTCAGTCGGCATCGCTCCGCCACAATCCTAATGCCATTAAATCATAATAGCCTCTGTTTGGACAGTTTCGCTGTGGTACTCTGTGGAGGGAGATAAAGGGCGGGGAAGATCTGTGTAGAAACTGCACGCGTGTCGACCAGGTGCTCGACCAGTGGTGTGAATGATAACCATAATGACAGCGTACCCGCGTCATAATCACACGGATTGCATTGCGCACGACTTCCACCCATCAAAAAGTCGTGTCTGGGTGGGAGTGGACGAAACGCCCTGCAACTGCTGTTCACAATTTTCAGGTGCTTTTGATTAGTTTTTGGTGGTGTCCAAGAGATGTAGTTTTTCGTTGACGAAAAAACGGGCAAAATATGGAGGTAATTTTCGACAAACCAAAGCGGGTGCATTCGCCCGTGGGTTCTCAGTGAGAACACAAAGACAATATTTTGCCCGCGATTCTTCTCCACTAATAAACTCATTATTCTTGGAAAGTGGCGGTGCAGCAATTATCGGTGGAACCCGAGACACTGGGAGCCTCTCGAGCCCGCGCTCCGCCACCTGTTTTCGGCTCCCCTCGGGACATACTGCGTTAATTAGAGTTTAGTTTAATCAGTTGGGCCGTGCGCTTTGTTTGACTGAAACTTGATGGAGTGGTTCTGCTGCACCTGAACGTTACTCTTGCAGACGAGTACCAAGCCATGTTTGCCGCCATCACGGCACACGCTGTCAGAATTTTTGTCAGAACAAGGGGAAAATAAAGAAACGGAAAACGGCCAAACTTTTCGTGAGACTTATTTTCCTGTTGTCAGAAAATTGTGGTTTCACAAATAAGAAGCCACAATCCTGCCACAACACCACCACTTTTCTCCTGAGAGATCACGTCGGCCAAAAGACCGTCATCTTTTGTCACCGGGCTCCAAAAAAGGAGAAGAGGCGGTTCTAACACGAACCGTTTCTGACGGTGTCAAGTCCTAATCCCCCAACTTGTCACTTGTGCCTCACGAGGATGATCCTGTCAATGGAAAATGCTCAATTACCGTGTCTGGCACCTGGGCCACAACCTTGTAATGCGCGACGGACAATCGAGCGGGGACACAATACCCGCGCACGATGCAGCTGTGCAAAGTCGGCCGCAGTGTGCACTTCACTCGCACCTGAAGGAAACTGATCCTGGGGGAGCTTCCACCAAGAACGAGACCGTCCCCAACTCTTTGGTGAAACACAGAGGGCAAATCACACACGTTGTCTCAGTCTCACCATCGAGGCTGGATGCAGGATGACGAGTTCAGAGAAAACGCGCGAGATCCGCTGCGTTGAGGATCCGAGATCAGAGAGCGGCTGCGCGAGTTCAGACTCGGGTAGCGCTACATAATTGATGGTCGGCGCGCTTTAACTGATTAGCCTAATGAAAGGACCTGGTTGTTAATGCGACGCTCGCGATGCTATAATTGACGCGTCGAGTTCTCCAGAAATAGAAATCATTTCGTTTCGCGTCATGCATGCGTGCCAACAACCAAACATCGATAAAAGTCAACTCGGACGGAGCTGCAATTCGAAAAACATTTCTGCAGACCTTCTGATGGGGATTGAGATTTGTCAGTGGAAAATTCTGTCATTCAACAAGGACCCGTCTTCCTACGAAACACACAAATTTCTGCAATCAGGTCCGGACACAAAGATATACCTTCCTTCACACTGAAGAACCAAACTTTGGTTTTCAAATGTTGGCAATTGAAACCCGATCTCTGTATTCCTGTCAGTTGTCGTGAAGACTTAGAACTTCAGCAAACATCAGCAAAAATAACAACCGCATCAGGTCCTCACCTGTGGTACATGGACGCGCATACTGCCTCACAGGTGCTTGGATTAGTGACTCCAAAAGGAAACAATACAACGTACCTTCTGGGTTGGCAAAATTTTGCAGAAAACAGATTGAATTGTGTTTTGAGACTTACATGAGAGTTGATTCCCACTCGATTGTGAGAACTGATCGACAACAAGTGGTTTGTGTGATGCCAAATACTCAGAATCGGCTGATTGAATTGCTCTTCAGTTTTCGGCTATCGTTACGTATTCGTACGGCCACACATCTTGAATTCTCAGTCTTCAAGAAAGCTTTGGAATCTCACTCTCAGTCTAAGTCTTCCAAGCCTGGGAATCTGAAACTTGAAGTCCAGAAACGGAAACCTTTCTCACTTTTCAATGCACACCCAGCAAGGAAACACGTTGCCCGACCTCATCATGTTGACTCGGGTGGTTTTTCACTGTCAGGGTATCACTTGACAGAGATGGAGCTTAATCCTCGTATTTGGTCGCTTTTGGAGGTTTCTAAACAGATCTAATCCCCAGAGTACACTGAATAGCAATGCTCTCGGGTGTTCGTAGTGTATTCAATGTGTCGCACACACAATGCTCTTTTTCTGGTTCCTGCTCGTGGGTGTGGTCCTCAGTTGAATGAAAGAATGGCTTCTCTGTTTTCAAAAGTTCTCAGATTGGAATGGCGACAGCGCGTCCCGTTTGAAAAACGCGAATTCTTCACAATGGAGTCAGTCCGCCGACTGTCGAAGCAGGTCACAACGCCATGAGTTTCCGCTTTGTGTCCTCACGCCACGAACAGATTCATCAAATGCCCGCGTCACCCTCCCGGAAATGGACAGTGGTCTCTGTCTTCATAAAACTGAAATAAAATGGCGTTGAACAGTGCCAGTGCCCAGAGACAAGGAAACTGTCAGACCATTGAGTTCACGAAGTGCTACGTGGCGAAACGTGGACAGATCTGTCTTCGATTCGTTAACAACTTTCCATATCGTCTGCGAGGTGCAGAAAGAACGAAACTCCACACTGACTTTAATTAAAGAAAGGAAACAGAATCAAACTGCCGGAACCAAACCTGCAGCCCGTGAAGATTTCCTGATCTGAACTTTGTCTCCATCTTTTTGCCCAACAGTCTGGTGAAAAAAGTTTGATACTTTGTTCGACAGATGGATTTTCTAAAAGTTGCCATCCAAATAGGAATATCTGAATCCGTTAAAAGTGGTGTCTTTGTTGCACAGAAAAAGAAGCACTCGCGGCTGATGCGAATTCAATAGGCAACGCGGCTGCATGACAAAGCACCATCTTTCTTCCTCCTCTGCTGTTTTCATGACCCCCGCTCAAAGCAAGGTCACTTAGTCAACATTTGTAAAAATATTCCCCCTATTAAGACTTTCCATCCTTCTTCATGCATTACAACAGCCCGGGACATGCACAAGCCTATCTTTATCCCAACAGGGCTCGTTTTGAACAATCAGGGTGCCCACCTGGCATTCTTTCCCAATTCTGCCAAATTGTGTGCACGTCAGTCAGAACTGTTCGTCAGGTTACCCTCTCTTACAAAGTTCCGCGAAGATGCGTCTTCATTTGATCCAGTGATCCCAAAGCGAAAACAGCAAGGACGTGGGGACAGGGATTTCTCTCGTTCGAGCAGAGACTGCAATGTTGTTCAGCGCATTTTGTGAAACAATCCCAGTCGTTTTAGACTCTTCGCTTGTGCCACCGAATGGGAAACCTGTGTGTCGAGCCTCGTTTTTTTTTTGTGCCAGGGGTGGTTTGGTTTCTCAGTGTGCCAAAAACAGCCTTGCCAGCTAAGTTCGTAATTCAGGTGTACTTGGTGCATGTCAACGTAACACGTACAACGTGCTGGCTGTACGTCCGTACTCGACTGGTGAAGACGTCGCTCTTTCCCTGTGTTTCTCAAAAGGAAGAAGGCCAACATGCAGGGGAATGGGAAGACGTGTGACCAAAACGCTCTTCTGCAACTTGGGAGCGGAGGACCCCAACTGGATCCGCAATGGTCCGTCCTGCTCAAGTCGTCGCCGGTACCAATTTGACAGCTCAATGCCAATTTGTCGGTGACTTCAGTTGCAAGGTGGCGTGAATAAATGCAGTGATAACAGCGATGTCCGTTGTTCCCCTGCTTTGAGGCCTGAGGCTCCGTCAATGTGAACCGACTCCGTGTCACGGCTTCACGATGATGAGAAATGTTCTTCTCCGAAGGGCAACACTCTGATGGTCTGCGTGCACAAAACTTTTTTTTCCGAACACAGCTTGCGCGCTTGATTTTGAAAACAGCAGAAGGAAAGATTGCAATATTTGCTCTTGTTCCCTGCAGAGCAGAAGGCATGCACGTGCAAAACTTGATTGACGCGCCTGGTGCAGCAAAAAATGAATTGGTCACCATAAAATTTATGTGTGGTGTTATGCTCGATGTGAGGGTGATAAGATTAGATTGATCTCTCCCTCTTGTTGTCTGATCTCAGGGAAACACCCCCAACGACAAGTTGGTCTGCCCTCTCAGTCTGTAGTCAGAAGTCAGTGTTCAAACCATCCATTAAACCCAAACTGTACTTGGGCAGAAAATTTATGACACTCAATTTTGAAAGCGACTCGAGACGACTTAATTTCAGCGTGCTACGTCAAGGATACCCCCTGCAAATGATACTGGAAAATTAACTATGCATTTGGACACGCATATAATGATATGCTTTGTGAGGAGTGACCAACCTGAACCTGGTTCTGTGGTTGCGTCCCTGGAGGACGAAAGGGAAGAGAACGCATCAATCTCACAGTGACATCTTCTCATGTATTTGCATTGAAACGGCCTAACTGTAGACGGTTATTTATTTGCACTGTCTATTGATGGTCAATGCCGTCAATGAAAGTGTAAATAAAATTGCTACGGGTAGTTATGGAAGGGAAGGCCCCACGGACAATAAATTACAAATTTCTGTCAAAATGCGTGAATTATGAACGTCTCCCACAAAACCTGATATTGATGCAAAGATTCTTTCTTGAGTGCATGCGTGCATGCAGTTCGTGTCCTTGGTGCTTCGCTGCGTATCTGATGCACGTGCAGAATCAGAGAATACATAGCAAAATACTTGACGTGAAATTTTACGTTCAGTCTGAACCTCGAATCTCCCAATACAATTTTGAATTCCCACTGGTTGTTATGTTTTCACCAACTGTCTGACCCGAGGTCAATTCCGCTGAAAGTCTTGGTCCGAAATCATCGTGTGCGACAATTGCACGCACATTTGGTGTGAAGAACAGACTGATCTGCTTTTACTGTCAATCAGTGAGCAATAAACCTGGGTTGATGAGGCCAATAAAATAATATTTCATTGCTCCTCCTGGTCCCAACAAGCTTTGTCCTTTTTTGTCCTCTTTGGCACATCTTTGCTTTGCTGGCGTTAAATTGGCTCTCGACTCCCAACAATGTTTGATCAGTATAATTCACCTGAATACTCGGCACACAATACTTTAAAGGTCTTTGAGGCCAATAAAGTTTGCGGTGTTGCGAGTTGGAGTGGAGGAATGTCAGGCTCATCTGGCGCTGCTTGGCTGGATGAACTTGGCTTCAATTGAGGGTTATTTGGCAGAAGCATGGGGCCCTTAGTGTCCTAATTACAGGTCTGTTGGACAGGAGGCTGGTCGGTTCACAAGAGATCCCGGGCAAAGGACATGCAGAGATAGGGAATCGACCAATAGGTTCACAACCCCCTAATTTAGCCATTCAGGTTTGATGCATTTCGAACAAGTGTTGTTGGGGTTTCCAGTTCCAAAAAGAAAAAGAAAACAGGGCACAAGGGGAAAATGCGAGTGTACGAGTATGCAGGTGCCAAAGTGTCAGTCTTCGTTCAGTTGTTTTTGGTCGAGAGTGCGACATCGAAGAAACATTCCACCTCGCTGCTGATCAGAAACAGAAATAGATCTCGATCTATTTGGCGCATTTTGCAGTGAACAGGGAGGTCTGCTCCTGGACGTGCAAAACCGTCCCACGAAGCAACCGGGTTTAAGTGGAGAACTTTGCCATTTGTGATCCGTAAATTAGTCTGCATCAAACTCGTGTTGACATCATTTTGAACTGGAATCGTTGCGACTTGGATTCTGATTGTAATCTTTTTTGGAACAAGCCTCAGTGCAATGTCCCCGTGAAAAAAAGAGACCCTGTAATTACCGGTACAAGGGTGTTGTCGGGGTGACGCTGGGGGGTCTCGAACGGTCAATTCGAATGCCGACAAAACTCCAACATTCTTGCATGATTCTTGGTGCAGTTTGTGGACGAAGAACGACGGTGCCTCGTTTGGATCAGGCTCATGGTCTTGCTCCGCAATATTTTGCCAAAATGCATTACGATTAATGTCCATGAATTTTTCACCCTTTGTCCGAGGCATTCAAACTCACAATCTCAATCCAAACTGGGGTCCTTGATATGTAATTTGTCCCTTATTTATTCACGGCATATGCCGGTGGGTCGTCCCGGGGGTTGCTGGACTCCCCTCCGACTGAAAGTACTGGTTCCAAGCTTCCTGCGTCCAAATGAGCCCAGCCAAAATCAAAATGCGTTGTGATTGAAAAGTCTCCCAAAACACCGGGTTGCTTCGCATAGCCCAGAGCGGAGTCATAAAATTGCATACTGTTTGGTCTCTGTCCCCATCAAAATCGCATTTTGGTTCGTTAGACAAAACTGATGGCATACCTGCAGAACGTTGTTTTTGCTTTAAGCATCAGGTGAAAGAATGCATGCACATTCTGGGCATGATGAAGTCTTGTTTGTGGCACACATCTTAAAGTCAAATAAGTGCGACAGATTTAGTGAACAGAAGGAGGTCCAATCGATGTTTTTTCAGAATTTCAGAATCCTCTGGCTAGGAAGTCCAGTTGCGAACTCTGTACAAGATGTTGCTGGATTCACAGCCTCGAATAGGGGTGTAGTAGTGATACTTTGCACAGATTCTCGGGTTCAAAACGTGCAGAAACCCACACGTGTACTCGTTTGTCTTTACGTAACCAAAAGCTTGGTCTTAGTGCTCCATGACTTGATTTCCATTTGTGAAAGCTTCAAACCGTTCTCTGGTATTCAGGAATAGTGTGAACATTCTTGCCCCACAGTGACAGCCGGCCAAATCCATCGGTCCTTGAACAACTAAATTTGGCCAATAACAATACCCAGCACTCTTCATTTCAAACTCAAGTTGTTACATTTGCCTTTCATCCGTTAATGAGTATTTCAAACTCACGCTGCGACATTGTAGCAGAACTTTCACATCTCGTGTGCAGGCGAGGCGCTCTTGAACCAGTGAGTCGCTGTTTACAAACTTGTCAAGCATTGTTCGTCAAGTGCTTTTGAAAAGATTCCAAAGACAACTCCATTTTCCAAACTCAATGCTGAATTTGAACAGGGGTGTTTTTCAGTGATAGTTTGGTTTTGTTGGCTGGAAGTGAAGGACTCTTGAGCAGCTCGTCGCTGTCGCCGCGGTTCTGCTTTGTGCTCCTTCAGAAGCCATTGTAGGAAAAACCAAAAGCCTCTTCCCGACAGCCATGTGAAACTTCTGTTACTTTTGCTGACAGTTGGAAACAAATCTTCCTTTGTTCAGAACACGGACAGCGAACTGTGTCTTGTTTCTTTTGAAAAATTTGACAAGTAACTGGGTTGATAATCTAAGATAAGAATCTCCGTCTGTGATGTTTTTGGTGGCGTCAGAAGCTTTTTGATCAGCAATGTTTCTGTGCTTCAAGTCTTTACCAAGGCTGAAAAATCTGATACACTCTTCACAGTGTCATCAGCACTTGCCACTCTGACCACTTGAGGTTTGTCTCTTGGCTTGGGGACACTTCCACCAACACCACATGTGTTAAACGACGCTTTTACGCTTGGCGACTTGGGTGTAAGAAATTACAACCACTTTGGGCTGTGTATCCCGAGGTTATCGGGACCTGTCTAGAGGTGTATCTGATCTCAGAAGTCCAAGGTGCTTATTAGCTTCGTAGGCTAGTGCTGCAATGAGCCACTAAACCCAAATGCTGCCTTCACCCGAATTAGGCTCATTACGAAGCGTTTTTGTTGGGCGCCAACCACTCTGTAATCAAGGAGAAAAATATGAAGAAAGCATAAAAGACCCAGGGAAGGTCAGTTGGCGAAGAAAACAGATATTTTTGAAAACATGGAGTTTTCACTGTATTTTTGAGCGCGCGCCTCATTGTGGAAAACAATTTCTTCCAATTGTCGAGTCTTTTTCGTGGCAAGTGTGAGGTGTCAAACATACAGATAGTTGCTGTAAAATTCAGCCATTTTCCCTGCCTGCGTGTGTGAAGCAGGAAATTTTTTTCTTGAAACCTAATGACAAATTGGTGCACAAAGCCGCGGGGATGGAGCGGAGAGCCAATGGCTGAGCGGCTGCGGGTCATGTGATCGCACGCAAGCGTGAAGGAGCCTCACTGGCGTGACTGATGGGTGAGCAATCATTCCGTGCTGAGCGCTCTTAACTCCACCACCTAAACGCGCTGTGTGTTTTCTTATTCAGGTTCACTCGAGACGGAACGAAAGCCACGAAAGCAGAAAAGTCGAAGGAAAGAGGACGTGGAATTTTGTTCAAAACAGTGAAGAAAACAAGTACTGAATCGCGTTGAGGAAAGCGGTTTGCTGAAGCTGCATTGATTAATGACTGGTGTGACGCATTCGAAGCTGCGTAGACGACGTGCACAACGCATTAAAACCGGAGGACTTGACGACAGAAGTTACGAGCCTTTCATTGCAACCGGATGCAAACAAAGTGGAGGAAACTCGTGACGGAGCGACCCAGCAGATGACCAGTTCGTTTCACTGCTGACACCGCATGCCGACCACAACACATTAAGCGCTGTTTACTTTTAAATGGAACATAAATAACATCAACTTCGTGTGTGAGAGATTCCAAAGGGAAAGAGGTGTGATGAGCGTACCTCGATACTGAACTCAATAGGCAGTGTTGACTTTGAACAACCAACCATTCGTGCCTCGGAAAAAGACGGAAAGCCGCGGCGGAGCGCGGGGGACATGCTGCGCACACTGCGCCCGTCCACTGAGCCACAGCCGGGAAAAACTCCCGCTTCTGCGAGGCGGCGGCCAAGTTGACATAAAGTGACAATCTCAGCAGACGAGCGCTGCGCCGAAGAATAGGTGATGTTAACTCTTCAAACATTTCTGTTGAATTCACCTAATTTTTTTGGCACTTTGGATGAATTCATCACATCTCGTAGAACTCAGCGGACGAAGTTCGTTTCCACCTCATGAATGAATAATATCACGAACAACTGAAAAATCCCCGGTGATCTATCACTGGATTGGAACTTCACCTCGTGACAGTTTCATTCATTTGGGACCAGAAAGGAAAGCACGATGAGGCTGTTGGTGTGGACCTGCGCGGTGTTGGTTCTGCTGGCACAGGCGCGGGCCGAGACGACTTGGACCGAGGTTCGCTACGACCTGATCGAGGAGATCGTGGACACCGTGGTCGGGAACCTCGGCACCGACACGCAGCTCAGCGCCAAGTACGGGACGGACCTGAGCGAGGTCGGCTTCGAGTTTCTGCAGCAGCAAGGCGAGGACTACTCGCGGTTGTTCAGCATAGACCCGACGTCGGGGGTGCTTAAGGTCGTCGAAGCTGTGGACAGAGACGCGCTCTGCCCCAACTCAGACACCTGCGAGCTCAAAATGGACATCGGTGCCCTGGGCCCCGACAGAGACTTCCTCATCATCAAGGTCACCATCAACGTGATCGACACGAACGACAACGCGCCCAGCTTCCCGGACCGCGCCATCGTCATCCACATCTCGGAGGGCTCGTCGGCGGACGCGTACCCTCTGCCGCAGGCGTCCGACCCGGACAGCGCCGCCTACACCGTCCAGTCGTACGAGCTCATCGCCACCACCAACAAGTTCAGCCTGCGCGTCACCAACAACACGGACGGGACATTCGACCTGAGTCTCATTTTGACCGAGCGGTTGGACCGGGAGGAGAAAGCGCGATACTCGCTGCAGGTTGTGGCGAAGGACGGAGGGAGGCCGCCGCTGACCGCCACGCTCGACATCGAAGTCGTGGTGCAGGACGCAAATGACAACAAGCCCGAGTTCCTCAACAAGTCGTACGCGGTGAGTCTGCGCGAGGATCTGCCAGCCGGTACCAGTTTCCTGCGCGTCGAGGCGCGCGACTCGGACACCGGTCCGTCGGGCGAGGTGGTGTACGACTTCACGAAACAGACTCGAGATCAACATGGCTCCCGCTTCTCCATCGATGAGGTCACCGGGGACCTGACGCTGCTGCAGAGCCTCGACTACGAGATGGTGAGTCTCTACCTGCTGCAGGTGACGGCGCACGACAAGGGTCCCGAGAGCGAGACGTCGACGGTGAAGGTGACGGTGACGGTGCAGGACGTCAACGACCACGCTCCGGAGATCTTGGTCAACGCCCTGTCCGCCACCGGCAACGTCGAGGTGCCGGAGAATTCCGATCCTGGAACCTTCGTCGCGCACGTGTCAGTCAAGGACCAGGACTCGAGCTCGACCGGCAATGGCCAAGTGACGTGTCGCCTGAGCGACGGACCTGGGGACGGACCCTTCCAGCTCGAGCAGATCTTCCAGGGCGTCTTCCAGATCACAACGACGCGAGTTCTGGACCGGGAGACTCGCGCTCAGTACCTCGTCAACCTCGAGTGCCAGGACTACGGACAGCCTCCCCTGATCGCGAACAGCGAGTTCGTGGTGACTGTGCTGGATGAGAATGACCATTCTCCCGTGTTCGCACCCAAACTCTACACACTGGAGGTTGACGAAAACAACCAGGTTGAGCAGCCTCTGCTGACTGTCACCGCAACTGACCAAGATGCAGGTGTCAACGCAGAAATCACGTATTCCATTAACGCGGCAGAGGTGTTGCCGTATGTACACGTTGACCCGCGCAGTGGGGAGATTTTTGCGAACGCCCCGCTGGATTACGAGAAGATCCAGATGCTGCAGTTCGAGGTGTTGGCGCGGGACGGCGGCGTTCCTTTGCGCTCCGCGACGGCGTCCGTCATCATCACCATCCGCGACACCAACGACGAGCCGCCCGTCTTCCCTCAATCCTCGTACGACTTCGCAACCCTGGAGAACCAAGAGGCTGGCGTCGAGATCGGCTTTGTCTCAGCAACTGACAAAGACACAGAGTTACCCTTCAAAGAGATCGAGTACTCTTTTGTGCAAGAGACGCCCATATTTGACATTGACCGCACCAGCGGCAAAATCACGTCGCAGCGAATGCTAGACCGCGAAGCCTTGGCCAACTCGGCCTACCACCTCGTGGTGTTGGCAGAGAACCCTGGATTTCCAGGGCTCAGCTCCACCGTGATGGTCAACGTGCATGTGGCCGATGTCAACGACAATGCTCCGACAATCACATTTCCGAACAAAGTCAACAGAACAGCCGAGGTGCCCTTCAAGGCTCCTCGAGGCTTCGTCTTCTCCCGTGTTCTGGCCGAGGATCCGGACTCCGGGGAGAACGCTCGTCTCCACTACAGCATCGCCAAAGGCAACTCAGACGGACTGTTCGACATTGACCACATCTCAGGCGCTCTGTCCGTAACTCGTCGCGTGACCTCTGAGTTCGTCGGGACGCACCTTCTGCTGGTTGAGGTTCAGGACCGAGGCAAGCCCCGGCGCAAGTCAGCCACGGCAGATCTGAGTTTGGTGATTGACCGAGAGGTGGTGTACGCTGGCGCGCAGGGTGTGGAAGAGCCTGGGGAGCAGACGAGCGGCGGACTGCAGACGCACCAGACGATCCTGATCGCGCTCGGCATCATCACCGTGCTGCTCGTCACGGCGCTCATCGCCGCCATTGTCTGCGTCAAGCGGCGTCAGTACAAGGCGCGCGAGGCGGCCGACCCCGCCAAGCTCTACACGGCGGACCTGTCCTCCAGCGGCAGCGCCTCCGAGTGCGAGGCTGGGACGCACCTCGACGTCGACTCCATGACGGCCGCGCCCGGCGACGCCGACCCGGCCTCCCGCAGACTGCAGAACGGACGGTGGGCGCCGCCCGGGGACGGGCGCAGGCGGCCTGAGCGGAACGGCGGCTCCGGCGTCAACAACATACACAACGTCCAGGGCACGTTCGTGTCGCGACCCAACAAGCTGCCCTGCTCCAGACAGGTGAGTAACAACATTTCTCGCATTTCACAAAGCAACGCCAAAACAAGCAGAAAATCTATTCAGTTACAGTTTTTGCTCTCTAAGTTATTCACCTGCAAATGTATTGAACTGAACACATGACGCCGTCTACCTGGAGTCAACCTGGTCGCTAATTGCAAAGATATTGAACAGCTTATGGACTCGTTATGGCGTTTGACGAATTCACCTGATCCAACCGATAACGATACGATGGCTGGAAACAATAGCCGGGAGAGTGCATTGTCGCAAAGCTCAGAATCCATTGTGGTCCATTCTGGCGTGCATGCATGCACAGCAAAACTCCCGGGCGTTGAAGGCAAAGTTTTGTTGCCTGTCGTTGTGCAGGAAATGTATCAGTCAAGTTTTAATTGTGACTATTGATGAAAAGAGAAGAAATGCAACCGGGCCCTCGTACTCGTATTTATGCATGCTTTATATCATCATAGAATATTGATGAAATGCTAATTTGAATGGAAATGGGCTTGTAATTATGGCAACCCGTTGCTAATGACAACGATGTGACCAAGCCGACCGATCAGCAAACCACAATATTCAGAGTCTGAATACAGGAACCCCGCTGTGCCTCTTCAGATCTCGGGTCACGACGTTGGGTGGTCAAGAAGGCAATTACACACACGTGAAAGCAAGGTTGTTTTGGAGGGCCTCCTCATTTGTAGAGTCGTCAGTTTAAAATTTTTGAAAAAGTTATTTGGAGAAAGTGTGTTCTGCGTTTTGGAATTCATTGGATGTCACAGTTCAGCTGCTGTGTCACCCAGTTACGACGGAGCTGCTTTGTTGTGGTATCAATCCATACAACACTTCACACCCAGCTCTGTACAGAGTCGCTGAATCCATATTTACCTGTGAACCTTTGAATTAAGCCATTAAACTGTAACATGCGTATCTGCCTGTATCAAAATACTGGTCGATACTGGAAATTCTTCCCATCGATCTCAACTTGCAAGGTCTGTATCTGTAACTCGATCGTTCCGCTTGTGTGCAAGACGCGCCAAATCCGCGTCCTGTATGTGCGCGCATTCACCTTCAAACGCAGATTGACTTTTCGTGTACACAGTTGCGAATTCCGATAAATGCGCAGACACAACCCGCAATCTCCGAATCCGTCCAGGTTCCCCGTTCCCCAGAGAAAAAGCCGGTCACAAATGCAAATGGAGCCTAAGTTGTCATGTCTTCATAAATATTAGAAAGAGTTATGCCACAGAGAAAGCTAATTGGATTGAACAACTGGCTGCCTGAGAACTGACAACAGTTCTGACACTGCAGTGTGTTGCAGATTGTGATTGCCACACTTCTGCGTCTCTTTGAGGAGTTAGCACACCAGCTGCACCTTGAGGCTTGGGACTCCGATGCGCTCACGTCTACGCATCTCGCTGCATGCCACACGTCCGTGAGGAGTTTGTTGCAGACGAAGGGCAATGCAAGAAAACTGCTCAGAACTGAAGACACGAGCTTGAATCCAGTCGCGTTTCGATCAGCACACACGTTGTGTCGATGTCAATTACGGAGTTGTTCCTCCGGTACAGTTATTGCTTTAGCGAGATTCCCAGTTCTGGATGAAGCCGATTTGCGTCTCGCCCCGCGCCTTGTGCAGCGCATTCGTGGATTGTATCGGATTCGACGCAGTGAAATCCCCGTCTTAATGAATTGGATCAGGCGGATTATCCCGTCAATCTGTTCACCCGTCCCTGCCAAATTTACGTAATGCAATTTGTCAGGCTTTTTTGAATTTTGAAATTAGAACAGAAAACTGCCGTAGGCTGAAGTAAATCCGTGTAAAATTAAAGCGGTCCCTGCCCTGCAGCGGGGGAGTGATGGAGCAATTACCAGCGCAAACAGCCAAATCCAGTGCGCGCGGCGCTGCGAACTGATTTGGGTGGAGTCCAGACACACTGAAGTGGGGTGAAAGGGTGATTGCGTCATTTCAAATCTCAGACAAATCAAAGAGGGAAAGAAAGAGGAAACAAGAAGTTTTTGTGCCGGTATTGAAAGAATGCAGAACGCCCCATTGTTATGGCAACATTTGCTCCATAAATGGGGAAAAATAACCAGGTTGAGAAACGAAAATGGTCTCAAGTGGGTAATCTTCGTCGTTGACTCGATTTTGTTTTCCAGCAGACCACGTCTGCTCCTCTGGTAAAATAAGGGTGGTAGTTGTAGACCCAGCAAAATCAGGCCAGGACCTCGCGTCTCTTGAACGCCTGATTTCGTGGACGGTGTCCTGGATCTGCAATCACGCATCGCGTCCAGCGTAAGTGGTTTCGCATTTGCAGCATGGCTGGGGGCGCGGTAACGTGAGATCAATATCACCTTCCCATGCACAAAGGCAATGTGTCTATTCCTACGTGCAGCCAATTTGTGCGGCATTGCGGTGGGAAAAGACCCGAAATTGACGTAATTGGAAGGTTTCTTCAAAAATGCGGGTGAAAGTTAATCGTAGTGGTTGTGGCAAAACCATTCCATTTTTTGGTGTTCTTGAACACAATGTTAGAGACTTCGCATTGTGTTGATGCAGCGTTGCACTCTCAGTCGTGGCACAGTTGGTTTTCATGACACTGCGACACTTCCATTGCAGACACTTTCCCTCCCTGATGCACATCAACACAAGGAGTGTGAAATCGAATTTGATAATTAAATAGCATTATTCAATCATATTTTTATTCACTTCAAATTTTCATTGAAAAGGGAAGCAGCTGGCAAAAGAAATTGCCACCTGCAGCGGAGGCTGCTTCAACCCATCCGTCGGCAGATTGTCTTTCATCGTATTCTCGCTTTGTGGCCTCAGTCATTTCAGTCTAAGCTCCGCGTGCGGCGACAAAACCTGACGGACAGATTGCGCGCGGAGCAGCGAAGCTTTTATTCAAACCCTCTTTGGCATCATTTGGGCTCCATAATGCACATTTTACATCAGTATGAATTTTTGAACACAAATAGTTGGGTCAATGAGATGTGACTGCCAGGAAGAAAAAGTTGCATCTGCGGAACGCTTGAATAATTTAATAGACTCCAGTCAAGTGTGAGATCTGATATTGGCGCTGCGTTCTCGCGCATCTGCCTGAGTTGCACACATACGCAACATGATCTTTGGTCTTGGCGAATGCTAGAAAAGGACCAGATCTGAGCTCAAAAATGACGAATTTTCAGTTGTACGACAACAACCATTTCCCAAAACGAGCTTTCTGTGAATCAGTGAGTGTGACCTGAATAAAATGGACATTCCATCTTTTTGGAGTTGGATCACAATCTATTTCTTGATTCCAAGTTCCCCAGACGTCATTTCACACACGAAGAACCTTGAATCGGAGTGTTGTTATTCTAGTTGTAACACGTGAACAGAGGCCTGTGTGTCGGGCCTAATGAGGCGGGTGGAGGGCGCGCTGCCCGAGGCGCGGCGCCGCCGTCCCCGCCGTGGTGACGGCACCGCGCCCGCCATGCCAGAATCGCCGCTGGACCCTCACGACTCGCGTCCTCACGATTCAACCCAACAGGCTCATGAACGTTTCTTTGTGAATGCGTCCTTTTCCTCAAAGGACAACTCTATTCAGCTGGCATTCGTATTCGCCGGGCTTTGAGCAGTCGGAATGCAGGAGCTTCTGGTCAGTTTTCTGCCCAGGTGTCCCATTGTGTTGCTGCCCACTGAGTTGCATGGTTCCCTGAAACAGAAAGCTTGGGTGCTTCGGCGATGTGCCAAACGCTAATGGTCTTACGTGAGTCGTTGCGTCAGGGAATTTGTCACGTTCAAACCTTTCTGGTTCCGAGATTTACAGTTGGGTCTTCCGTGAAAACCCACGGCATGCCGATGTGTTCAGCAACTCAACACCCACCTGGGCATCGCTCATCAAATGGTTCTGACAACTTGACCGTGTGTCCCAAGATTTGTCAAGACAGCGACAGCTTGGGGGAAAAACCCAAAGTATGATCAGATGTACGTAAATCTGGATCCGCACGGAGTCCTGCGACACGTCGGTCGCACCTCGGCCTCTGGCAGCGCAGTTCTCACGCTGAACGTGCGAACCCGGCTCGGCGCGCTCAATGGACTCGCTCAACTGTCCCAATCACATCAGCCCAACCGAGCGAGCGAGCCGCTACACCCGAGTGTGGCGTCAGAAACAAGTGTGGTGGGGTAAAAAGTTGAAATCCTCAAACTTCAACACACATACGTCGGAACATTTTTCAATGTTTTACAATTCTCGGAGAAAGGAAACTACGCGGTGGTTGCTTTGAACAATGACGAATAATTTACTCACGCTACATTTAATTGCAGTCTGATGGGTGTTTTGTGTGTCGGCGTTTTGCCAATGTTTTGGTTGATTTTCATTGAGCTAATAGGCAGCTGCTTTGGAATAATTAGCCAAATAATAACAGAAATGAAAACGCTTGATTTGATCGAGCAAAATACACGCGACAGCTAAACAAAGACCGATTGCTCTGTTGTGTTTTTCAGCTGCTTTTTGAACGCGTCGGAAACCTTCAATTGTGTCCAAAATGAAATTTGTGGCCTGCGATGAAACATGTGGATTCTACCCTGCACAAAACTAAACACAGACAAGAAAGCCACAAGACTGTCGCGACCTGACGGAGCTGCTCGTGTGCCAAAACCGAGCTCGCTGAGAGAGAAAGAGAGAGAGAGAGAGAGAGAGAGAGAGAGAGAGAGAGAGAGAGAGAGAG